>OLWE01000550.1_pt1 | contig 21153 bp, 20 predicted proteins | sample 1673591 | NCBI WGS metagenome assembly OLWE01 (sample SAMEA103958116, study PRJEB25191) | human gut metagenome | biome: human-associated habitat [ENVO:00009003]; feature: intestine environment [ENVO:2100002]; material: feces | place: Germany | collected 2013/2015 | reverse complement strand
CAAGAGGAGTTGTTTTCTGTGATAAAGTTTCGCAACCACATTGGAACTATAGGTATATCCACTGGATATCTCAGACAGCTTATCTCGGATACTGCCGAAAGCTGTTTCGGCGTGGCAGGACTTAACGCCTATGGTGCAAAACAGGGCGTTTCTGCAATGCTAAAAAAAGAGAACACCACAAAGGGCGTTATAATCCGTCAGGACGGGGACGAGCTTATCGTTGACCTGCACATCACTGTGAACTACGGCATAAATGTCGGAGCTATCGTTGACAGCATCATTCACAAGGTAAATTATGTTCTGACAGAGCAGGCAGGTGTCAACGTTAAATCTGTGAACGTTTACGTTGACGAAATGAAAGGCTGAACGTCCTAGGATATCTATAACAGTATAGGAGGAAAACTATAGTGATAAACGGAGGCTTGCTGCGTGACGCTGTCATAAGTGCCGCACACAGCATATCTAACAAGAAAAAATCAGTTGACGAGCTTAACGTGTTCCCAGTACCTGACGGAGATACAGGAACAAATATGTCAATGACTATAACAAATTCCGTAGCAGAGCTTGAAAATCTCAGCGACGATACAGACTGCTCAGTTGTGGCAAGCACAACAGCTTCTGCACTTCTTAGAGGTGCAAGAGGAAACTCAGGCGTTATACTTTCGCTTATTTTCAGAGGCTTTGCAAAAGGACTTGCAGGCAAAAAGGAAATGGGTGCGAATGAACTTGTTGAATCACTGGAACAGGGCGTTTCAGGAGCATACAAGAGCGTAATGAAGCCTACAGAGGGAACTATCCTGACAGTTGCAAGAGAGTCTGCGGAGAAAGCAAGAGAAATGCTCCACTCCACAAACGATCCTATTATTATAATGGAGGAAGTTTGCAAACAGGCTGAACTTTCACTGAACGAAACACCAAAGCTTCTCCCTGCACTTGCCAAGGCAGGCGTTGTTGACGCAGGCGGCAAGGGACTTCTCATTATCTTTGAAGCAATGAGAGATGTATTCAAGGGCGGCGAAATAGTAAAGGCTGATGCTCCTGCACAGAAACAGCAGGTAACAGTCGACACATTTGCGGCTACTGTTGGTCAGTATGACTGTGAGATACACTTCACATACTGCACTGAAATGATAATCACAAAGAAAGCTGACGCTGACGATTCATCAAAGCTGAGAGCTTATCTTGAAACCATAGGTGACTGCGTCGTAGTTGTCGAGGACGATGAGATAATAAAGGTACACGTTCATACCAACGACCCTGGTAAGGCAATACAGAAGGGTCTTGAATTTGGCTACATCAATTTGCCAAAGATAGAAAATATGAAGCTCCAGCACAAGGCCAGACAGAAAGAAGCAAAACAGGAGTTCGTTCCTGCAAAACCTGAAAAGCAGTACGGGTTTGTTGCAGTTGCGGCAGGAAATGGCATTGAGTCAATGTTCAGAGATATCGGTGTTGACTGCATCGTTAAGGGCGGACAGACCATGAACCCGTCCACTGAGGATATACTTGCGGCAATAATGTCATGCCCCGCTGAAACAGTTTTCGTTCTGCCAAACAACAAGAACATCATCATGGCGGCTGAGCAGGCTGTTAAGCTTGCAGACAGAAAGGTATGCGTGCTTCAGACAAGGACTATACCGCAGGGAATGTCAGCAATGCTGGCATTTGACCCTGACGCTGATTTCAATACGAACCGCATTGAGATGACCAATGCACTTGAAAGAGTTGCCACAGGTCAGGTAACATTTGCGGCAAGGGATTCTGACTATGAGGGTCACGCTATCAAGCAGGGCGAGATACTCTGCATTGAAAACGGCAAGCTGAGCTTTGTGGAAAAGGACGTTTCAAAGGCAGCTTACAAGCTCACAAAGAAGCTTGTTAAGGGCGACAGCTCATTCATCACGATCCTTTACGGCTCAGACGTTACAGACGAAGCGGCTGAGGCACTGCAAAAGCAGGTAGCTGCGAAGTTCTCAAATCTTGATGTAAACCTTATAAACGGCGGTCAGCCTGTTTACTACTACATCATTTCTGTAGAATAAGATAACAAGGCGGACGGCATTGAGCTGTCCGCTTTTTTGTACAATGGAGAAATTTTTATGAGTGATATAACAAAGGTTCAGTGCAGAAAATGCCTGTTGGAGAATATGGACGAAAATGATTTTCTCCGTGATATGCGTTCGCACATTGCGGCATATCCTGCGGACAAGAGGGTATCGGAGGAAGAGTATCGTCAGCGTTTGGCGTTTTGCAAGGATTGCGAAAAGCTTGTGGACGGAATGTGCGTTTTATGCGGCTGTTATGTTGAGCTGAGGGCGTTGAAGATAGGTATGCGTTGTGCGGATATAGATAAGAAGTGGTAAAGGCATACTGTTCATTCAGGCAAGTTCCTTCCGCCGCAAAATCGCTACGCTCTTTGCGGGTTTTACTTTGTTTAATGGGATAGGAAAAAGCGGTGCAGAGATTTTTTCTCCGACACCGCTTTATTGTTTCTTTTACTTTTGTGTGCTTTTATTTCTTTATCTGCACCGCTTGGTAGGCTTACGCCTATTGAGGCTCTGCCTCAAACTCCGACAGGGCTTTGCCCTGTACCCACAAGGGACTCTGTCCCTTGACCCTGCAAGCCCTCTAACGCCGGGCTTGAGCCTGCGTTTTATCTCTCGCTACGCTCGGTGTTGGGGGCACAACTTTGGTCAGCTATGCTCATTCCTCACTCCTCATTCCTCACTTACTCCGCCATTGCCTCTTCCATTTCCTTTACAAGCTCTCCGAACATTGCAAGTGCCTCATTGATAGGCTGAGTTGTTGCCATATCTACACCTGCACCCTTAAGCAATGAGATAGGGTCAGTTGAGCAGCCGCCTTTCAGGAAGCCTATATAGTCCTTTACCGCAGGTTCGCCATACTTCAATATCCTCTGTGAAAGTGCGATAGCCGCAGAATAGCCTGTTGCATACTGATAAACATAATAGTCATAATAGAAGTGAGGTATCCTTGCCCACTCCAATTTTATCTCATCATCAAGCACTATTCCGTCACCGAAATAAAGCTTGTTTAGCTGGCCGTAAAGCTCGTTCAGCCCCTCGGCTGTCAGACTCTCCCCTGCCGCTACCATTTCATTTATTTTCAGCTCAAACTCTGCGAACATTGTCTGGCGGTAAAGTGTGGTACGGAACTGTTCAAGGAAGTAATTTATAAGATACGCTCTCTGCTTTTTATCCTCGGTATTTTTCAGCAGATACTGCATAAGAAGCGCTTCATTGCAAGTTGAGGCTACCTCTGCCACGAAGATAACGTAATCTGAATATACCACAGGCTGATTTTTATTTGACAGATACGAGTGTATAGCATGACCCATTTCGTGCGCCAGAGTAAACATACAGTTAAGCGTATCCTTATGATTGAGCAGCACATAAGGGTGAACTCTTGCACCTGCGGAATATGCTCCGCTTGTTTTGCCCTCGTTCTCGTAAACGTCTATCCAGCGGTTTTCAAAGCCCTCTTTGAGTATCGCAAGGTAATCCTCGCCCATAGGTGCAAGGGCTTTCAGGACAGTTTCCTTAGCCTCCTCAAATGTTATCTTCATATCTGCGTCAGGAACAACAGGAGTATAAAGGTCATAGAAATGAAGCTCGTCAACGCCCAAAAGCTTCTTTCTCAGAGCAACATAATCGTACATATAGTGCATATTGTCATGTACGGCTTCAATAAGGTTTTTGTACACTGAAACAGGTACTTCTGTTCCGTCCAAAGCGGCTTCAAGGCTTGAATCATATCTTCTTGCCTTTGCATAGAAGTTCACCGCTTTTATCTGTGCCGACAGTGTTGCCGCACAGGTGTTCTTGAACTTGTCAAATGTGCCGTACATAGACTCGAAAGCCGACTTTCTCAGTACTCTGTCCTCGCTCTGCACCAGTGGGATATAGCTTCCGTGTGTGACCTGGTGAGCCTTGCCGTCCTTATCCACAGCGTCAGGAAAACGCAGGTCTGCGTCAGAAAACATAGAGTAGATATTCTCAGGGGACTGACCCATTTCACCAGTGAGGGCAAGTATCTTCTCCTCAGCCTCAGAGAGGATATGAGCCTTTTTACGACGTAGCTTATCCAGCGCACGCTTATAAAGCTTCAACTCAGGCTTATCCTCATAGAATTTCTGAAGCTTATCCTCCTCGATAGAAATGATCTCAGGTGTTTCAAAGCTTCCTGCTGAGTTTACCGCAACATAAGCGTTCATAAGCTGACCGAGAAAGCCCTGATACTTTGCATTTGCGGTATCCTCGTCAGAACGTCTTTGAGCATAGTTACCAAGGCTGTCGCAAAGAACAGATATCTCGTCTGAAAGCTGCATAAAATCATAAAGCGTGTCAGCACTCTCGCTAAGCCTGCCCTTGAACGCCGTTATTCTCTCAGGCATAGCCTTAAGCTTCTGCAAGTCCTCCGCCCACTTTTCGTCAGTGGCATAAATATCCTCCAGTGCCCATTTGAACTGTTCAGGCACTTCACTTCTCTTAGGTATTCTTTCCTCGCTCATTTTCATGACCTCGTTTCTATAATAATAGGTATAGGCTTGTCTTGTGTGGTATTGCCTATAATTAATTTGCGTAACGCTGGTTACATTATACCCCATTGACGTACTTTTGTCAAATTAGGGCAGGTGAACTGTAAAATAATACACGATACAAATAAAAATACGCCCAGCGGCATAAAGCTAGGTGCCAATCTACTTTGCGAGCTTTATTGCCTGCTTTTTAAACTCTTCATCATATTGTTTTCCTGTTCCCATTGATGACACACTCCTTTGTTTTTATTATACTTTGATTGTTTTGTATGTGTAAAGTTTTATTATACAGGATTATTCTTTCTGACGGATCCCACTTGCTCCATATGTTGAACGCTTTTTGGGCGTTCTTGAATATGTCGTCAATAGAACGTTTGGTGTTTAGTTTTTCGTCAATGTAATCGGTATGGCCTTCATAAGCAAGGGCAAGTTGATTTTTTAAATCAAGAAATTTGTTATTAACAGGCGTGCCATAGGCAACCCCTTATCAACGATTATTTGGTAAAGTTTAGACGGTTGGCTTTACAACAATAAAACCGAAAGGACAGATACAAATGATCGATGCGATGTGTAATTACAGACAGGGTGAAATCCACTCCGCCGAGTTCTCCGATGAGTTTAACAAGCTCTGCATACCGTTTGAAAATTCACTGAACGAGGAGCAGATTGAAGTGTTCCACAAGATACTGGACTGCGTGAGCGATACTGCTGCTGATGAAATGCGTTCCGCATACAAGGACGGTGCAGCTATGATGCAGGAGATTCAGGACTAAAATAATTACAGAATAAAAAAAGGAATGTTTTCGTGATCGGGGCATTGCCCTTTGACGATCCATAAGTATAGCATAGCAAGCTATAACCCAAAGGTTCAAACCATATAACCAATCGAAACTTCTCAAAGCCTTCTTTTCATGGTATAATATACACAAGGAACACGAATCGGAGGTGTTATCATGGAAGAAAAGGCAAAAAAGAAACTGACGGTCAAGGGACTTCTGAAAGCGTTTCTTGTTGTCCTGCTGATACTTGTCATCCTATCGCTTATCATCATTTTTGGCGGCAAGGGCAACAAAAAAGATAATGCGATTATCAGAGGCGAAAGTGGAACGAAGTCGCTTGTGGTATATTTCTCTCAGGCAGATGTAGTTGATCTCGACAAGATCGATGCTGTTTCATCGGCAAGTATGAGAACGGATAACAGCAGAAATGTTTACGGCAACACAGAGTACGTTGCAAGACTGTTTCAGCAAGCAACGGGTGCAGATCTGTACAGTATTCAGACAAGCAGGCTATATTACGAGAGCTATCCGCTGACGGCTTATCGTGCATTCTTGGAGGAACTGTTTAACACTCGTCCGAAGCTGATCGGACTTCCCGATGATCTCGATCAGTATGATACGATCTATATCGGATTTCCCGTATGGTGGTTCAATGCCCCGATGCCGATAGGTTCTTTCTTTGAGGAATACGATGTCAGCGGAAAGACCATTGTTCCGTTCTGCACAAATCAGGGCAGCGGCGTTGATTCGGGCTATGAGCTTCTGAAGGACGAATGTGACGGAGCAACGGTCGCAGAGGGTTTCAATGGAAACAATACCGATCTGAATGAAGTAACAAACTGGCTGAAAAGTCAGGGATATATCAATGACTAATAGGAGGTAAACTATGGAATATGTACAGCTCAACAACGGGATCAAAATGCCAATGCTCGGCTACGGCGTGTATCAGGTGACAAAGAACGAGTGCGAGAGGTGTGTGACCGATGCACTTTCGGTGGGCTATCGTCTGATCGACACGGCACAGAGCTATTTCAACGAGGAAGAAGTTGGTGCAGCTATCACAAAATCGGGTATTCCCCGTGAGGAGATTTTTCTCACAACTAAGGTCTGGGTGGAGCATTACGGCTATGAGGAGTGCAAGAAATCGGTCTACACTTCCCTCGAAAAGCTGAAAACCGACTATCTCGACCTGATGCTCCTGCACCAGCCGTTCAGCGATTATTACGGTGCATACCGTGCATTGGAGGATCTTTACAACGAGGGCGTTCTCCGTGCGATCGGCGTATCCAACTTCTATCCCGACAGACTGGTAGACATCGCCAGCTTTGCGAACATCGTGCCAATGGTAAATCAGGTGGAAACGCACGTCCTCAATCAGCAGAAGGTCGCCAAGGAGTACATGGACAAGTACGGCGTACAGTGTGAGGCGTGGGCGCCATTCGGCGAGGGCAGAGGCAGTCTGTTTGAGAATGAAACGCTCATAAATATCGGCAAAAAATATGGCAAGACCTCCGCACAGGTCATGCTCCGCTGGAATATTCAGCGCGGTGTTGTTGTGCTGCCGAAGTCCACACACAGAGAGCGAATGATACAAAATATCGATGTTTTCGACTTCACGCTCTCTGATGAAGATATGACAGCGATCGCCGCCCTCGACACTGCGACAAGCTCGTTCTTTTCCCACTACGATCCTGCAATGGTGGAGTGGTTCGTGAAGATGGTCAAGGAACGCAAGAATAACAATCGCAGTGAGAAGGAAACAAAGAACTGGTAAGGAGAAATGATATGAGCATTTTATTTATCAACGGCAGCCCGAATCCTGATGGAAATACTGCCGGACTTGCGAAGATACTGCTGAATGGTAAGAATTACGAAACACTGAATCTGACAGACTATGTGATCGGCGTGTACGGACAGAAACTCCCTAACGATCAGTTTGATGAGGTGATCGCAAAGATCAAGGCGGCAGATGTACTTGTGATCGGCTCTCCACTTTACTGGCACAACATCTGTGGCAGTGTGCGTACTTTGCTTGACAGATGCTATGGTCCGGTCGTGCAAGGAGAACTGAGCGGTAAGCTGTTCTTTATCTTTCAGGGAGCAGCACCCGAAAAGTGGATGCTTGAAGCCGGAGAATATACAATGTCACGCTTTGCAGGGCTTTACGGACTTTCCTATGAGGGTATGATCGTGAACTCCTCCGATGCAAAAAAGCTGTCTGCAAAGGTATAAGATGTATGAAAGACCTGTCTGATCTATTTGGACAGGTCTTTTGGCATTAACCTAAAGGTTCATGCTTGCTTTTTCGTCGGTGCTGTGATATAATGGAATATAGCAGATCTCTACGAAGGGAGCATTATTATGTATAATCATCAGCTCGACACATTTATCGTTGTCGCAGACAGCGGCAGCTTCAATAAAGCGGCGGAAACACTGTTTATCTCGCCGCCTGCGGTCATCAAGCAGATCAATCTGCTGGAAGACAGTCTTGGTGTCCGTCTGTTTACACGCACGCACAGAGGATTACAGCTCACAAAGGCAGGACAGTCGGTCTATGAGGATGCGCGGTATATCATCGCCTATTGCCGTGAATCGGTGGAGCGGGCGAAGAAAGCCGATGACACACAACCGTCTGTACTTCGTATCGGTACATCGACCATGACACCCGGACAGACCATTGTGGATATGTGGACGCAGATCAGAGAGGAGATCCCCGACATCAAATTCCAGCTCGTCCCCTTTGAGAACACTCCCGAAAACGCAAGAGAGATACTTAAAAACATGGGAAAGAACATTGACATCGTGTGCGGAGTTTATGATGAACGAGCGCTGAAACACTGGCAGTGTGCGGCGCAGTTCATAGCAGATGTACCTATGCGCTGTGCAGTATCGGTCTATGATCCTCTTGCGAAAAAAGACAGGCTGACAGTGGAAGACCTGCACGGCAGGTCGATCATGCTGATCCGTGAGGGCTGGAACGAGGAAACGGACAGGCTCCGCAAATGGCTCACGGAAGAACACCCTGAGATCAACATCGTGACATTTGATTTCATCAATCTCTCGGTGTTCAACGATTGCGAGAACAGCGATCATGTCTTGATGTGTATTGATATGTGGTCGAATGTCCACCCGCTGCTGAAAACGCTGCCTGTGGACTGGGACTATTCCATGCCCTTCGGTCTGCTTCATGCACCGAAACCGAGCAAGACCGTGAAGCGGTTCCTGAATGCGGTGAAAAAGCTGAATAAGTAATAACCCAAAGGTTAATATGTAGAAACAAACGGAGACTTCTCATGAGGTCTCCGTTTTGTTATAATATAGGTAAAGAAAACCGAAACGGAGGTATTGCTTATGAAACATACAATAAAAATCATGATCCCGTTCCTGATGATCGCAGGACTGCTCACAGGCTGCGGAAGTCAGGTAACAACAGGTTCAAAAGCTGAAACAACACAAGCGACAAAAACAGAAACGACTACGTCAGTATCAGAACAAGAAATGCAGACAGAAACGGAGCAAACACCAGAAACTACTGATGCTGTGATCGAAGCTCCCGAAGAAACGACTGATGAGACCGCTGACAGTAATATCCTTGTAGTCTATTATTCGGCTCAGGAGCATACCAAAGGTGTGGCAGAGATCGTTGCCGATGCGCTTGGGGCAGATGTATTTGTGATCGAACCTGTGGATATTTACACAGAGGACGACCTCAACTGGACGAATGAGCAGAGCCGAGTCGTGACAGAGCATAATGACGAGAACCGTCACACAGAACTTGTTTCCACGACTGTTGAGAACTGGGACAGCTATGATACTGTTCTGATCGGCTATCCCCTCTGGTGGAGAGAAGCCTCATGGGTGGTCAATGATTTTGTAATGGATAATGATTTCAGCGGGAAAGACGTTATCCCGTTCTGCACATCAATGTCAGACGGCATTGGCGACAGCGGTGTTCACCTTGCTGAAATGGCAGGTACGGGCAACTGGCTCGAAGGTATGCGGTTCAGTGAATATTACGATACTGCCGAAGTTACAGAATGGGTAGACAGTCTGAATTTGCAGTAAACGGTCAACACATCTTTCAGAAAGGAGCGAAGGAGATGAACGCTATGAAACGCTTTGCATTACTTGGAACAGTACTGATGTCATTCCTGACAGGTTGCGGAACACAGCAGGAAAACACAGCAAACTCGCAGACGATACCAAAAGCCACCGTAAGTTCAGATACGGTGAAGGAGATCGCCCAGACGGGTATGAGTACCGCCGTTCCCGATATATATTTACAGCCGATCGAACAGGCAGGAACAGTCACGCAGATCACTTATGACAGCAAGGACTTTGTCCGTGACGAGAGCGATATTACTAAGACTGCATACATCTATCTTCCCTACGGCTACGATGAAAACGACACCGAAACACGCTACAACATCTGCTACTTGATGCACGGCTGGGGCGGTCATGCAGGTGAGTATTTTGAGTATGCAAACATCACAGATATGCTGGACAATATGATCGCTAAGGGCGATATTCCGCCGACGATATTTGTGTCCGCCACATTTTATAACTACAATTCAGACACGGGCTTTTCCGGCTCTGTTGCGGAGTTCAGACAGTTTCACCGTGACTTTGAGGAATACCTGATGCCTGCGGTAGAGGGACAGTTCCACACCTATGCGGAAAGCACCTCGCCCGACGATCTGAAAGCCAGCCGTGACCACCGAGCCTTCGGCGGATTCTCACTCGGCTCGGTAACAACGTGGCTGCAATTCTGCTATGATTCCGACTATATCCGCTACTTCCTGCCCATGAGCGGTTCGTGCTGGTACTATGGAGGCTACGGCGATTTCCAGATCCAAAAAAATGTGGACTTCATTCAGCAGCTCATTCAGGACAACGACCTTGACGAGCGTGGATATTTCATCTATCACGGTGTCGGCACAAATGACACAGTGAAGTCCCAGTCCATTGACATGGCAGAGGAAATGCTCTCCCGCAGCGAGGTGTTTACCCCCGACCACTACGTTTTCTATCAGCGTGAGGGCGGTCAGCACGATCATGTTTCCTGTCGTGAGTTCATGTACAACGCTCTGCCGCTGTTCTTCGGAGGTGAGAACGTGCAGACAGATAGCTTTACTGAAAATACAACAGTCGCAGAGGTCAAAGCAAATGTAGCTTTCGGTGATTTTGGCAGACTGCTTTTCCCCGTGGACAGGACTGTTTCCGACGATATGACACTGAAAGATGTGAGTTCAAGCAGTACCTACACATGGTACAATTATATCAAGCCCGAAAAGACCGTTGAGATCGTCAATTACCTGAAAAACGCCGCAGAAAGCGGTCAGCAGATATTTTACAACATCTACACCGAGGAGGAAATGCAGGCGGACAGCAGTCTGCGTGACACGGGACTTTTCTTCTTCAAGGGTGAGGACAATGCGAAATTTGCTGTGTGCAATGCAGGCGGCGGATTTGCCTATGTGGGGGCGATGCACGACAGCTTTCCCCACGCTCTGGAATTATCGAAAATGGGCTATAATGCCTTTGCACTGATTTACCGTCCCGATGCTCCCTATGATGACCTTGCAAGAGCGATCGAGTTTATCTATGACAATGCTGACACACTGAAAGTCGATCCTGATGATTATTCTTTATGGGGCGGCTCGGCAGGTGCAAGAATGGCGGCAATGCTTGGTAATTCGGACTATTTGCAGCAGCTCACAGGTCGCACTGACATCGGACAGGCAGGTGCGGTCATCATGCAGTACACGGGCTACACATACACTTCAAAGGCGGACGCTCCGACTTATGTTTGTGTGGGAACGAGTGACGGTATTGCAAATTGGAAAACGATGCAGAGCCGCCTGAATACCCTTGAAAGCTATGGTATCCCCACGGAGTTCCATGCCTATGAGGGACTTCCGCACGGCTTCGGACTCGGCACGGGAACAGTTGCTGAGGGGTGGATCTACGATGCTGTGAACTTCTGGGATGAGCAGTTTTCGGGAACGATCCCCACAAAGCGTGAGCCTGCCAATTTACAGAACTGCCTGATGAAACGTGAGCTTTTGAATGGAAGCATTGAATTCGGTACACAGGAAAAAGACGGCTTTATCGTGGATAATGTGCTGCATTCCGATACACAGGGCGATATCCATTTTTCAAGCTATATTCCCGAAAGCTATGACGGCTCTGAACCCTGTGCGTTGTTCGTAACGCTCCCCGGTTGGGAGGGGCTGTACTTTCAGGGCGTGGGTGCGAACCTCGGTGAAAGCTATCCTTTTGAAACAAGAAATAATCCTGTATAATAAAACTTGACACATACAAAACAATCAAAGTATAATAAAAACAAAGGAGTGTGTCATCAATGGGAACAGGAAAACAATATGATGAAGAGTTTAAAAAGCAGGCAATAAAGCTCGCAAAGGAGATTGGCACCAAGGCAGCAGCAGATGAAGGAAGAGCTGTTCTACAGCCGTGAGGACAAATCGGAGAACTACACTATGAGAGAGTTGAAGACTATGATCTGGAGATATTATATGAGTTACTGGGCCAACAGAAGAATCTGCACCGCCAACGGTGGGCTGCCTCCGGCAGTACGAAGAAAGCTCTACTATGATCATATCTTTCTCGCTGCATAATTCTTGTTCGAATAAAATGTGTCAAGTGATATTGACAAAACCTTTTTCCTATTGTAGCTTTGCATAAACCTGCCGGATACGATCAGTTATTCCTGCGTCTGGCTCTGTTCAGAAGCAGGAGCGATATCATAAGTATCAAGGGAAATGCGCAGCCTGCGAGCATACCTTTCTGCATATCATCGCCTGCACGCTGGGTGATATTTCCTACAATAGCGGGACCGAGTGCTCCACCAAGGTCACCAGCCATGGCGAGGAGTGCAAACATTGCAGTTCCGCCGGTGGGTATTTTTCCCGAACAGATGCTTATAGAACCGGGCCACATGATACCTACCGAGAATCCGCACATTATGCAGCCTAGAAGTCCGATTACAGGTATTCCCGACAGGGAGGCAGTGATGTAACAGATCAGACAAAGCAATGCCGAACCTATCATGAATTTCATAAGATCGAGCTTTTCGCCGTACTTCCCGTAAAGTGTACGGCTTATGCCCATCGTCACCGCAAACATACACGGTCCTGCAATATCTCCGACTGATTTAGTCAGTCCGAGAGCGGATTCTGCAAATGCCGACGCCCACTGCGCCATTGAAAGCTCCGAGGCTCCCGCACAAACCATAAGCAGTATCGCAAGCCAGAACAGCGGTACTCTGAGCAGGTCACGGATACGCATTCCCTCGCCGTCCTCGACGGGGTGTGCAATGGGACATACTGAAAAATTGTAAACATTCACCAGCGGAATTATCGCCCAGATACAAGAGAGCCACTTCCAGTTTTCTATGCCGAAAACAGTAAAAAACAGTGTTGAAATGAGTATGACTCCGACCGAACCCCAGCAGTAGAATGAATGCAGCAGGCTCATTGCAGCTTCTTTGTGCTCAAACGGGCAGGCTTCAACTATCGGACTTACAAGTACCTCGGTCAGACCGCTTCCCATTGCATATATGACCGTGCTTATAATTATTCCTGAAAACGGATCGGGAAGCAGTTCTGGCAGAAAAGCAAGCCCGATAAGTCCCAACGCAGAAAACACCTGCGAACCGATAACGCATTTCCGATAGCCGATCTTGTCGGCAAAACGTGCGCACAGCACATCTATGATAAGCTGAGTAACAAAAAATACCGACGAGATAAGGGCAATTTTTCCAAACGGAATACCATAGCCATTGTGAAATGTGAGAAATAGAAGCGGAGCGAAATTAGCCGCTATTGCCTGTGTGATGAATCCAAGATAGCAGGATATAAGTGTTTTTCTGTAATTTACAGCCATATTGACAAACTCCTTGACAAATGATATAATCAGATTATATAGTAAATATCGTAACATTTCAATACACAAAATCACATTTTTATTACACAATATCGTAAATCGGGTGAGAACATGGGAAATGAAATCAAAAAGGACAGGATCACAACGGACGAAACCTTACGTGAAACTGCAAGTCACGGCAGCGAAGAATATCCGTTCAGCTACTATTATGAGGACATCTGGGATTTCGATTTTCACTGTATCGACTGGCACTGGCACCCAGAGGTCGAATTTGTTTATGTACAGCATGGCAAGGCTGATTTTCTGGTGGGTGGAAACAGGTATGTTCTAAGCTCAGGCGATGGGATCTTTATAAATTCTCAGGTGATACACAGGTTTGAAGCAGAAGACAGCGCCATCATTCCGAACATTGTTTTTTCACCTGTTCTGCTTGCGCCGCAGGGCAGTCTGATATACAGCAGATACATCGGACCGATAATTGAATCAACTACCGAATGTGTGATTTTTTCCGCCGAAGAAACAGCGCACCACAGCATTATCGAAACAATGAGGTCGGTATTTGCTGTGCAGAGTTCTGGCACGGCTTCTGAAATGGAAACGGTAGAACTGCTGCTGAAACTATGGCGCCTGTTATATGAAAGCATACAAATAACAGACTGCGGCCCCGTGTCCGGGCATTCCGCACAGACGCAGGCTAAGCTTCAGATAATGATGCAGTATATTCATGATAATTACAGCGGTCAGATAACACTTGATGATATTGCAGGAACAGTTCTTATAAGCAAAAGCAGTGTTCTAAATATTTTCAGGACATACCTGCACACATCGCCGATAAATTACGTTGTAGAATACAGACTGAAACGTGCGTCAAAGCTCCTTGTTGATACCGAAAACAGCGTTTGCACCATAGCGCAGGAAACGGGATTTGAGAACATCGGCTATTTCTGCCGCAGATTCAAAAAGCTGTACGGCGTTACGCCGATAAATTACAGAAAATACTATCGCAGTGCAGAGCGTAATTCAATGAGAAATATACAGTCTGACACAAATGTCCTGTCGGGCTGATGAAATAGCAGCTCTATAGACTTTTTGAGTTCGGATAATTTACTCTATGGAGTTGCTTGAAGTTTATTATACTTCTTTAGTAATCGGTGGGGTAGATGCGGATGGATTGACGGTTACTTTTACTGTACAAAATTATTTCCCACAAACCTTTATAAATGTGGTATAATAAAAGAAATTAAGATCATAGGAGGAAAACAAAATGGCTGATATGCTTGATAAATACAGAGGCTCGCTGGTCGGTGGTGCTGTGGGTGACGCTTTGGGGTATGCCGTGGAATTTTGCAGTGAAAGACAAATTTTCAGCGAATATGGAGAAAATGGCATAACTGAATATGCGCTCAAAAATGGCAAAGCCCTTATTTCTGACGATACTCAAATGACAATGTTTACTGCAACTGCGTTGCTGGACGGGATAACAAGGGGCAAGCTTCGTGGGATAATGGGCGACTTTTCGACCTACATGGCATTTGAGTATCAAGGTTGGTATCTGACGCAGAACGAAAATTATCCTGTTGATATTGAAGAAAATTATGCGAAATATAGCTGGGTCATGAATCTGCCTGAAATGTTCAGCCACCGTGCACCGGGAAATACTTGTTTGTCAGCCTTGGCGGCAGGGGGAAAGGGTACTATAGAAAAGCCTATAAATAACAGCAAAGGCTGTGGCGGAATAATGCGTGTCGCACCTATCGGGCTATATTTTTCAGAGGGTAAAATGGATATCGCAAGTATTGATAAGATAGGCGCTGACTGTGCCGCTATTACTCATGGGCATGAGCTTGGATATATCCCTGCGGCGGCTCTTGTTCATATGGTCAGTTTGTTATCCCACAATAATGATATCACACTGCTTGAAGCTGTCACGAGTTCGGTAAGGACAATGCAGCAGATATTTAACAGAGCTAAATATATTGACGATTTTGTGGAATTGATCGAGCTTGCGGTCAAGCTTTCACAGTCAGGCGGCAGTGACCTCGACAATATACATAAGCTTGGCGAGGGCTGGGTGGCTGAGGAGACTTTAGCTATTGCAGTGTATTGTTCACTGAGATATCAGGATGATTTTGATAAAGCTGTATGCACAGCGGTAAATCACAACGGCGACAGCGACTCAACAGGTGCAGTTTGCGGAAATATTCTTGGCGCATATCTTGGCTATAATGCAATACCACAAAAGTTTAAGACGAATTTGGAATTTCATGATGTTCTTTTGACCCTCGCAGACGATCTTTACAACGATTGCCAGATGTCTGAATACAGCGATCATGATGACAAGGTATGGCTGGATAAGTATGTTCATAAGACGTATGGAAAGAGGGGATAGACTTTGAGCGAGCGGAATGACGAACTCACAAGACTTAGTTACACATTGGGCGAGAACATGGAAGACAGGTTTTATGTTTATATGCTGCAAGACGATAATGAAAAGCCTTTTTATATCGGCAAAGGGCAAGGCGGACGAGTGTTTTGTCACGAAAACGACGCTGACAAGCTGTTAGAAGTTATACGCTCAGAAAACGGAGATAGAAATGTCGATTATTCCAAATTATCTGAGAAAATAAAAACTATCATTAAAAGTAGCGGCAAGGTTGAAAAGGTCATAATAAAATGGGGGTTGACCGAAAATGAAGCATTTATGTGCGAATCTGCGCTTATGAATATGTATGATCACATTTTTCCTGAAACGCTCACCAATATTTCTAATGGTCATGCAAGCAATGCTGAAAAGCACTCTCACGCACTTGACGGATATAAAACGAAAGCGAGAAATGTGCAGGATTTTCTTGATAATGTTGCCATAAGAGAAGTGGATTTCAAAGAATACTGTGGAAATATCCCTGTTGTTTTCATTACAATAAATAAAAGCTATCCGCTTATGTACAAGGAAAAATGTGCCGACTTGCAAAGGGAAGATTTTATATACGATTCAGCAAGGGGCTTTTGGGATATAAACATAAGGCGTACAAGGTATGCAAAATATGTTTTAGCACTTTATAGGCAGATAGTGGTAGGTGTGTATCCTGTTAATGAGGATAGCTGGAGAGTTACAACAGATTTTGATGAAAAGGAATTCCCCATATATCCCAAGAAGTATCGAGAAAACGATAAACTGTTGATACAAAAGAATAGGACTTATGACGAGTACAAACGTCTTGGCGGACAGAATGATGAAAAATGGTTTGATACACGTCGGAAGAGAATCGGTTTTGAAAAGTGCAAGCCTGAGAACAGCGAGGAATATTCGTATCTATGCAAACTAAAAGGCACATATCTCAAGGACAGATTTTTCAAAAACCAAATGTCAGTATATAATTATGACGTGGACAAGGACGGAAAACTGAGATTTTATAATTCTGCAAACTGGTGTTAATAGTGGCGGCTATTTCAACTTCCATGTTGATAAATGTAAACTTTTTCAGAAAACAGGTTGTAATATATGACAATTTGGGATAAGGCTGTAGACAAATGGGGCGATTGGCAAGCTGCACAGCATATAGCTAAGAAATATGATGATGACGGATATCTTCGCAAGAAGGAATAGCATAAACAAAAATAAGCTGCTACAGAAAAAATCTGTGGCAGCTTATTCTATTTAGAATAGTCCTAATTTTAACCTATCAATATCGGCTCCTGATATCTGTTTGTACGAATTCATAAGATTTTGGATCATATTTAATGACGAGCGGGTCGAATGACCAGTTACATAGTGTACTGTCGGAGAAAATTTATTATAAGAAAAAATGGCTTTGGTTTTATAGGCTTGACCATACAGAACCTTTCCTCTTAGAATTTCAAATGAATTACCTTTCCCGTCTCTTGCAATATGCTTAAATGGTTTTGTTAATGATAATTGCTGGATCTTACATCTAAGTCTGTTTGTCATTTTTGAGCAAAGATCTAGCGTATTGAATCTATCAACAAAAATACTTCCACAGTCTTTACACAAATGTTTGTGACCTCTTATCTTAAGAGCTGTATAATGTTCATTATTTAGTGCATATCTTTGTTTCAATTTTAGGCGAAACAACAAAAAGATAATCACACTCATCTGCATTTTTCACGCAGTTCAAGTATATCAAATTCATCAAGACAAAGCATATTTTGGTTGTGGTTTATAAGCATATTTTATCCTTTCTTTACAAATTTTTTCGCAGAGGACAAAGCCTAATTACTGAAGATAAGAGGCAACTATCGTTCAGAGTAGACATCATTATTTGCATTATCTCCTCACCCAAACAATCCTCCGTCGATCTGTCCGCAGAAATAAAGATCATTCATAGTCGGCTCGCTTATAACGGCGTTTGGAGTGGGCTTTGTCTTTGATATGGTCTTTGACTTAGTGTCCTCATAATAAATGTTCTCGATAGGCAGCAAACCAATATCCTCTTTGGGAATATCCCACACCATACCCCTTATATGCTCAAAAAGCGCCTCTGGGCTGTCATTAGCGATAACAGAGCCTTTGTTAAGTATGATCAGGTCGTCCGTTATGGTGTCAATATCAGAAACGATATGGGTGGAAATTATTATAATGCTGTCCTTTTTAAGTCGCACCATTATCCTCTTGAATTGCTCACGTTCGAATGGGTCAAGACCAGCAGAAGGCTCGTCAAAAATCAGTATCTCGGGGGAGTTAAGGATAGTCTGTGCAATGGCAAGGCGCTGTTTCATTCCGACAGAAAATGACTTTATCTTGTCATCAAGATTTTCAGACAGATTCACAAGCCCCAGCACACGTCTTATCTCGTCCTCAATAAGCGGCTCAGGCATTCCTTTTAACAGAGCCGAAAATCTGAGAAATTCATGGGCGGTGTAGCTTGGATAAAATGGCTGATACTGAAACTGAAAGCTCAGCTTTTCACGATATTTCTCGCCCATTTCAAAAACGTCCTGCCCGTCAAGGGTCACGCTGCCGCCCGACTTTTTTATCACGCCCGATATGCAGTTCATTATGGTGGTCTTGCCTGCGCCGTTTGGTCCAAGCAAAGCGTTTATGCCCGTATGAAATTCGCAGGTTATGCCCTTGAGCACCTGCTTTTTGCCGTATCTTTTGGATAAGTTTTCTACTCTTAAAACGCTCATATCATCACCACTCCTTATCGGTCAAAGCTTTTTTCATAATATCCGCTGTATCTCCATGCAGTCAGTCCGCTCAAAATCGCTGCAAGATATATGAATACAGCTACCGCTTCCGAACAATCAAAAGCCCTCATATAGTCAAGGTTGTTAAGCTGCCCATTTACGCTTGTGACAGCCGCAAACATATAAGGCGAAAGTGCTCCCACATAATGTGCGGCGGCGGACATGACCGCTATCAGCCCAGAGGTCAGCATAACATATTTTTTCACAGAGCGCACTTGCTTTGCCACAAGCACGAAAATGCCGTAGGTTATAAAAAGCGACATAAGCCTTGTGACATATAGCCATATTATTGTACCTCTAACAGTTAGCATTAAAGGCGCAAGGTCAAATTGCCACACGCTTTGTAAAGATGAGGTGCTGTACTTGCTCTGATGTAATGTTCCGCTTATAATAAGGTCTGCAAAAAAGCTCAGTGTGAACATTATAAATATCGCCGCTGATAAAATTATCTCCCGTGACTTAAAAAACGCTGACGAATTTTTAGATATCCTTATCTGCTGATCCATTCGTTTTTCGTAACTGTCCGCAACAAAAACACCCACAAGCAACAGCACAAATATCGGCATAATATCTACCGCCCGCAATTCGAGAAATTTCAAAAACGGCTCGTCATTTATCACCTGTGGAGTTGGAAATGCAGCGTAAAGTCGGCTGTTTTTCACAAGGTCGGTAGGTATATTAGCGTCTGTAAGACCCCTGCCTGTGCGAGCATAGCTTCTGATGCTTTCGACCATGAAACAACTGCGAAGCTCGGTCTTATACTTGTTCACGGCGGCTGTGATGTTACCGTTATAACCGCCTGCGTAACTCCTCAGCTCATAGTCCGTTATGTATTCATCACATTGATCAAGTGTCTTGTCTGCTGAATTTTCTATAAGTTCATTGTATATCTCCGCCGTTTCTTTGTTCATATAGGTAAGATTATTTGAAGAATCAAAGCTCCGATACACTGTGAATTTTGCGGAAGCTGAAAAAATTATCACTATGACAAAAAGCAGCCAGAATTTCTTTATGAGCCGTGAAGTCTGATAACTATACATACTTTTCATTATCCCACCTGCCTTTCAGCAAGAAGATATGTCCCTGCAGCAAAAACTGCGATCATGATGAACATAATAGCAAAATAAACAACGTATTCTCGTGCAGGTATTCCCCAGAAATTCATATAACCTGTGTCATTGAGCATATTGGTGTAATTGCCTGTTAAAATGTCAACGACAGGATTGGAAAGACTTGTGGTTTTCAGATATAATGGTACAAACATTGGCACAAGACAGACAGCTCCTGCAAGTATGGTCTTTCTGCAAAGCATTGAAAGAAACATAACAATACTTGCGGTGAAAAGCGCATAAACAAGTTTTGCGGCAAATACTGCAACTAGATATCCGCCAAAGCTCATATTCGCCGAACTTAGTTCAAAACCGCTCAGATATTGCAATGGCATATCAAGTTTAAAGCCGTTTGTATCGTAAATAAAAAGAGTTATAATATCCACAGTGTAAATTATCAAAACAAGAATTATTACAGCAACAAAGCCGGTACAAAGCTTGAAAAGTGAGAATTTCCTCACGCCCGTTTTGGTTATTCCAAAGCTTTTTATCCTGCCGCTTTGTATCTCTGATGAAAAAATGCTGAAAAGAAGCAAATAAACGCCGAACGGTATCAAAATTTCCGATGACATATAGTTTTCAAAGCCGTCAGCGGCTCTGGTGTCAATGATATCGTCCGACTTTTTTAGGTCTGTTATCACGGCGTTGTAATCGCTGATGAGCTTGTCGGAAAGCTTCAAAGAATACTCATCCGTAACGCCACGTCTTGCATTTCGGCTGTAACCTCGCACACGCTCGGAAATGAGCTTCAAAGCATTTTGCTGGGAATATAGCTCTCCCTCAATAAGAGAAAACATACTGTCAAGTCCTGCGCCTGCTTGTGAATTTTTCTGAGAGAAATCTATTATCTTTTCCTCAAGTTCCACAGGCAATTCAGCCTGCTTTACACCGCCTGTGTTGTGGTTATTCTGATAGTCGTTTATCTCGTTGTTAAGAGCGTTTTGCTCATCAGCAAGCTTTTGAGCGTCTTGGCTTACAGTTTCCGAGCCGCCTTTAAGATAGGTCATGTATTTTTCGCCATAAGCATAAGAAGGTCTGAGTACAGATATCAAAAAGGCGCAGGAAAGCAAAGCCAGCAATAAGCTTATCAAAGCTGACTTCGCCATATCTTTTCTTATCATAAATCTGAGAAGTTTCAAATCGTCACACCTCAAATATCAAGCTCTTACATTTCTGACTGTATCTCCGCATATGTATCATAATCCCATTCGCCGTTTGAAATAAACTTGTGCAGTTTAAAATCTTTATCCACAAGATAAGCGGCTGTATCAGCGTCGGGATTATAGGTCGAAAGAAGGAAATAATCCTCACAGTTATTGAATATCGTCATATAGTCGATATACTCATAGCCGTAAAAATACTTTTCATTGAGCTTAGCATCATCAATTATCTTCTGCGGTTTATTATCGTTATCAAGATAATAAAGCACATACTGATACATTTTGCCATTATCATTTGGCTCACGAACAAGCACTATCATAGTGTTATTGAAATACTGAAAATATCTTACAAAAGATTTGTCTTTAAAAGTGCAAACTGTGTCACTTTTTTCATTATCCTCATTATACCTATACAGCTTGTTTTCGCCATTAGA
>OLWE01000532.1_pt1 | contig 21726 bp, 19 predicted proteins | sample 1673591 | NCBI WGS metagenome assembly OLWE01 (sample SAMEA103958116, study PRJEB25191) | human gut metagenome | biome: human-associated habitat [ENVO:00009003]; feature: intestine environment [ENVO:2100002]; material: feces | place: Germany | collected 2013/2015 | reverse complement strand
TCTGTGTTCGGGACTGTTCAACAGATCCAGGATCATGTCTTCTTCCAGTGGATGTTCACATTCCTTGTTATATTTAAAGAAGTTGTCGATTTCACCGTGCATGAGGCAAAGAACACTCAATTTCTCCGTCACATCTTCGTATTTCGGATTTATCTGGTACACTTTTTCAAAGTATTCTTTCGCTTCGATCAGATAGTCACTTTCCGAATAAGCAGAGGCAATCATATACCACATTTCTATGTTCGGATTGATCTCTATCGCTTTTTCGAAAGAGATGGCAGCTTCGTCTTCCAGTTCCTCTGCCAGGTATAGTTTTCCTTCTGTCAGATAAATCAATCCCTCGTTCGGGTTTATCTCTTTGGCTTTCTCGCATAACTCATGCGCCTCTTTATACCTTTCCAGGTGAGAGAGGGCGAATGCTTTGCTGGTATAGGTGTCTATCAATAAAATAGACTGCTTGTCTCCGTCTTCTTCAAAACGTTCGATCACTTTGTCGTAATAGTCATCGGCTTTTTGCCATTCTTCTTTATTACCGTAGGATATTCCCATAAACATGTAACCCAGTTCGGGGGGAATGGCTTTGAGCTCAATCGCCTTTTGGTAATTCTCGATGGCATCATCCGAATTGTTCAGATAGAAGAAACAATGTGCCTTGTAGGCATAAGCTTCCCCGTACTGATCGTCGGCTGCCAATGCGAAATCACAGGCTTCGATGGCTTTGTCTATTTGTTCCTGGACAAAGTAACATTTCACCAGTCCCATCCAGTAGGAAGGGTTGAATGGAGATTTGTCAATGAGTTTATTGTAATAGATGATGGCTGATTCTACCTGATGGGTCGATGCCAGATAATCGGCTGTGAGAGCCATGTATTCTTCATCTTCGGTATAACGGGATTTACCTCTGTCGAGCCATTCTTTGGCTGCGTCCGGGTATCCCATGTCCAGATAGAGAAATACAACATCAATGATTGTTTCCAGCTCGTCGGCATCCGCTATTGTGCTTAACAGCCATTGAGCTTCCTCCAGTTTTCCTCCATTCAGCAATAGTTCGGCTTTCAGCAGTTTCACTTCGGAATCAAATTCTTCGGTAATCGAATCCGCTACTTTTTTTGCTTTTTGCAGCTTTTGGGTATCCAGGTAAAGATATGCTTGTTCTATAAGCAAATCTGTGTTTCCCGGATGTATTTTAAGTCCATAAGTGATTACTTCTTGTGCTTCTTCAAATTTTCGTTCGGAGGCATACCAGTCGGCGATGTCGGCCAATTGGTCAGCATCCAGATAAAGTTGTCGGTTTTCTGCTTTTGCTTATACTGTGCGGTGGTAATTCCCAGAATCACACCGAGAAACGTATCCACCGCAGTGATGGTGCCGACGACCTGCTCACCGTATGGCAGGTGCCAGATGCTCGCCAGCGCAAAATACAGCGTCCCCATCGCGGGCAGCAGCAGCTGCGCCATCCATTTCAGCACGTTATACGTCTTGTCACACATGCGCATTCCTCCCCCATCGCAGTCTATGCGGAAATTCGCCGCTTGTGCAGATTTTTTTCGCAGAAGGCTTGACAGAACGGGATTGTCCTGCTATAATAAACAAGGTTTTGAAGAAACCTGTGCCGTAGACAGCCGGTATCCGCAAGGATGTAAAGGAGTTCGCTCCGCCTGCCGAGGTGTGAAGGATATAGCATGAAATTTGCTCATCCCTTGCACCTGTTGCAAGGGTTTTCTTTTACTCCCAAACCGTTAAGGAGGTGCAAGAAATGAGCAAGGTGCATGAGGTGAAGCCGGAGAAGGTGGCAGCTGTTGCTGACATCGTCGAAAAGCTGAAGAATGCCCAGTCTGTGGTGATTTGCAGCTACAGCGGACTGACTGTGGAGCAGGTGACTGAAATCCGCAAGCAGTGCCGTGAGAATGACGCCGCGTACTGCGTCCTGAAGAACCGTCTGGTTCTGCGCGCGCTGAATGAGGTGGGCATTACCGGTCTTGACGATCTGCTCAACGGCCCGAACGCTTTCGTGTTCTCCATGAAGGACGCTGTGTCCGGCCCGAAGATCATCAACGACTACATCGAAAAGAACAAGCTGGAAAGCCTGAAGATCACTGGCGGCGTGCTGGGTACGGAAACCCTCGACGTGGCTGCTGTGAAGCATCTGGCGACCCTGCCCAGCCGCGAAGTGCTGCTGGCAAAGCTGCTTGGCTGCATGACCAACACCGTGGCGTCCTTCGTCCGCGTGGTGGATGCAATCCGCAAGCAGAAGAATGGCGAGGAATAATCCGCGCCGATGCCGCATGAGGCTTTACGCCCCTGCGGTCTGAACAACGACAAGTTTTCATTACGATATCAACCGATATAGGAGGCTGAATCAACATGACTCATGAGGAGATCATTGCTGCCGTCGAGTCCATGACGGTGCTGGAACTGGCCGATCTGGTCAAGGCTATGGAAGAAAAGTTCGGCGTGTCCGCTGCTGCGACCGCTGTTGTTGCTGGCCCCGCTGCTGGCGCCGCTGCTCCCGCTGCGGAAGAAAAGACCGAGTTCGACGTGGTGCTGAAGTCCTTCGACGCCGCTGCGAAGCTGAAGGTTCTGAAGCTCGTCCGCGAAGTGTGCGGTCTGGGCCTGAAGGAAGCCAAGGACTTCGTCGAAGCCGTTGCGGCTGGCCCGAAGACCGTCAAGGAAGGCCTGTCCAAGGAAGACGCCGACAAGATGGCTGCCCAGTTCAAGGAAGTCGGCGGCGAATGCGAAATCAAGTAATTCTTCGGAATTACGTTTCGCCTTCTTGCAATCGTCAAGAAAAGCAAAGAGGTTGGATGCTTGCATCCAGCCTCTTTTTTATGCTATCGACACGCTTCGTCTCTGTTCCCCTTGACTTTTTTGCATTCTTGCGGGATAATAAGGCAGGAAATTCGTCAATTCATCCGTTTTATTTGAAGGAGGTGCATGGCGATGCTGACTTTTCGGGACGCCACCGCTGATCAGGCGGGGCTTATCAGCCACATTTATGCTACCAGCTGGCGTAAGACCTATCGGGGGCATATCGCCCAGCATTATCTGGATCGTCTGCCCGATGAATATTGGGTGCCATCCATCCGCTCATGGCTGTCCAGCGGGCAGCTGTATGGGCTGATGGTCTATGACGACGATAAGCCCGTCGGCTGCTGCATCTACGGCCGCGGGCGCGACGAGGATTACGGCGACTGGTGCGAGATTGTGTCGCTCTATCTGCTGCCGGACACGATGCGTCAAGGCATCGGCGGCAAGCTGCTGGAAGAAGTCATCCGGCTGATGCAGCTGGATGGTTATGAGAAGTTTTACCTATGGGCGATTGACGGCAACGAAATCGCCGACGGCTTCTACCGCAAGCATGGCTTTCTGCGCACGGATGACGTGGTCGATTACAAAATCGGCGGTGAACCCGTGCGGGACGTGCGGTATACGCGCGTATTACCCAGCGCGTAATTCAGCCGGTTTCGGCTTTTGCAGATACATGCCCGTGGCAATCAGCGCCGTCAGCGGTGCCGCCGCTGCCAAGCCGAACGACCCGACAAGCGTGTTGAGCAGCTGCGAAGCGACATATTTCAGGTTGATGATGTCCATCAGCGGCGTTCCCTGCCCTGCGAAGTACATCAGCATCGACAGATAATTGCCGGAATATGCCAGCATCAATGTCGTCGTCATTGTGCCTAACACGCTTCGCCCGACCAACAGTCCCGACTTCATCAGCGCCCGGCGGCTGATGTCCGGCTTGTGGCGGTGCACTTCCTCCATCGACACGCTGATGTCCATCGACAAATCCATCAGCGCGCCCGAATTAGCGAGGAACATCATGCCGATATACAGGCTGCGCGTATCAACCCGCATGGCGGATTGGCTCAGCAGCGGCACAACATAGGGCAAATCGCCGCCGTCGAGCTTGAGCAGAATCGTTAGCCCCCACGCGCTCAGGCAGGTGACGACCGTCCCGGCAACCGAGCCGAGAATCGCCGTCAGGCAGCGGCGGCTGAACCCCGCCACCAGCACGTCAATCAGCACCGTCAGCACGATGACGGTCACGAACGATGCCATCATGGGATTCACGCCGTCCAGCAGCAGCGGGATCAGCAGTTTCCAGACGATAACCGCACTGGCGACCAGCGACACCATCGCGCCGCAGCCAATCACGCCGCCGAACCCAATCAGCAGCAGCGCCAGAAGCGCCACGATGCCCGCTTCCGCCGTGATGCGGTAGTGGTCAATCAGCGTCACGACCGGCACGCTCTGCCCATTGCCGGGCTGAATCATCGCCCACGCGATGTCGCCCGCCTCGAACAGCTTGTCCTTGTCGAGCGCGGAATTGAGGTAGTTGTAGGACTGATATTCTTCCCCGGCATAATCGCCCGTGAGGATTTTCACCCGGCACGGCTGCACGCCATTATACACAATGCCGATGGAGTCCAGCATGGAATTGTCCACCTGCTCGATGCGCACCTTCTCGCGCGGAAAGCGGCTGGTGATGTTCAGGTGCTCGTCCGGCAGCAGGCAGAGCAAGCCGCAGAAAATCAGCATGACGAGGCACATCAGCCAATTCTGCTTGTTTTTCCATTGTCGCTTCGTCTTTTCCATTTTCATTTTCCCCCATATGGGCAGAGCAGGAGATGGCATTGTGTCATCCCCTGCCCTTTTTGATTTTGCTGTGATTATTCCGCGTCCGCGGTCAGCCCCATCGCATCCATCGTGCGGGTGAAGATGCCCGTGTTGTCATACAGGCCAGAGAACTTTTCCGCGCCCACACCGTAGGCGTACACCGGAATCTGCAGGCCGGTATGCGCGTAGGAGGTGTAGGACAGGCCAGCCTTGTTGTTCATGATGTGGCTCACCGCCATGGAGAAGGGGTTGTAGCCGCCGTAGAGCAGGGAGGCTTCCGCCTTGTCAATTTCCTGCGTGCCCATCGCGACGTCCCACGCCTTGCGCAGGCTTTCCACGTCGGTCGCAGTCAGGGAAAGTGCTTCGCCTTCCTTGGTGGTCAGACCGTAGAGCTCTTCCACCTTCGCCATCGCATCCTCAAAGGTTGCGCCGTTTTCCTTCAGCTCGGAAATCACGTCATCGAACGCAGTGAAGGAGGTCTTCTGGTTCTGGAGGTACTGGAAGTGGGTGTCGTAAGCGGTAGTCGCAAAGCCAATGGTCATGCCGCCGGTCTCATGGTCAGCGGTGACGATGATGAGGCATTCGCCCGGATGCGCCGCCGCGAAGTCCAGCGCAACCTGCACCGCGTCAGACAGGGCGATGGTGTCGTAGATGGAGGTCGCCGCGTCGTTGGCGTGGCCCGCCCAGTCGATCTTGCCGCCCTCGCACATCATGAAGAAGCCGTTGTCGTTATCCAGCACATTGATGCCGCTGCGGACAAAATCCGCCAGAGAGAGCACATCCTCGCCCGCCGACTCCTTCTGGATGCGGTCGATTTCGTAGTGAATCGCCTTGGAGTCCTGAAGCACCGGATTGGTCGCCAGCACGCGGTCGTTCGTCGCGGTCAGGCTGCGGATTTCGTCATTCGTTGTCGGAATCACCCAGCCGTTTTCCTTTGCGACATCCAGCAGGGATTTCTGCTGACCATCCGCGCCGTTCATCTTTTTGAAGCCGCCGCCCGCGAGGTAATCCACGGTCGTGCCGGTCAGCGCCTGAAGGGCAATGTCATAGTAGTCGTTGCGGGAGGGCTGCTTGGCGTAGTACGCTGCCGGAGTCGCATGATCGACCGACACGGAGGTAATTACGCCGACCTTCTTGCCCGCTTCCTTGGCGTATTCGGTGATGATCTTGTAGGGGTTGGTCAGCGTTTCATCATAATTAATGACGCCGGAGAGCGTCTTCTTGCCGGAAGCCATCGACGTAGCGGTCGAAGCGGAGTCCGGGCAGAAGGAAGAGCTGTCGTAGGTGGTCACCAGACCGAGGTACGGGAACTTGGTGAAAGACAAATCCGCTGGAACCGGGAACTTGCTGTCCGGGTTTTCGATGCTGCCCAGATAGTACTGGGTCGCAGTCACCTGCGGGTTGCCCATGCCGTCGCCGATGAACATGAACACATACTTCGGATGGCTTTCGCCCTCCGCCATGGCCGTTGCACACATCAGGCACAGCGCCAGCGCACAGAGGATTGCAAGAAACTTCTTCATGATTGTTTTTCCTCCTCGTTCTTCGTCTTGTTCTTCTGAACAAGATGTATTCTGCCGGAGGAATGTAAACTTCCAAACGGCGATTATGTAAAATCGAGGCGAAAGAAAAAGCCGCTGTGTAAAGTGCATTTTCGCACTTCCTGCGGCTTTTCATACTATTTCCAGATGAAAATGCGCAAGCAGATGGCGCAGGTGAATCTGGTAATAGTATCACTTATGTGTGCTCGGATTCTTCCGCTTTTCGGAAGAATGCCCCCAGCGCCTGTGCAATACGCGCCCCTTCCCGGCTGATAGTACACACATGCGGCACGCTCTCCAAGCGCAGCACGCCCTTCGTTTTGCTTCGCACCCCCTGCAGAATCACATCCGCGCTGTCAGGCGTGATGACCTGATCGCCGCTGCTCTGCACGCACAGCACCGGGCAGGTGACAGCGCAGAGGTTATTGCGGGCCTCGTGGATAATGCGGCGCAAATCCACCGCGCTTTTCGTCGGAAATCCGGTATACCCCAAATCGTAGTCGGGAGTGAGCGCGTCGTCCTTGCGCGCCTGCCAGCTGATTTCCGGCAAAAACGGCGCGGCGAATCGTGCCAGCGGAAACCAGCGGTTCTGCACCCCCATCGGCGCGGAAATCGGCGCAATGGCAGTCGGGTCGCTCTGCTCGGCAATCATCAGCGTCAGGCATCCGCCCATGCTCAGCCCGGTCACGCTGACGAAGCGGTACTGCTCCTTCATTTCCCGGAAGGCTTCCTTCGCCGCGTTCAGCCAATCCTGCCACGAACAGCGGCGCATATCCTCCAGCGTTGTCGCGTGACCGGGCAGGTTGATGGTGCGCACACCAAAGCCCTGCTGCACAAGTCCTTCCGCGAGCGGCCGCATATGCGCTGCCGAACCCGCAAACCCGTGCATCAGCAGCACGCCGTGTTCCCCTTGCCGCACCTCGTACGGCTGACACAGGGGCGAGGAAAAGTCCGCTTCGGGGCGCGTTTTCATGTTGCTTCCTCCTTATTGCACAGCGGAAATCGCTTCCTTTTTGCCCATCACCAGCAGCACATCGCCCGCCATCAGCATTGTTTCTGCGCCGGGCGAAGTAAGGAATTTGCCGCCGCGGTGGATGCCCAGCACGCTTACCCCAAAGTTCCGGCGGATGTTGAGTTCGACGATGGTTTTGTCCGCCCAGTCCGTCGGGAGGGTGAGTTCGGCAATCTGGTCGTCGTCAGAAAGCGCCATGAGGTCGAGGATATTGGGGGCAACGAGCGAACGGGCGACGCGCTGCCCCATATCGCGCTCCGGGAAGATAACGCGGTCAGCGCCGACCTTATAGAGGACGCGGGCATGGAGGTCATCGACGGCCTTCGCGAGGACTTTGGGAACGCCAGCTTCCTTGAGCAAAACCGTTGCGAGAATGCTGGCGCGGATATCCGTGCCAATGGCAACGATGGCGGCATCGAAGTTCTGCACGCCGAGTTCCGCAAGCGCGTCCTCATCCACGGCATTCGCCTGAACCGCCTGCGTCACATCAGGCGCAATGTTCTCTACCAGCTTCTCGTCCCGATCCACCGCGAGCACCTCATGTCCCAATTCGCACAAGCTCCTCGCCACGCTCGACCCGAAGCGCCCCAAGCCCAGCACCACAAACGACTGCTTCTGTTTCTTCATAACAATTCCTTTCCGGGGAACCCAAGGGGCGCTGCCCCTTGACCCCGGCAGGGCTCTGCCCTGCACCTGCGAAGGGTCTTCGACCCTCTCGACACCCTTCTCGCGATTGAGTTGGTGACTTCTGCATACAGTGTCCGCGTGTTTATGCAGGGGGTTCGCCTCCGCAGAGGCGATTTCCCCCCGCACCGCGAAAAATCAAGCAGCATAAAAAATTCCCCCTCGCCTGTATTAACACAGCACGAGGGGGAATATACATATTGATGCAATCACTTGTTGTCCACAATGATTTCCTTCAAATCATTCACCACGCTCGCCATCGACGGATCGTTCTTGATGGCGTTGGCAATCTGGTTGCAGCCATGCAGCACCGTCGTGTGGTCGCGGTTTCCAAACACCTGCCCAATCTGCGGCAGGGAGAGGTTCGTCAGGTCGCGCGTGATGTACATTGCGATCTGGCGCGGAACGGCAATTTCGCGGCGGCGCGTGGGGCGAATCAGGTCATCCACCGTGATAGAGTAGTAGTTCGCCACCGCCTGCATGATAACCTGCGCCGTCACTTCCTTGCGCACCTTCTTGGCGAAAATGTCGTGCAGCGCCTCTTCGCACAGCTGCACGGTAATCGGGCGATTCGTCAGCTGCGCATAGGCGACAAGGCGGGTCAGGCTGCCTTCCAGTTCACGGATGTTGGATTCGACGCGCGTCGCAATGGCCTCGTACACGTCCTCATCCATCGTGATATTTTCCTGCCGTGCCTTTTCGCGCAGGATGGCGATTCGTGTTTCCACGTCCGGTTTCTTGATATCGCAGGTCAGCCCCCACGCAAAGCGGCTCTTCAGGCGATCCTCAAGGCGGGCAATTTCCTGCGGCGGACGGTCGGATGTGAGGATAATCTGCTTTCCGGCGGTATGCAGGGTGTTGAAGGTGTGGAAGAATTCTTCCTGTGTGGATTCTTTGCCGGCGATGAACTGAATATCGTCCACCATCAGCACATCAACGCTGCGGAAGCGGTTGCGGAACTGAATGTTCCGCCCCTGCTGGATAGCGGAAATCAACTCGTTGGTGAAGGTTTCACCGGGGATATAGAGGATGCGTTTGCTGGGGTCATGCTCGCGGATGAAGTTGCCGACAGCGTGCATGAGGTGTGTTTTGCCAAGGCCTACACCGCCGTAGATAAACAGCGGGTTGTAGGAATGAGCCGGGTCAGTGGCGACGGACAGCGCGGCGGCATGGGCAAAACGGTTGCCGCTGCCGACGACGAACGTCTCGAAGGTGTACTTAGGGTTCAGGGCGACTGAGCTTTCCAGCACCGTCTCCTGCTCCTCCACCGCCTTCTGCTTCAGCTGCGGACGCGCCTCGATTTCCTCCTGCGTCAGGATTTCCACATCCATCTGATGGCCCGCCACCTGGCTGAGCGCACGGACAATCGTCGAATACCACTGGTTGGTAATCAGCAGCTTCAGATTGTCCATCACCACGCGAAGCACAAGCGTATCGCCGTCAAGCAGTGCCGGAACGAGGTTGTTGCTGCCCAGCAGAGAATTGTACACTACGGCGTTTACTTCCGCGCGAAGCACCTCGCGTGTCTTTGACCACAGCTCTTCCATGTCCATCAGGGGATTCCTCCGTATTCTTTGCGCGGACGCATTGTCCGACCGGCTTTTTTGTCCGCGTTGGGGACGCAAGGGGGCGAAAAAGGCGCACGACCGACCTGCGGCCGTGAGCCTGTGATGCTTTTGCATTCATGTCCATTCGCATCCTTTTGTATCATACCACAGGTTCGCCAAAATCGCAAGCATTCCGATTCCGTCATTTTTGTGCATGACCCATGCCGTTTTGCAGCCCGGCGGAACAAAATCTTGTGGAAAGAAGCTATGTTCTCCACAAGTTCCTGTGGATAATTTCATTCAGCGGCGTATTTTATGCTGAATCCTGCATATTTTTCTGGGAATTACCGCCCGAAAAAAAGTGCAAAAAAAGTTTGGAAACAAGGGATTTTGCCTTTGGATGTCGAAATGAAAAGGGCGGGGATTCTGCATCTCCCCCAAAGGAGGACAGGCTATGGCGATTGCAATTCCGCTTGACCGGGTGCAGCAGGTGCTGGCGATACGAATCGGGACAGCGCTGGCGCATTCCGGGGTTGGAACACATGCGGCAGAACGGCTGCGGCACTACCGCGTGGGCGACGACCTTTCCGCCTTGTGCGAAGCGCTTCGCGATGGCTTGTTCCGCGATTTATACGCCATTCTCGGCCCGCAGATGCGCGTTTCCATGCCGGACGGACGAACCCGCCGTTTCCGCATGGAGGAGTTTCCCCTGCTGGCGGATGAGCTGCTTGCCGTCCTCTTTGAATCCCTCGGCACAACCGGAATGCCGAAGGACACGCTGATGGCGTTCGCCATGACATCCGGCAGCCTGTGCGCTATGCGGACGCTGATGCATTTTTACCCGCTGTCATCGGCGGAAAAAGCGCTGCTGGAGCGGATTCTTCGGGAAAACGCGCCGCAGGCAGCCACTGCACCCCCCAATCAACCAATGTTTTAGGAAGGAATCATCATCACATGAAAACCAAAAAGCTGCTTGCAGCCCTTTTGACGCTGCTCATCTTCCTCTCTCCCGCCCTCGCCTCGGCGGAAACCGTCGTCACGTCGTTCTATCCCATCTACCTCTTCGCCCTCAACCTCACGCAGGGCATCGACGGCATCACCATCCGCAACCTCGCCGCGCCGAACACCGGCTGTCTGCATGATTATCAGCTTTCCACCGGCGATATGAAGGTGCTGAACAAGGCGGATGTATTTCTCATCAACGGCGCGGGCATGGAAAGCTACCTCACCCGCGTGATGGACACGTTCCCGAAGCTGCCCGTGGTGGATGCGTCCGCCGGCATCACGCTGCTGACCGAGGACGGCATGGACGAGTATGTGGACGACCATGACCATGACCACGAGGAGGAAGACGCCGACGACCACGGGCATCACCACGCGGGCGAAGCGAACGCCCATATCTGGCTTGATGCGCAGAACGCCATCCAGATGGTGGACAATCTGGCAGACGGGCTTATCAGCGCCATGCCGCAGTACGAAGCGCAGATTGAGCAAAACCGCGCGGATTATGTGTCGCGCTTGACGGCGCTGGATGCAGAGCTGAAAGAGACGCTTGCAGCCGTGCCGAACAAGAACATCGTCACCTTCCACGAGGCATTCCCGTATTTTGCGCGGGCGTATGGCTTGACAGTCGCCGCCGTCGTCAACCACGAGCCGGGCGACGCGCTGTCCCCCGCGCAATTGGCGGAGCTGGTGCGCACTATCCGTGAGCTGAACAATCCGCCGCTGTTCACCGAGCCGCAGTACGATGATATGGCGGCGCAGACGATTTCCCGCGAGACGGGCGCGCCGATTTACACGCTTGACCCCGTTGTGACCGGCCCGGAAACCGACGTGCCGCTGACTTACTATGAGGATCGGATGCGCGAGAACATGCAGACGCTCTTGGTCGCGCTGACCCCTGCGGAAGGAGAATAACCATGCACTTTCTGATTGTGAACGATGACGGCATCAACAGCCCGTTTCTGCCGATTCTGACGCAGGCGGTCAAGCGTGCCGGGCATCGGGTGACGGTCTGCGTGCCAGCGACGCAGCAGAGCGCAAAGGCACATGCATTCAGCATCGAGCAGCCGATTCTGGCGGAGAAGCGCGAAGTGCCCGATGCGGATGAAGCGTGGGCAATTTTCGGTACGCCGGTGGACAGCTGCCGCATCGGAGCAATGAACCTTGCGCCGGACGCGGACGCCGTCATCAGCGGCATCAATTTGGGCTACAACGTCGGCATGTCGGTGTATGTGTCCGGAACCGTCGGCGCGGCACGGGAAGCGACATTCCTGCGCAAGCCGGGCATTGCCGTCTCCGCCGAGAAGCAGACGCCGCACGACACGCTGGCGTACCTGTCCGACTGGGCCGTAGAGATGGCGGAGAAGCTGGTCACGCGCGGCGCGCCGGAACTGACGGTGTGCAACCTGAACGCGCCGCCGATTCCCCGTGCGGAGCTGAAAAGTCAGGTGCTGTGCCCGCTGAACCGCGCCGGCTACCGCGACAGCTACGAGCAGCGCATCAGTCCGCGCAAGCAGACGTACTTCTGGCTCTCCCCAACGAAGCAGGATCCGCCGCTGCCGGGCAGTGACCAAGCGTACCTCGATGCTGGGCATCCGACGTGCACGTTTCTGACGATTGACGGGCAGTCGCAGGAAGAATTTGCGGACTGGCTAAAATAATATCATGACAATTGAAACCCCATACAGGGCATTTGCGCACCCTGTATGGGGTTTTAATATATAGCCGGATTACCTTCTGCGCTTCGGGCGGTGCGTTCCAATCAGCAGGAACGCCATCACGCCTGCCGCAATGCCGCCATACAGCTTGAGCTCGTGGCTCCAGCCGTATCCGGCAATCACCGCTTTCGCCTGCAGGCGCTGGCCGAAGTTCAGTTCCTTCCCCAGCAAATCGGACAGCGAGACATGCCCTAATCCCGGCAAATCAACGCCGCCATCAATCAGGGCATTCAGCGAGAAGTTAAATTCACCGACACCGGGCAGGTTGCCATCCACATGAATCGCCATCACGTCCTTCACCGTGTCAGGGTCAATGTCGTGACCCACGGCAGTGCGGAAAACGGGGTTCAGCACACGGTAGTAGTCGCTGGTTTCAAACGTATCAGCGGCATAGAAGCCCAGCGCACACGCCAACACACCCAGAATCAGGATAAGCGCAAATAGTTTTCTCATTTGCTTTATTCCTTATCTGTTGGGCATGTTATAGCGGGACATGAAGTCCTTCTTGATGGCTTCCAGCTTCGCCTGATCCTGCGCGCGCTGCGTGCGGGCGCTCTCCTGAATCTTCTTCGTTTCGTCCAGCCCCGTCATAATGGTGCGCCAAGTGGTTTCCAGCGTATCCGCCTTGATAGAACTGCCAGAGGCAAGGCGTGTGGTGATTTTCGCCTGCTCCACCGTGTTGCGGGCGTTCTTCAGCAGCATTTCGTTCGTCCGCTCATCCAGTGCGGAAATAGCATCCGCCTGAATCTTCTGCCGCTTGAGCATAATCGCCTGCGCAAGCGCCTGCTTAAAGACAGGCAGCGTGACGATAAACGCCGAGTTAATCTTGCGGACAAGGTTCATGTTGCTGAACTGAATGGTCTTAATCATGGGGATGGACTGCAAAGCGACGCTCTCCGCCGTGCGCAGGTCCTGCGTGCGCTGCTCCAGCATCGCCAGCGCCTGCTGAAGCGACTGCAATTCAAACGTGATGGACTGGTCGCCCGTTGCTTCCATCTGCTGCTGAAGCTGGGTCATGTAGTTCTGAATTTCCTGACAGCCCTGATCGCCCGCGACAATGTACTTCTCCAGCTCGTGGAAGTAGCCCACGTTGGCTTGGAACATCGTCTCCAGCTTTTGATTCGACTGCTTGATTTCCCCTTCATACTGCTTCAGCTGGACGTAGATTTTGTCCACCTCGTTGCCCATCGTGTTGTACTTCGCCAGAATCTTGTCCAGCTGCTTGCGCAGGTTGCCGAACAGCTTGCCAAACAGCGACGGGTTGTCACGAATCTCGTTGATATCAAACTGATCCATGATTTTCGCCAGCGAATTGAGCATCTTGCTGGATTCATCCAGCTGGCTCATGTTCATGCTGCGCAGGACAACATCCGATGCCTTGGAGATTTCTTCCGCCGAGTGGCTACCGAAGGTAACAATCGTGTTCAAGTCGTTGACGTCGATGCCGGCGGTCAGCGACTCGATTTCAGGCGAATGCGCAAGCTGCTTCTGCGTCGCCTGCTGATCCGCAATGATGTCATAGGGCTGCACTTCCATCAGCGCCGTTTCCGGCTTGGCAGCGACGGCCGTGGTCGGTGCGCCTGCGGGACGGTTGAAATTCATTGCCATTGTCAGTTACCTCTTTTCAGTATGTTTTCAAGCCACGAACGTTTGACTGGGGTCAGTGCGTTAAAATCCGGCACTTGCAAATCGTAGACGTATTCGCCGATTTGGTGCTCCACCGGATAATTCCCATTGAGGTAGCGCTCAATCGTCTGATACCCGGTCGGGACAAAGAGCGCAATGTCAAAGCCCACCAGATTCAGGAAGGTCATCAGGATTGCATCCTCCAGCGAACACGGCTGCTCGCCCGTACACAGCACGACCATCTTGGGATTCTTCTTCGTAAAATCGAAACTTTGCAGCCGCCGGACGATATCGCGGTTCATGTTCAGCACCGTCGCCAGCACCGTGTATTCCGTGCCGTTGGTGAACGTGCCTTTGATTATCCGCTCATCCAGCATCAGCTGCACCTTGTCAAACATATGCTCCTGCAGTTCTTCGCGCAGCAGAGCGAACGGATATTGGCGGTCTGCCTTGATTTCCTCGCGCTTCAGCCTGCCGTTTCGCAGCGTTTTCACCGCCAGCGGCTGAAACTGGTTGGCTGCGCCGGTTACAACATAGGGCAGCGAGGGAATCAGCATCGTGTCATCTCCCAGCAGAAGTTTGATTTTCTGCCAGTATGCCTCCACCTTGCCATCCTCCACGCCGGAAACCTTTGCATACACCACGGGCATGTTGACCACTTGATTCACCGTGCTGAAATTCGCGCGGTATTTGAGTTCCTGACTCCAGAGGATGAACACCTCGTCGTAGGTGGTTTGCAGCGTAATCGCGTCCGCCCGCGAGAACTGCCGATTGCGGTAAATGCCCGAATCGGTGTAGAGAATCGACGTTAAGTCCTGCTCAGCGTTCGAGGCCATTGTGCGCATCTGCACGCTGCCGCCGTCACGCGGGAATTTCGGCACGGGCATGGAGTCCTTGCCCGTCAATTCCAGCAGCTGGTTGCTTTGCACGGTACACGGGCGGCTCAAATCGCACGCGAGAATCAGGATATCCACGGGGAGCTGGGCAAGGTACTGCACAAACAGCGCGTCATGCTGATTTCTGCACCCGCCCATCAGCACAAAGCACGGAATTTCGCTGCCCTTGTAGCCCTGAAACAGCGCCGCCTGATACTGCCGAATCCAGCAAAGCAGATACACGGCGGAAATCAGGAGGCGATTCAGGTTCGGTTCGGCTTTTGCCGCCGCCATCATCGTTCGGACGAACGCCTGCTGCATCAGCCGCTGCAGCTCCACATTCGCACACGCGGGCAGATTCCCGGCAATGTCGATTATCAGCTCCTCCTGCGAGCGGTACGGGTGACGGCGGATTTGCGCCGCTTCCTCCGGGCCGGGCAGGGATAATCCGTCGTCAACAATGGCGATTCTGCGCCCCGTGCTGCGGAACTTCTGGTAGAACTGGAACAGGTCGCTGATGTACGTCTGCTTATCCGGCACGCCTTTTAAGCGGATGAACGCATGGTAGAACAGGCGGAAGTCGTCGCCGCGTTCCGCAATGGGGGTCAGGATTTCCTCATAGGATGCTTCCTTCATCCACGCATTCGTGCACGCCATCCGCGACGGCTTCGGGAAGTATGTTTCGGGGTCGCGCCGCTGCGGCACAGCGGGTGGCGTTGTCCGCATCGGCTGGTTCGGCGCTATCGCCGGACGCGGCACAGCGGGGGCAGGCTGGCGCATCGGCTGCGTGGATGCCACCGGACGCGGCACAGACTGCAACGGCGGGCGCATATTTCCCGCCGCTGCCGCCGCCATTTCCTTGCGGAACTGCTTGAGTGTGAAATCCTTCGCGAAGGGCATCCCCTGCACGCTCAGCAGCTGCGACCATGCCGAGGCTGCATCCTGCTTCAAGTACGCCGCGTCGCCCTGCAGCTCCAGCAGCAGTATGTCCGTCCCCATCATCGACAAAATGCGCAGGAGAATCAGCTCATGCGCCGTAACCGCATTGCATTCGTAGAGAATACGGGGCGGATTGTCGTCGCCCAGGAAGGGCATCAGGCGCTCGAATTTGTAGTACAGCCAGCACATCACCTTCATGTAGATGTTCCGGATGATACTGTCCGTTTTTCCCTTCCGCTTCAATTCATCCATCTGGTCGCACATTGCTTCGGCAAACGAAACGCGATTTGCCTGACTCATGCGCGGCATCCACTTTTGCAGCGCTTGGGTAATGAACGCCGGATTCGGTTCAAACACGCTGCCCAGCATTTCCGTCAGGTAACTCAGCTGCCGCTCATCCGGATTGCCGATTTGCCCCTCAATGATAACACCCTTTGCGCGCGCCGCTTCGTGGTAGCGCCAGAGAAAATCCTTGATTTCCGGGCTCCATTGGCACAGGCGCACAAAGTATACCCCCGGCGCATTTCCTCTTTGGCGCATGGGAAGGAACAAATCAGAAAGGTTGCTTGCGTTGATTCTGTTAGCCATGGCTGCCTCGTTCATAACGGCTCATTTTATACTTGTTCATCACAAATCCCAGCACCGAGCCGATCATGCCGCCCACGATATGCGCCATCTGCGAGATGTTATCCGCCGTGAAAAGCCCTTGATACGCCTGCTGCCCGATGTAAATCGCAGCAACAAGAATGAACGAAAGCGGAATCGTATGCTCTTCCGTGATGGTAATGGATGAGAGCAGAATCATCGCGAACACGATGCCGCTCGCCCCCAGCAGGCGAATGTTCGGGAAGAAAATCAGGTTCGCAAGCCCCGTCGCCAGCGCCGTCACCAGCATGATAAACACCATGTTGGACGTGCCGTACTTTTCCTCCAGCATCGGCCCCAGAATCAGGATATACATCATGTTGCCCATCAGGTGATTCCAGTTTGCGTGGCCAAAGACGTGGCAGACGCAGCGCAGATACGCCAGCGGATCGAGAAACGAGGAACGATAGACGCTGAACACAGCCCGATTGCTTGCCCCTTTTGTCAGGACATTCAGCAGCTGCACCGCAAAGCAAATCAGGACAAAGGACAAGATAGCGGGGGCGTTGTAACTAATCCGAAGGCGTTTGCTGTTCTTCATGCTCCTATTTTCCTCCGCAGACGTGCTGTATTTTGAAAAAAAGAGGAGGAAACGGGGTACGTCTCTTCCTCTGTCAGGTTATTTCCGCACCGTTATACATTCACGCCGAAGTTGATGCAGAGGGCTTCGAGTCCGCCCTGGAAACCGCTGCCGATGGCATTGAACTTCCATTCACCGTTGTGGCGGTAGATTTCCGCAACAACAATCGCCGTTTCAATGGAGAAATCCTCCTCCAAATCGTAGCGAATCAGTTCCATACCCGTGGATTCATCCACAACGCGGACGTACGCATTGCTGACCTGCCCGAAGTTCTGGCGGCGCTCGGCGGCGTCGTAGATGGTCACGGTGAAGTCAATCTTCTCCACGTTTGCCGGAACAGTGGCGAGGTCAACGAAAATCGTCTCGTCGTCGCCCTCCCCAGCGCCGGTTCTGTTGTCGCCGCCGTACCGCACCGCGCCGGATGGATCAGCCGGGTTGCTGTAAAACACGAAGTTCGAATCGTTCGCAACCTTGCCATTTCCGCCCAGCAGAAATGCAGAGGCATCCAAGTCAAAGTCATGTCCGCCGTCATAGCGGTTCACGTCCCAGCCCAAGCCGACCATGATTTTGCTCAAGCCGGGGTTGCCCTTCGTCAAATCAACCTTCTGACCCTTCTTCAAATTCACTGCCATGATAATTCCTCCTTTTTATCGTCCGATGTCAGACCTTCTCTTTCAAGCAGCGCGCCGTTCACCGGAGAACATCATTCTGCTTTCATTATACACCTTTATTTCCATTTTTTCAAGCAATTCAACAGCTATTCCGAAAAAAGAACGACGCAAAAAACGGGCAGGCGTATGTGCCTGCCCGCTTTGGGGATTATTTGTAGTCGCGGTAACGGTAATACGTCACCTGACGGCTCTTCTGCTCCGTGCCGGTTGTCTGATTCCACCAGTAGTCCACATAGCGCGTGTGACCATCCGCAGAACCATTCGTCGACAGCGGCTCATAGGTTGTCTTGTACTGCCATTCGCCCGAACCGGATTTGTAATTAGAACCCGTATACTGTGCATAGGAGTAATACCACATGTTGTAGCCCGTGTTGTAGTACTTCCAGCGGGAATAGTGGTACACCGTCACAGAGTAGTACTCGGTTTCCACCTTCGTTTCCACCTGGCGGGTGCTGCTCGCACTGACCGGGTTCGTCGACCAGCTGCTCCAGCTGCCCCACGTCTTGGGCGGCTGTGTCACAGGCTTAGGCGTCACAGGCTTAGGCGTTACAGGCTTAGGCGTGGGGGTAGAATTTTGCAGCGTCGTCACGCTGATTTCGTTCGACGTACCGCTCGCCGATTGCGCCACGATGCGGTATGTGTACTTCGTGCCTGCCTTCGTGCTGTTGTCCGTGTAGCTCTTGCTGCTGGTAGTCGCCAGCGTCGTCCACGAGTTGCTGCTGCCACCTTTGCGCTGGACTTCGTACGTCACGCCGGACGTACCGCACGTCCACGAGAGGTCAACGGAGTTGATGCCCGCGTGGTTCAGCTGGAGGCTGATGGAGACGGAGGGCTTGGGTGTTGCAGTCGGCTTCGCGGTTGACTTGGGCGTAGCGGTGGGCTTCGGGACATTCACAGAGAGTTCGTTCGAGTTCTGTCCCGACACAACAACGCGGTAGCGGTACGACTGCCCCGACGTGATTGACCAGTCAGTAAAGTAATATGTGTCATACACATAATCTTCAACAACCGTGAACCACGTGCTGTTTCCGCCGTCCTGACGCTGTAATTTGAACGCCGCGCCGTACTTGCTGCACTGCCATCCCAGCGACACATAGTCGGTTGTCACGTCATCCTTCCACAGACTAATCGTGATTTTCGGCGTAGGAGTCGCAGTGGGCTTCGGGATGGGCGTTGCGGTGGGTTTCGGCGTTGCCGTCGGCTGAATCTGCGCATCAACTACATTCGACACGAGGTTAAGTTCCCCGGCAATCACACGGTAACGGTATTTTTCGCCCCACGTCAAGCCAGAGTCGCTATCGCTGTTCGAAACTCCCGAGCGTACGACACTGACCGTCTCCCACTCAGTGCTCCTGCTGTTTTGGCGCTGCAGCGTGCACATGATGTCCTGTTGGCTGCACACCCATGTCAGGTCAACTCGATTCTCCGCAATCCTATCAATTTGCAGCGTAATCGTCGGCTTGGGAGTAGGCGTAGGCGCAGGAGTGGGCGTAGGCGTGGGCAGATTGTTCAGCATCTGCTCCGCGCCGGGATAATCCAGATTCTTCAGCTTTTCCAGCTTTTCGCGCGCATCCGAATCTTTTCCCTCAATAATCAGATTAACCGCGTCCGAATACATTCTATCTTTAATTGCCGCTACGCGCTTCGTTGCATCCGCTTTAGCAAGGCACGCTTCGTAAGCTGCAATCGCTTTCTCATCGTGTCCCATGTATTCTTCTTCGCGTCCCTGCAAGTAACTTTCCAGTTCATCGACTGTGAACAGCGGCGTATTGACACCACTGCCGTCAAGAAATGCTGCCTCGAAATTGTCCTTCAGCAGTTTCAGTGCACGCATATTCTGTCTTGCGTCCACAAATTCTTGGCTTTCAATTTTCATCAGTACGTTGCAGTAGACCTCTATTGCTTTTTTCGCCGGGCCGCCGCTGGTTTTCTCCAATTTGGCAAGGCACTCTCGCAGTATGTTTGTATTCTGGGTTATTTCTGCTTCATCTTTTACACTGTCCATGTTGCCAATGTATTCTTCCAGCTGACCTTGAATCTCTTTCAGTTCCGAGCTCGGTTCCTCGTCCGCCAAGGCGGGTACGGCGGGCACGGCCGCCATCAGCAGCACGATGCCCAGTAGCAATGCCAAGATTCGTTTCATCGTCAAGTTCCACCTTTCTTTTCGTTTTTATTTGAGATCACGGTAACGGTAATACGTCACCTGATAGCTCTCCTGCTTGTAGCTGATTGACTCATTCCACCAGCCGCCGTTGTACTGCTGACGGCCGTCAATCTGGTTGACCTTCGCCAGCGGCTGGCTGGTCGTTTTGTACTGCCATTCGCCTGAACCGGATTTGTAATTCGAACCTGTGTACTGTGTATACGAGTGCGTCCACTGTCCCCAGGCCGTGTTGTAGTAGTACCAGCGGGAATAGTTGTACACCGGCACCGAGTTGTACTGCGTTTCCACCTTCGTTTCCACCTGACGTGTACTGCTCGCACTGACCGGGCTCGTCGACCAGCTGCTCCAGCTGCCCCACGTCTTGGGCTTGGGCGTAGGAGTGGAATTTTGCAGCGTCGTCACGCTGACTTCGTTCGACGTGCCCGTTGCCGATTCCGCCACAATGCGGTAAGTGTACTTCGTGCCCGCCTGTGCGCTGTTGTCCGTGTAGCTCTTGCTGCTGATGGTTGCCAGCGTCGTCCACGAGCTGCTGCTGTCGCCCTTGCGCTGCACTTCGTACGTCACGCCGGACGTACCGCACGTCCACGAGAGGTCAACGGAGTTGATGCCCGCGCGGTTCAGCTGGAGGGTGATGGAGACGGAAGCCTTGGATGCGGTCGTGGGCTTTGCAGTGACTTTCTGGGTAGGCTTGGGGGTGGCAGTGGGCTTCGGCGTCGCATTGGCGCTGGCATTCGATTTTGCCGTCGGTTCGGGGGTAGCCCATTCTTTCAATGCTGCAATGGCTTCCGCATGTTGACGCTCTGCCAGTGCTTTCAGCAGCTTTTTTGCCGTGTCATAATTTCCAGCTATCCACAAATCAGTTGCTTCGCTGTATTGCTCGTCTTCAATCCTTGTGACACGGTACGAAACGTCCGCGCTGTTATAGCACTGGTCATACGCTGCCAGCGCTAAATCGCGCTCGTTGTTGTTCTCGGCTTCGCGCCCCTCCAAATAGAGGAACAGTGTATCAACCGTCATCAGCGAAGTTTCCGTCTCGCCGCCGCTCTTTTCAACGAATGCTTTGTCAAATGTGTCCTTCATGGACTTTGAGTTCAGCACATACATCGTATGTTTTGCATCTTCAAACTCACCATTTTCAATGGCCAGCAGAACCCTGCAGTACAGCTCCAGCGGCTTTTTCTTCGGGCCGCCTTTCGCATCTTTCAGCATTTCCAAGCAGACTTCCAAAACTTCGGTTTTTGCGCCTTCGCCCTCGCTCAACGGCAGAAGGTATTCTTCCTCCACCTTGCGCGCAATTTCGTTCAAGTCGTCGGTTTCCTCGTCCGCCAAAGCAGGCACGGCTGTCAGCAGCAGCACGATGCCAAGGAGTAATGCTATGAGTCGTTTCATGTGGGGTTCCTTCCTTTCCTTAATATCCATAGATGCTGTTCACCGCATCTACAACCGCCTGTGATGTGATGGTTGCGCTTGTTACCGCGTCAATGTTTTCATTCAGCACGAATGGTGCTTTCTTGCCAATGAATTGGCTTGTGAATGCTGCGCTTGCGCATTCTTGCCCTAAGCCCGGTGTTTGGGAGGAAGCATCAATCGTAAAAGAGGTGATCACGCCGTTTTCATCCGTTACGCCCACGCCGATGTATTCACCGCCAAACGCCTGTACAGAAACCCATGTAGCCTTTTCCGCAGTTGCCGGTGCACTCAATGCCGCATTGATAGCTTCTACCACCGCCGTTGAGGTAACAGTCGCACCAGTTAGTGCATCCGCATTCTCACCGAGGATAAACGGGCCACTTTTATCGAGGAATTGCCACTTGAAGTCGCCATCCTCCGCACATTTTGTCCCCATTCCGGGTGTTTGCGTGGACGCATCAATAAACAACCATGCAATGGTATCTTTTCCCCCTTGCATAATAGGCTGCCGCAGGATCACTCTTGCTGTCACTTCGCCGCCGCCAAATCCCGTTGCTGTACCAACATGTACCGTAAAATCTTCATCTATCAGGAGCGGTGTTGCTGCCGGATTCGTTATTTCGGTTGTCTTTGTGTTTAGGGCAATCCCGCACAAAGAAAGAACAGCCAAAAGGTCGGGAAAGAGGTATAATAAA
>OLWE01000530.1_pt1 | contig 21784 bp, 26 predicted proteins | sample 1673591 | NCBI WGS metagenome assembly OLWE01 (sample SAMEA103958116, study PRJEB25191) | human gut metagenome | biome: human-associated habitat [ENVO:00009003]; feature: intestine environment [ENVO:2100002]; material: feces | place: Germany | collected 2013/2015 | reverse complement strand
CAATCCCTTTATTATTTGGGGCAGATACAAAAAGAAATGGCTTCGGTATTACCTGTCTCTCTCTTTCCAGTTCCATCACACGCAGATGGACGGCGCTCACGCAGGCACATTTTTGAAGAACTTGCAAGATGAAATCAATCTGCTGAAGTAAAAAACCGTAGGGCTTTCATTGAAGCTCTACGGTTTTTAACATTTATTGAGTATGACTATCCTTTGGAATAGGGAAAGAAATTGTAACGGCAAATCCACCTTGTTTGCCGTGATCGAAAGACACTGTACCATTATGGGCGGAAACGATCTGTCCGACAATCAAAAGCCCTAAGCCGTGCCGTGGCTCGGTTGTCCCGCTGTCACTCATCATATAGTGGGGCGTAGTCCTGAGTTTCTCTAACTTTTCATCGGTAACGCCGACGCCGTTATCTTCTACGACGATTTTATATTCTGTATCGCTTTTTCGGACGCATACTGAAATCGTACAGCCATCAGGATTGTGCGTTTGAGAATTTGTAATCAGATTTCCGATTGCCCGCCGCAACAACTCTTTATCTCCATTTATGACACAGGCAGTCAATGCTTCATCTGTATTCCATTCTATCGGATACTTTTCTTCCATATCTAAATTGATAAAGTCAACAACGCTTTGTCTTGCGATTGCTACGAGATTGACAGGCTCTGGATGGATCGGCTGCATATTATATTCTAACTTCGAGGCAAGATTCAGGTCATTGATGAGATTTTTCATTTTTGTACTTTGCTGACGGATAATCCGTGCCTTTTTCCTTTCGCTTTCCGGCAGGCTTTCATTGTCCTCAATCTGTCCGGCATATCCCATTACCATAGAAAGTGGTGTGCGAATATCGTGAGAGACTCCGGAAATCCAGTTTGCTCTTGCTGTTTCTTTTCTTTGCAGGTTTCGCTTCTGTTTTTGGAGAATATCCGATGTTTGATTGATTTTAGCGGCAAGGTCTGATAAAAGTCCTTTTTCCCTGACATAAACAGGCTCGCCTGAAGGCAGCGCCTGTATACCGTTTGTAATCGGTTTAACGGATTTCAGTAGCTTGGAATTAGCGATCATATAAATCAGGAAAATCAAAAAAACATTCACACCGATTACAATCAGGACAGTATACGGGGCGTTTTTGATGAAATCATAATCCCAGCTCGGAGACATATGTTTCCAATATCGGTCTTTCGGGTAGCCTACAACGACCAATCCGTTTTCACATTCTCCCGTATAGGTAGGGTATCCGTCAATATATCCTCGTGTCAGACTTGCAATGTCGGAGATCGTATAGTGCAGAGGAACGGTATCCGGCAGATTTTCCGTGTGCCATTTTACCTCTAATGTGTCATTATCTATATAGATTGCCCACGCATTCTCCCCGCTTAACCGCTCCGTCATATCGCCGGATAAGATATATCCCGTTTCTGTTTCCTGTAAAGCTTCAGCAGTTTCTTTTGCAGTCGTCCACGGTCTGCCATTTGCAGTTTGACTTGCGGAAATAGCAGCAAGAATAATAATGTTAAGGACGATGACCAAGACTGTGCTTAACAGCAATATGCCTACAAACCGCCGGATGAGTTTCGTAATATCTTTCATATCATTTCCCCGCTAATACTAACTTGTAGCCTAAGCCTTTTACCGTAATGAGGGATACCGGCTTTGACGGGTTAGCTTCAATTTTCTCTCGGATTCTGCGGATATGCGCCATCAGCGAGTTTTCATATCCGTATGGATTATCTCCCCACGCAGCTTCGCAGAGCTGATCGATGGTTACAATTCTTCCCGCATTGCGGTAGAGCGCCAGCAGTATATCGTGTTCTTTTGCAGTCAGCGGGAAATGTTCATTTTCTTTTATCACTTCGGCACGGTCAAAGTCAATTTGACTTCCGGCAAGCTGGACGATAGGATCTTCGCCTTTGTAGTACCGCCGCAGAATGATTCCGATACGCAGGGATAATTCTTTTGGCAGGAACGGCTTTACCATATAATCATCTGCACCAAGTCCCAATCCTTTCAGCTTGTCCTCATCTTCTCCACGGGCAGTTAAAAAGAGAACTGGGACTTCGGTAAAAGTCCTCATTTGTTCAAACAAAGAAAAGCCGTCCCCATCGGGCAGCATTACATCGAGAATGGCAAGATCAGGCTCCCAGTCCCTGCATATTTTCAGAGCTTCAGCTACTGTTCCGGCAGTCCTGATTGTTTTGAAACCGTCCTGCGCTAAAATAGATGTTACCATTTCACGCAGATCAGCCTCATCATCTACGATGAGGATTTTTTTGTATTTTAAGTAATCGTAGTCCATAATGCAATTCTCCTTTTCCTATATTATAGCATATCATTCCCGCATTTTCGCAGTGCAGTTCAAATGTAAGGTAAATGTAAGGTAGAGAGAAGGTTGACACAAGGTTGCGCCTTTATACTAAAGACAACAAAGGAAAGGAGATTTCACAACATGAATATAATCGAAACTCAAAATCTGACGAAAAACTACGGTGATTTCACGGCAGTATCTCATCTGAATCTCCATATTCGCAAGGGAAGCGTTTATGGATTTTTAGGTCCGAACGGAGCGGGAAAATCCACAACGATGAAAATGTTTCTCGGTTTGACGCAGCCGACAGAAGGAAGTTTTCATATTGACGGAAAAACATACCCTTCAGACCGAGTTCCCATTTTGAAGGAAGTTGGCTCATTTATTGAAGCACCCGCCTTTTACGGGAATCTGAGCGGAGAGGAAAACCTTGAAATTATACGGAAAATTCTTGGACTTCCAAAAAGCAGTGTCGATGACGCTCTGGAGCTTGTCGGCTTAACTGAATTTAGAAAAAGACTTGCAAAGAAATATTCTCTTGGTATGAAGCAGCGTTTAGGTTTGGCAGGCGCATTGATCGGCAGACCGCCGATCCTGATTCTCGACGAGCCGACCAATGGACTCGATCCGGTTGGTATTCACGAGATACGCACCCTGATTCGTTCCCTGCCGCAGAAATATGACTGCACGGTATTGGTTTCTTCTCACTTGCTTCCTGAAGTAGAACTTATGGCTGACGATATTGGTATTCTGAATCACGGTCATCTGCTGTTTGAAGGAACAAAGGAGGAATTGAAAACAAGCGCCCGTGCCGCCGGATTCCCGACGGATAATCTGGAAGATACTTTCCTTGCTATGATTGATGAAGATAACCGCAGGAGAGGAGGTACGGTATGAGTCTCTTAATCGAATCCAAAAAGCTGAAGCGCACAGGCTATCTCCCTGCGTTTTTGGCAGGCGGTTTTCTTGCAGCAGCTTTTCCGGTTGTCTATATGATGGTAAAAGCAGAGGAAATGACTGCGCTCTCAGGCAATCCAGTCAATATACTGATGTCTGCGAATTGGCAGATGATGGCGATGTTAAACATCCTCATTTCCATTTGCGGCGCTTGTATGATGTACCACACGGAATATGCCGATAACGGTATGCAGAAAATGTCGGTGCTGCCCATTCGTCAAGGTAGTATGTTCTTTGGAAAATTTCTAATTGCCGCTTTGGTATTATCCGCAATGGTGGTCATAGAAATGGCAGTCTTAGTCGGCTGTGCAAAGTATTGGTTTCCAAGTTATGTGTTTGACCTGACCGAAATATTGAAAACCGCAGGTTTCCAGATTGTAGTTACGCTGCCGACCGTAATGCTTATGCTGGTTATTGCGTCTGCCTGTAAGAATATGTGGGTATCCCTCGGTATTGGCGTGATTTTAGTATTTACGCTTTCCATTCTTCCGCAGGATAATATTGTGCTGAGCCTGTTTCCGTTTGCTTCCCCGTATCAAATGCTCTCTGCGGCAGTGGAAAATAGCCGTACCACCTTATTTTTAGCTGTTTGCGGGATTGAAACGGTCGTGTTCGGTATTGCAAAAGTCCTTTATCTGAAAGCAAGGAGGTGTTTTGAATGAATTTCTTATCATTAGTCGGCGTGGAACTCAAAAAAATCCGCCGCTCTAAAATCTTATTGATCTTGCTGATCCCTGTCATTATGATGTGGATTCCGAGCATTATCAATGCGGATATGAACTTCGACCTGAGAGGAATCCCGATTACGCCGGAAAACAATTTTTTCATTCAGGGCTTTATGGGTATGGTTTGGTTTATGATCCCGGCATCGCTGGTCATCTGTACGGTACTGCTGAATCAAACGGAACGCTCCAATAAAGGAATTTTGAAAATGCTGTCCCTGCCGATCAGCACAACAAAACTATGCCTTGCTAAATTCACAGTCCTGATTTTGCTGGCGGCATTTCAGATGGTTATGTCCATTGGGGCGTACTATATTTGTGCGGCAATCGTTACCCATACGCAGGATTATAATTTTATCCTTGAGCCGTTATATGTCTGCAAAAATGTATGCAGTATCTATGCCGCTGCAATCCCAATGGCTGCTGTATACCTTGCGGTTTCCACTTTAATCCAGTCTCCCATTTTTTCGGTCGGTATCGGTCTGGCTTCGATTGTACCTTCCGTGCTTATGATAAACACAAAAATATGGTTTGCCTACCCGATGAGCTATCCGTTCTATCTGATAATGGTGGCGTATGGGAGAGCTGCTGAAGGTGTTTATGAAACACAAATCGCTTGGCTTCCGTGGCTGCCTGTTGCAGTCGGAATCACTATTTTAGCACTTGTCGTATCCTGTATGCGATACGGCGCATCTGAAAGGAGATAACTACAATGAAAAACAAAATTTTAACTGCGATTTCTACCATTATGCTCTTTATCCCGTGGACGATCCTGCCACTGCGTACCTTTGATTGGGCGCTGGAATCCCCGGTAGCGGAGATTATGGTTTACAGTTACGCCGCCTTTATGATTTTTTCAGGTATCTTTTCCATTCTCAGCTATACCAAAGGAAAAGTAAAATCCAAACTTATGCAGGTATGTGTCGTGATTAACAGCATTTATGCGGTTGGCGCAATCGCAATTATCGGTATGAATATTGTAACGAGGATTGGCGGGTGATGATATGAAAAAAATAAAAATTCTGACTGCTGCACTGCTCTCCTTATGTTTAGTCTTTACCATTACGGGGTGCAGCGGCGACAATCTGAAAGATAGTGTTATAAACGGCTTTAATGATATGCTCCAGCATTTCAGCAAATATGCCCTTACGGACGAAAAAGATTTGCAGGGCGATAAGACCAAAGGGGAAGATACCTATACCGGCTCCTATACAGCAGATTATGAGGATTTCAATGATAAAGAATATATCTTTGGAGGTACTGCGTTAGAACGGGATAAAGGAAGTGAGCTTACTGTAACTTACGAGTTGACGGTTGATTCCGGCACGGCAAGGCTTTACTGGCTTGATAAGGGCGAGGAAAAAGTGATTGCCGATACAAGTAAAAACGGAACATATTCCGTTACCCTTGATGAAGGCGACAACTATCTTACTTTAGAAGGCAATGATTTTTGCGGCTCATTGAAGGTGGTTGTGGAATGATTGCAAAAGCAAGAACAAATCCGATAAATCTTTGTGCTATGCCTAATACTTTGGAATGTTCGATAAACCGCTAATTCACTCTTGTTCAGATAAAGCAGAGCTGGATTTAATTCGCCATCTACTTTGCCATTGTCGCCATTTAACTCGCCATTTAATTTGCCATTCCGTATTGTCGCATTGAGCATAAAAGCGTTATCAATTTTATTTCCCCATTTTTTAGCATAACATTGAGTAGTGAAAAGAATGAAAACCGCAGGACTTCGATATATAGCTCTGCGGCTTTCAGCTTTTCGATATTTTAGTCTCTTTTGATATGCTTTTGTATATCTTCCACAGACGGGAGCTGTTTGCTCAAAGCTTCAGGAAGCTCACTTGTAACTTTGTATTCGCTGACACCGATTGGCTTTGACATATCTTTTAAGGCATATTCAGCGACTAATGCGTTTTTGCTTTTGCACAGCAACAGACCGATAGAAGGATTGTCATTATCCTTTTTCAAAATCCCGTCAACGGCTGAGAGATAAAAGTTAAGCTGTCCAGCATATTCCGGCTTAAATTCTCCGGTTTTCAGCTCAATCACAACATAGCAGCGAAGATTAAGGTTGTAGAACAGAAGATCAATGTAAAAATCATCGCCGCCGACATTGAGATGATATTGATTGCCGAGAAACGCAAATCCCGTTCCCAACTCTAAAAGCAGCTTCGTTACATCCTGAACAAGAGCCTGCTCTATATCCCGTTCTACCATATCTTCCTTGAAAGGGATAAAATCAAAAATGTATGGATCTTTCATTGTTTGTACGGCAAGCTCACTCTGCGGCGAAGCAAGTCGGCTTTCAAAGTTTGAAATTTTATCAGCAATAGCCTGCCGTTCATACAAGCCGCTTTCAATCTGATGAATCAAGACATTATGCGACCAGCCATTTTCTGCGGTCTTTCGTATATACCACTCTCTTTGCTTTTCTCCTTTAACCTTATCCAAGATTGCAACATTGTGCGACCACGGAATTTGTGCAGACACCGTCTGCACAAATTGCTCATCAGGATAAGTGCTTGCAAATTTTGACATATATTTAAGGTTGCGAACAGAATAGCCCTTTGCGTTCGGGAACAAGAGCTTAATATCAGCCGCCAGATTTTCAATAAATTTATTGCCCCAAGATTTATGCTCGTTTATGATTTTTCCGATATTGTAATACAGCATAATCAGCTCTTTATTTACACTTAAAGTAGCTTTGTACTGCGCCTGCTGAATTTCCTGTTTGATAGTTTGCACCAAATCAAGATACTCGTTATTATTCATCAACATCTTTATACCCTCCAGTTATCTATTTCAAAAATTGATTGCGGTATTCCTGATGACGGAAACGATAGCCCTGTGCAATTAGCGTATCCGTTTTCAATGCGACCAAGTTTATGTCCGAGTGCATTGCCCGTGCGATCTGCTGAATATCATACCCGTTTTCGATATATTCCAGTATTTCATCGTCAGGCAGGGAGATTTGAGAAGCAAAGATGTTTGCCTCGTATTCCATTCGGCTTTGCCGCATATCGAAAATATTAAATTCCTTGAAGCCGCCAGCCTTGACCGCTTCTTCTCTATGTAATGCGTCGTGTCCGATCTCGTGCAGCATTACGATACGCTCCATTACAGGGTGCAGATCGTCTTTTATAAAGATAAAGCGGTTACGCATTAAAACCTTGTATGCCCCTCGCTGCTTCTTGAACGATAACGGGATAACTTCTATCCCCAGTTCTCGTGCGATTTTATGTGGATCGTTTGTGCCAAGCTCATTTGTCAGCCGATTTGCCTTTCTAACAATCTCCAAAGTCTGAATATCCAAGAGCAAACACCCCCATTCTACTGTCGGTAAGTATATCTTATCAAATGCACTGTCCGAAAAAGAGGACATCAAGCGCTATTTTCTATATTTTTTGGGAGTGTACTTTTTATTCTTCTCTTTGGCGATCCAGTACGCTTCCTGAATGCCTTTCATCATCTCGTCCAAATCCTCATCTGCAAGTTCGCCGCCTGCAAAAAGTCCTGTAACTTCTGCCATAAGCTCCTTTGCCTGTCTTGCGCCATTGCGTCCATATTTAGATTCGGCGTTCAGCAAAAATTCCTCATCATCTGTAAGCAGATAGTTGACATCGACCTTCAGGACTTCCGCCATCTTATAATAGGTTTCCCTTTTTTTCGGATAGCGGGTGCCAGCCTCATAATTCGATACTGTCCGCAGAGAAACGCCGATTGCTTTTGCAAACTCATCTTGCTTTAAGCCTGCCTTCGTGCGGGCTTCTTTTACCTTTTCACAGAATTTCATTTCATCTGACCTCCAAATTATTCGACCTGATTTGAAAATATCTTGCGTATCTGTATTGACAAGCGCAAGTAAATTTCGTATAATGTCAATACGCAAGTAAGTTGCGTATACATAATACCTTAACTTGCGTGTTTTGTCAAGGGAGTTCAAAAAATTAGCTTGAACTTTTATCTACCAACAAATGATACCCGTTTTAAGGATTGAGGCGAACAGATGGGACGGAAAGATACACTCGCTGCGAAAAGCATTCGCAAAATGTACGAGCAGCTTAATTTGAATCAATCGGATATATTCTCTAAAACAAAATTGCTTCTCAGTGTATACCGTGATGTGGTCTGGATCACACTGAGCGAATCTGCCCGTGTGAATGAGGAGCTGGTATATTACGGAGAGGAACTGGACAGCGCCCTTGTCTACTTGGAGCTGTTTGCGCCGGATACCGAGAAGCAGGAGTTTGAGAGCCGTATCAGTGCTTTATTTGAGAACAAGTGGATGGTTGACCTGATTGATACCGCTATGGCGAAAATATATGACTACCATAACAACGGCAGGCTGTACCACGAGATCATATCGAAAAGCTACCTAACGGCGTTTCGGTATACAGAGAGCGAGCTGCTCGATCTCTTGAATATGGAGCGCAGTACCTTTTACGACCGGAAACGGGAAGCGATTTTGCTCCTTGGCGTGTCCCTGTGGGGATATGCGATTCCGTGCTTCAAAGGAATCTTCAATATGAAGGGAGCTGATGAAAGCGACGATATTCCCGATTTTTTCAAATGAAGGCTTGTCCGACTAAAGTCCGACGAAATCCCTACTGAATGTCCGACCTTGCGTATGCTACACTGTGTATGCTGCCCGAAGAACGGCTTTCGTTTACGGAACGAGGCTGAAAACAAAATGGCAGAAAATTGGCGCAGTTTTGCCGATGATACGAAAAAGCAAATCTGTTACAATTAGTATGCCTAAAGCTTTGAGAATTTTTCTTGATTTTCAAATGCTGGTTGAATATCTTTTAGGCGGCAATACAGCAGCTTAGGCAAAACGAATTGAATATGTGTTTTGAAGAAGCAGTTATAGCTTTCAGCCTTCGGGCTTGAATGTTATAGCTGCTTTTTTTGTGCAGCCCTTTTCGCTTTTGTCAAGCGGAAAGGGAGCTTTATGTCTATCACAGTATGGCAGGCGTTTGTATGTAGGTATCCGTGATCTCCGGAGTTTTTGATTGTGACCTTATATATCAAAAATTCCAAATTTAAGGAGATTACGGAAATGAAAAAACTTACAGTAAACAAGCAGGAAGAATTATTTGCACAGGATTGTAAACTCATCAACCTTCGGTATGAGTATAGTGGTTTCACTGGAATGGAAAAATGGGCAATTATAACGGAGCTGTCCGAAGAAGCATTGTGGGATAAGTACCCTGATGTCATCAGCAGGTATACGCCTTTTATACTTCTGTCAATGGCACAGGGAGAAGTGATTAGTGAATCACATAGAAATAATGTTAAATATGAAAAGCGCAGCAAAAGGACGATAGATGTATACGGTTATGAAGATGATATTTTTGAGCAGTTCCATCCGAAATCTATCGCCCCATTTATTGATCCGTTTGATAAAGCGGAGGAGGAACAGATCGAGGAAGAAAAAGAAAAGCTACGACAATTAGAACTTTCTAAGGTAAGACAAGCGTTAAGTATGCTGCAACCTGTTCAAAGGGAGCGCCTTCTTAAATCCGTTTTGCTTGGGATTAGTTCAAGGAAAATTGCGAAAGAGGAGGGCATAAATTATAGCTCCGTAGACAAGTCAATCGCTGCCGCAATAAAAAATTTCAAAAAATTTTATGAAAACCTCTGATTTTGGGTGTGCATTTCGCACCCCTTTGTCCAAATGAGTGAAGGGGTATTTCTATTCCGGATATGAAATGCGCTTTCAAAACTCAATGAACAGAGAGGTTATACATAAAATGAAGAAAACAGAAATCAGGCGTGGAGATATATTTTCCTACGATTTTGGCACAAGAATCGGCTCTATCCAATCAGGTGTAAGACCTGTGCTGGTAATTCAGGCAGACAATTTCAATGCGAATGCGCCTACTGTTATTGTTGCGTCCATTACGAGTGTAATAAAAAAGAGGTATTTGCCGTCCCACATTATTTTAGGCGAGGGTTTTGGTCTGATGAAGCCTTCAATGGTGTTGCTTGAGCAAATACAGACTGTGAATAAAGATGATTTGACAGAGTATATTGGCTTTGTTGATGATGAGCGCCTTTGGAGACAGATTAACGCAGCCTTGAAAAAAACATTTGGTCTATGGCTTTACAACACTGACAGGATCGGCGACATTCGCTGCCTGTGTCCGAAATGCTTAAACGACTATTTTCGCAATCCGAACTATGTTGTCAGACGCCTTGATCCTTTCGCTAAAAGTAAAGGCACTTGTGATAAGTGCAATGATAGAGGTTGGGATTATATCGTTTATGACAAACGCACCTCTTTCAAAGGGAAAGGGGTATAGGGATGTCGCAAAACAGGGAAAGGAAACGGAAGTTTGACATTCCTATATGGTGCAAGGCAAATCTGTCGATTGAAGAAGCCGCAGCCTATTCCGGTATTGGAATGGCGAAACTTTATGAGATGACAGAAAGTGAGGATTGCCCATTTGTCTTATGGATAGGTAGCCGGAGAATGATTAAGCGAAAAGTTTTTGATGAGTATATAGAGCGGCAATACTCAATTTAATGAAAAAGTCAAGCCTGCGATGAGCCGATTCGCATAATTGGCTTATCGCAGGACATTGGCTATGCTGTAACTACCAAAAGCAAGGAGGTACAGCAATATGCTCAACAAAAAGAACGATCCGGATATGTCGAGAGTCCCGTTGTGGAAGAAAATGAATTTAACGGTGGAAGAAGCCGCCGAATACTCAGGAATAGGCGTATCTGAGTATTCCGGGCTCCGGGTACCCCCAATCCGCAATGGGATACCGACAAAACGGAGGATGATACCGACCTCGTTTTTGCATGCAATCCGCAGAAATGTACTTTCCGTTCGCAAATGATACCAGCCTTTTGTAGAATGATACCAGGCAAGAGATGCCTGAATTCTATGAAAGGAGGCCTAATGTATGGCCAAGCGTATCAATGTGAAACTCATCATGGAGCTGAGCGCCGGCGGGTTGACTCAAAATGAGATTGCAAGTTCCCGGCACTTTTCCAAGACCTCGGTGAACCTGGTCCTCAAAACGGCTCGGGAACTGAACGTGTCCGCCTCAGACCTGCGTGAGATGTCACCGGAGGAGGCGTACCGGCTGTTTTTCCCGGAAAAGCTGTCCGCAGACCAGATTTATGAACTGCCGGACTATGGGTATGTCCATGAAGAACTCAAGAAAGTCGGCGTCACACTCAAGCTCTTATGGGAGGAGTACAGAGAAAAGTGCCTTGCCAAAGGCAACATCCCGGTCGGGAAAACAAAGTTCTGTGACGACTACAACAAGTATTGCTCTGAAGCGGCGATCAGCGGCCACTTCGAGCATAAACCGGGGCAGCGTTGCGAAGTGGACTGGAGCGGCCCAACAATGAGGATCACCAAGGCGGACGGCGAGGAGATCAAAGTCTATCTTTTTGTTTCCTGCCTGTCCTACAGCCGTTACGCCTATGTCGAGCCCACCCTTGATATGAAGATGGACACCTGGATCCGGTGCAACATCCACATGTATGAGCACTTCGGCGGCGTTCCTATAAGAACCGTTTGCGACAACCTGAAGACCGGCGTGGTCAAGCACCCGAAGGAAGGCGAGATCATCCTCACAGATTCCTATGAGGCCATGGGCAACCACTATATCACGGCGATCATGCCTGCAGGGGTCAGGAAGCCTAAGCAGAAGCCTGGAGCGGAAGGCACCGTGGGCAACATCGCGACCGCGATCATCGCAAAGCTTAGGAATCGAACCTTCCGCAACTTTCCAAGTCTGGAAGAAGCCGTAAAGAAAGCACTTGCAGCTTATAATGCTGCACCGTTTGAAAAGCGCGCCGGCAGCCGCCTCGAGGTCTGGAAGGAGGAAAAAGCCTACCTCCGGGCCCTGCCTACAGTTCCCTATGAGATCGCTTCGTGGGAATACCATCGGAAGGTCTATCCGAACTGCCATGCGACATTGAATAAGAACTACTACTCCGTTCCGTATACATACCGCGGCAAATACGTTGACATTCGTTACACGGAGAAACTCGTGGAGATTTATTATGACCACCAGCGAGTTGCATCCCACCCAATCTTCCCGGCTTACGTCGAGAACAGATATCGGACAGAGCCAACACACATGCCGGACTACTTTAATGAACCGGAGATGAATGATACCCGGATGTTAACCTGGGCAGCCACAATCGGCCCATACACGAATGACGTCATCGCAAGGGTGTTCCGCAGCGTGCAGATCAAGGAACAGGGCTACAACGCAGCCTTGGCTATCCTCCGCTTGTCAAAGGGCTATCCGAAGGATCGGTTCGAAGCCGCATGCCGCATTGCTCTTGGACAGGCCTCATCACCGCGTTACCGCCTGATACAGGCCACCCTGATCAATAACCAGGATCTCATCCGCAGGGATCAGGAGGCGATTCCAAAGGAGAACAGCCAGGCAACGGAAGAGTCCGGCGCATTCATCAGGGGAGCCGCCTACTATGGAGGAGGTGATCCGGATGTTGAATGAGGAATCCCGCCGCAAGATACGAGAGCTTAAGATCGATGAGCTCGTCGATATCCTCGATGACCAGGAGCACCGCCTGGATGTTTATGCCCCCATGTCCTTCGATGACCGGCTGTCCCTGGCTATTGACGAACTCTACTACCGGAAGAACATCAAGCGGGCTAAGCGACTGATCAGTTCCGCAAAACTCAGATATCCTGATGCAGATATCAACACCCTGATCCTTGAGCCGAGAGGCTTAAGCAAACCCCGGATGATTGCATTGGCGGCAGAATCCTATCTCATAGATGCGCGCAACATCATTATCAACGGATACACTGGGGTTGGAAAGACCTATCTTTCCTGTGCCATAGCAAAGGAAGCCTGCCGTAGGCTGCACAAGACCAGATATGTCCGTATGCCGAAGATGCTGGAGGAGTTCAATCTATCCACCCAAACAGGGAGCGGAATCAGTAAGTTGGTCAAACGATACAGCACCTACCATCTGCTCATCGTGGATGAGTGGCTGGTGGAGATCCCGTCAGAGATGGAGGTGAAATATCTGCTTGAGATTTTCGAGATCCGCTATGATCTACATCCGACCATCTTCTGTACCCAGTACAAGCAGTCCGAATGGCACCCCCGCCTTGGCGGCGGCGTGATGGCTGACGCAATCATGGACCGGATCGTACACAACGCCGACACCGTAGACCTTGGGAAGGTCAACATGCGGGAACTGTTAGCACGTAAACCGGGCTGATGCCCATGGAGGATACCTACGGTATCCAGTCGCGGATCGGCAGTATCATTGTTGTGGAACGATGGTACTGCTGCCGCGGCAGTCCGGTCTTTTCAGACCGGAATATTCACGTATCTAAAATTAAAGAAATTTCAAATCAAAAAAACTGTCCCTTTGTCCTATGGAATGGAACAAAGCGGTTGATTAAAAGAAAACAATTCGAGGATTATCTCGAAACACAATATTCCGTCTGAGAGGAGGACAAGCTAATGGATAATAAACTGACTGAAACAGGCAGTTCCAACAGGCGTGTAGCTGCTGTTCCAATTTGGGTAAAACCTTATTTGACGATAGAAGAAGCGGCAGAGTATACGGGAATAGGCAGGGATAAGCTTTATGAAATGACGAGCCTTGCCGATTGTCCGTTTGTACTGTGGGTAGGCAATCGGAGAATGATTAAGCGCAGGATTTTTGATGAATACATTGAGCAAATGTATTCAATATGATGGAGGTTGTATGGACGAAAAAATTTTAGCTTACAGAAGTGAACTCCAAAAGAGGTCGGAAAACACACCGTTTTGGACGAAAACGATTTTAACCGTTGAAGAAGCTGCCGCATACACCGGAATCGGAAGGGCAAAAATCCGCCAAATCATTTCACAAGGGAATTGTCCTTTCACGGTAAATAACGGCACACAAATCTGTGTGATCCGAGAAGCGTTCATTGATTATCTTGATAAGCAGTTTCGCATATAGGAGGAGAGAGAATTATGCCGAGAACAAAAAGAAAAGACAAGTCGAGAGCCGTGCTTCGGACAGGCGAATCGCAAAGGGCTGACGGAACTTATCAATTCCGGTGGACTGACAGTAATCATAAGAGGTTTTGCGTATATGCCAAGACGCTTGATGAATTGCGCTATAAGGAAGAACAGATTAAAAAGGATAAGAGCGATGGCATTAAAACCGAAGCCCGATATACGACGGTCAACGAGGTCTATGAGCTTTGGAAGGAGCTGAAGCGAGGGCTGAAGAACAACACCTTTGAGAATTATAAATATATGTATGAAACCTTTGTCCGTCATCAAATAGGCTCAAAGACAGTTTCATCGTTGAAAAAAACAGACATAAAGAGGTTTTATAATTACCTTACAGACGAGCGCCAGTTAAAACCTTCGACCATTGACAGTATCCATACGGTTTTACATCAGATTTTGGATATGGCTGTTGACGATGATTACATAAGGAATAATCCGTCAGATAATGTACTTAGAGAGTTGAAGCAAGCACATTGCTTTAAGACAGAAAAGCGCAGAGCTTTAACCCGTCCCGAACAGGAGTTGCTTTTAAGCTATTTGAAAAATACTCCCGCCGCACAATATTGGTATCCAATCTTTGCGGTTTTGGTAGGAACAGGGCTTCGAGTCGGAGAACTTACCGGATTAAGATGGTGTGATGTCGATCTTGAGAACGGTGTTATTGATGTAAATCATACTTTGGTTTACTATGACCACCGCACCGATGGAAGCAAAAAAGGCTGCTATTTTAATGTCAATACGCCGAAAACTCCGGCTGGAAAAAGAAAAGTGCCAATGCTCAGTTTTGTGAAAGAGGCAATTATAATGGAAAAGGAAAGGCAGGAGCTGCTCGATCTTCATTGTACCGCTACCATTGACGGATACACAGATTTCATTTTTATCAATCGCTTCGGCAATCCACAACATCAGGGAACGCTCAATAAAGCAATCCGCCGCATAATTCGTGACTGTAATGATGAGCAGTTTTTGAAGAACGAAAATCCCGAAGTGCTGCTTCCGCATTTTAGCTGCCATTCATTAAGACATACATTTACGACGAGAATGTGCGAAGCGGGCGTGAATGTCAAGGTCATTCAAGACACGCTTGGTCATAAGGATATTTCAACAACGCTTAATATCTATACCGATGTAACGAAGGAGCTTCGGCAGTCCGAATTTGAAGGTCTTGACTCATATTTCAAAAGCGAGTATAATAAAGTGTCAGACGAGTAAGGAATATTTCGGAGACGATGATAAAAAGCTTATACACCATTTACACCAATTTGTACTCCAATCCACCGAAAAACAGCACGAATTTATAGGGATATAGCGATTCCGGAAGAAACGCTGTTTAGACCTGTTATGAGATATGAGGAGGTTTAGGACGGATTGAAAAGATGGTTGCTTTCGTCCCGACAATGAAGACCCTCGGTGGTGTAAAATCCGAAAATGGTGTAAAGGATAAAGAAGTTTCTACACCAAATTCAGAGCCTGAAAAGATTGATTTCTCTAAGGTAAAGATTGAGCCTTTGTTTGAAGAAGATGTTGATTTTGATACATTCTCAAAGTCTGATTTCAGAGCCGTTAAGGTTAAAGAGTGCGTAGCAGTACCGAAATCAAAGAAGCTGTTGCAGTTTACTCTTGATGACGGAACAGGCACAGATAGAACCATTTTAAGCGGTATTCACGCATATTATGAGCCGGAAGAACTTGTCGGTAAGACACTTATTGCAATCACAAATCTTCCTCCGAGAGCAATGATGGGCATTGACTCCTGCGGTATGCTCCTCAGTGCAGTTCACGAAGAAGAAGGCGAAGAAAAGCTTCATCTTCTGATGGTTGATGACCACATTCCGGCAGGTGCAAAGCTCTATTAAGAAGTACCGTTTTAACCTACAAAACGGGATGTACTTCATTTGTGAAAAATCTCTGAAAATACACAAATACACCAAATTTACACCAAATGGTGCTTGAAACGGTGCAGAGCCTAAAAAATCGCATAATTACAGGCGATACAATAGAATTTATGAGGGCGGTGTCTGAATTAGCGGACATCGCCCTTTTCTCGACTTAAAAACCTATTTTTATCCCAAAACCACGACGGATGAGTTGAATGTTAATTTGCGTTGCTTGTAGCAACGGGCAGTCCAACATACAATTATGGTAACGACTCAGAGAAAGGAGGTTATCCATAATGTTAAACGAAAACATAAAATCAATCAGGAAATCAAAAGGACTTTCACAAGAGGAACTTGCTGTTAAGCTGAATGTGGTTCGACAGACAATTTCCAAATGGGAGCAAGGAGTTTCCCATAGTTAAAGATACCACACCAAACATAACAACACCACGCTTATATGGGACTTAGCACACCCCAAAAGAACATACAGAAATCCCCCATAAGCAACAAGGTTTGCTTTATGGGGGATTTCTTGTTTTAATTGTCGTTTTTGATATTATTCAACAGTCTCAATAGAATCCACAATGCTCATTCTTGCAATAGAACGCAGAGGAATTGCCGTTGCAAGCAGGCAGGCCACAATAGAAATAATCGCAGCTTCCACAATCGCCATAACCGGAACAGCGACAAGCTGTAAAGCATCGGTCTGTGCTGCTCCGACAAAGATACAGCAGACATAGCCAAACACTGCTCCAATCACTGACGCAATGATACCGTAATAAGCGCCCTCCCACAGAAATGTTTTATAAAGGCTTGCGGCACTCATTCCAATAGCCCGCTGCATCCCGATTTCACCGACACGAGTATGAATATTGCTGTAAACGGTATTGATGATGTTCAGGATGCCAATGATACCGATAAAGATGATAAGCACCCAGCACAGCATTTTGATCTGTTCAAAGCTTTCTATCATCTCATTGCTGCTTTGGAGATAGGAAAGCCAATGTGTTCCTGGATAATTGCTGCACCAGCTATCCAACCAGCTTTCAAAGGTATCTGTATCGGCGTTATCCTGTAATGTAGGATAGACTTCTGAATAACTGTCGTTTCCGAGCAGTGAACAGTATATTTCGTCATTCACGATGAGTTGAACACCATTCGTAAAGCCATCATTATTGATTGTGATTGCTGTATCGATCAATCCTAATACAGGAAGTGTTCTGTCTCCCAGTTGAATGGTATCACCTACGGTAAGATCAGTCTGCTGAACAGTTGTATCTCCATAAGAAAAGGCAATGGGATTTTTTACAAGGCAGCCTGTTCCATCTTTCAAAGCCTGTTTATCCTGAGCAGACAAGTTAGGAGCATAGATTTGTAATTGTGCTTCATCCACATTTACAAGCTGCAAGGTTTCATGGCTCTGTACGGAAAGATCAGTTTCAAAGGGCAGTATATCACCGGCACCTGGCATAAATACAGAAAGCCGTGTAGTGGAAACACTTTCTACTGCGTCATTTTCCGCTAATGTTTTTACGGCTTCTGATGGGATGCCAACGGTTTCATTTGTAACTGCATAGTCGCTGAAATACATGTCCTGAACGGAACTGCTGGCATCAAGCAGCCCTGTAAAGCTCTGCAAGGCAACAAATACGGTAATACTCATAACCAAAGACAGAATGGTAACTGCTGTTCTTCCACGCCCTCGTTTTAGGTTGAGCCTTGCATAATAGGCTTCAAAATTACGGATGTTGCGGTTCCTTTTTATCCTGCGTTTGATTTTCACAGTCTGCCCCGACATAGCAACAGTAGGAGATACATGGGATGCGTACCGGGCAGCAGGAAAGGCAGCCAGCAGAGCAAACAGAAGTATGACTGCGATACTGGCAAAGAGCATCGGTAGTTTTACCGTACTGGCGGTGTTGATTGCAGAGTTCAATTCGGAAGTGCTGTTTGCCATGAACAGATCGGGATTGAGAAGCCCCGTAGCCGCAATCAATACACCTTTTGCCGACAATATACCGAGCAGCAATCCGATAGGAATACCGGCTCCACAGAGAATCAAAAGCTGCAAAGAAACCAAACGATAGATTTGCCCTCGTTCTCCACCAATCGCACGAAGTGTTCCGTATTCTTTGATGCGTTTTGTGATAGAGATTTTCAGAATGTTGTAGATTACCAGCCCAGCCGCCAGCAAGACCAGAACACCCACCAAAATACACGCCGCAGTCATAAATGAAAATCCCGTACCGGTATCGCTGTCTGCCGCTTCATCATAGGAAATACCAATAGCGTCAAGCAAAACCCAGTTATATTGGATATACCGTTCATCCACGTTCAAATCTTCTGCGAGAGCATAAATGATGCTTTGAAAATTCTGCTTGTCATAAGTCTTAAAATCTGTGGAATAAAGCAGATACTCTTCTGGCAACAGTTCTTCTGCGGTTCCCTCACCGACAATCCCCTCAACCGTACCAGATGCGTAGCCGATATAGCTGCTTTCCAGAATGCCCGTCAATACAAAATCAGCAGAATATTCTAACTCTGACAGCGATCCATCCATAACGGAAACACTCAAATCCAGAGAAACGGTATCGCCAATTACAGCGTCCAATCCAAGATATTGAAGCGCATCCTCCGACAAGGCAATCTCAATCGCTTCCTCTGGTAATCGTCCCTCTTTTACGTTTCCGATTGCCGGGTACATAGATAATGCGTTATCGTGATATTCCCGAAGATATAAAGATAAACTACTGTTGCCTAATGGTGTGCTGCCGATAAAGATCGTATCGCCTACATCATATAGGCGATCATCTTCATGCAACTTTTGCGCTTGTTCCTTGCCAAGCTGATGAAAGGTTGCATAACGGTTTCCGTTCAGACCCGCCGCCTGCTGAATACGCATGGATTGCAATATACCAATAGACTGACCGATCACTGTCGTCATAATCGTGGACATGATAACTGCAACCAAGATCAGGATTGCCGTGATTTTCTGTGCTTTCAGTTCTTTCCATGCAAGAGCTAAATAAGATTTCATCTTGCTGTCACCTCCGAAAGAACACCGTCCACAATTACAAATTGCCGGTCTGCCATTCTTGCAATGCGGCTGTCGTGAGTGATGATAACAAGAGTTTTCCCCATCTTTTTCCATATGCTTTGCAGCATTTCCATAACCTCGCCGCCGCTCTTGCTGTCCAGATTTCCAGTCGGTTCGTCAGCAAAAATAATATCCGGCTTTGCGATCAGGGCGCGGGCAATCGCTACACGCTGTTGCTGACCGCCGGAAAGTTCATGGGGCAAATGGGTCAGCCGTTCACGAATACCTAACAAATCCGTAAGCTGATTTAGATATACTTCGTCCGGCTGCTTTTTGTCCAGAAGCAGGGGCATGATGATGTTTTCTTTTGCGGTCAGCACAGGGAGAAGATTGAATTGCTGAAAGATAAATCCGATGCGCCGACGGCGAAATGAGGACAGTTCTTTGTCATTAAAACGATAAATGTCTTTTCCATCGTATGTCAGACTGCCGGAAGTCGGCTTGTCCAGTCCAGACAGCAGGTGGAGCAAGGTACTTTTGCCGCTGCCAGATGGTCCCATAATAGAAATAAAATCGCTGGATGCAATTTCAAGGTTGACTTTATCCAACGCAACGACACGGCTCTCGCCGCTGCCGTAGATTTTCGATAGTTCCTTTGCTTCAATGTTCATAAAAAACACTCTCCTTGTTTATAATATAAGGAGAGTGTAAAACAGAAATCTCAAAAAACGCTCAAGGTTTCTGATTTATTTGGAAAGAAGCAGTAGCCGTTGCGCCATAACTTTTGCTGTTTTCCAGTGTAAGTGTTCCTCCATGCTTCAGACATAGTATCTGGCTGCTGTATAGCCCCATACCAAAGTGTGCGGAGTCTTCTTTCATTTTTCCAAACGGTTTCGGGCCGCTTTGTATTAACTCCACAGGATAGCCTGGCCCATCGTCTGTAACTGATAGATGCAAGAAGTTTCCTTTCCGTTCCAAATGAATTTCAATTTTACTCTTTGCAAACCGAGCCGCATTTCCAATTAGATTTTCAGCAACGGTTAAAACCAATCCATGATCTAATTGTATTGTCCCCTTATCAGGTGCGGAAACAGACGGTTCTAATGCTCCTGCAAGAATTTTTGCTGTTTCCTCTAATTCAGAATGTAGCAGTGAATAGGAATACTCGTTTATCCGCACCGGCATTTGTTCTAATCGTTGGATGCTACTCATAGCTTCTGCATACTGTTCAATCCGTAATGTATAGCTTTCCAATCTGTCAATGGCTTGTTCATCTGCTGTTCCCTGCCGCAGTAATTTTATAGTTCCCTTTAAGACCGTGATCGGATTGCGCAAGTCATGGGAAAAGGCGGCATTTAGCCTTTTCCGTTCTTCTGCCTGCCGCCACAGTTCCTGATTTGATTTCAGAAGTTCTTCACGCATAGTATCAAAGGCGGTGCAGAGCTGCCCCAATTCATCATCAGAATGGACAGGCATAGAAAAGTCAAGGTCATGGTTCCGAATCCGTGAAATCCCATTCCGTAGCGTGGAGATCGGCTGTTTCAATTTGATATGATAATATAATATGCCGGATAGAGCCAGCCCGCCCATAGGGAGAACAATGCAGGACACAATTTGAATGATTCCAAGCATGGACAATATATTTTGCTGGGTCTCTGTGGGGGTTTCCATTTTAACGATTGAACCGTCTGCTAAAATTTCTATTCCACCGGAGGGAAAGTTGCTGCTGATTGAATTGCATATCATAAAGACTAAGCCTAACATCAGGAGAGCCACCAAAACACAGGAAGCAGATAGGACGAGAAAAGTTTTCTTTAATTCCATATTTTTCAGACGTTCCACCGATAACCACACCCCCAAACTGTATCAATATAACTGTGAAGCGTACAAGCAGCCAGCTTCGCCCGGATTTTCCTGATATGTTCCATGACAGTATCACTGTTACCCTCGCCGTCAAGTCCCCACACTGTTTCATAAATACGCTCCCGGTCAAATACCTGTCCGGCATTCAGCGAAAGCAGCTCCACAATATCAAATTCCCTTTTTGATAAAGCAACAGGTTCACCCGCCACTGTGACGGTTCGGGCTGAATAATCAATCGTCAGTTCACCAAAGAAGCGAATTGTCGCTTTATTCCTGTGTCGCTGCTCCCTCCTCAGATGTGCGGCAACTCTCGCCCCTAATTCGTCCAAATCAAAAGGCTTAATGATATAATCGTCGGCACCTGCCTGAAAGCCGATGATTTTATCGGCAGATTCGACCCTTGCCGTCAAAAAAAGAATGGGGCAAGTAATAAGCTCACGAATTTTCTGACAAAGGGTCAATCCGTCTATGTCCGGCATATTGATGTCGAGCAGGATTAAATCGGGCTGTCTTGCTAATTTTTGAAGTGCTTCATTTCCGCAATAAGCGGTCAACACCTCATATTGAGAAGAAAAATAACTCGCCATCATATCTACAATTCCCGGTTCGTCATCAACAATAAGAAGCCTTTGTTTCATGCTATCATCTCCATTTGCAATTCATAATATTTATCGTAACAGCCAAATCTCAAAAAACGCTCAAACTTTTGCCGTCAGGAAAGTATAAAATCAATAGACTGATAAATTTATTATAATATTACTCTGCTGATACAGCCAGTCCGTAAATTCTTTCGGGCTGGCTGTCTTTTCTTTTACAGCCTTTTTTCTCTTCAATGCTTCTTTCTTGAACGCTTCAAAAGCAGTCAGCATTTCTTCCAGCTGGTCAGCCGGGAATCCCGCTGTCCTCTTCGCTTTGTTGATCTTATTGCGCCAGTTCTGGCATTCATTTTTATAAAGCAGGTCATAGTTATTTTCTCTTG
>OLWE01000516.1_pt1 | contig 22433 bp, 16 predicted proteins | sample 1673591 | NCBI WGS metagenome assembly OLWE01 (sample SAMEA103958116, study PRJEB25191) | human gut metagenome | biome: human-associated habitat [ENVO:00009003]; feature: intestine environment [ENVO:2100002]; material: feces | place: Germany | collected 2013/2015 | reverse complement strand
GGGGAAGAACTATATCGATCACCAGGACTTCAACCTGTTGCCGGACACCGTAAAAACACTGCCGCCGATCAAGCTGGATGAGAAAACCGGTTATATCGGTGTCATTGCCTATTTTTCAGACGACCAGGCCACAGAATGGAAACAAATTGAGCCGGTAGAAAGTATCGGCCACCACTATCGCCTGCTGGTGCATATCCGCGCCAGTGCGATTGAGATGAAAAAAGAGGAAAACTGACGATGGCAACAATGAAAAACAAGGTGATCTGGCAGGAAGGGCTGTTTGCCCTGCCGCAGCATTTTCAGCAACAGCAGCGTCATTGCGAGTACCTGCTGAACCGTCGTCTGGATGCACTGGGTGATTTTTTCTGGGGCTTTACGGAACTCTCCATCAATACCGAACTGCTTGCCCAGGGCAAAATCATGATTGACCGTGCGGCGGGCTGTATGCCTGACGGCACCGTATTCAGCATTCCCGACCAGGATCTGCTGCCGGAACCTTTCCAGCCGGGAACCCTTTCATCGAAAGAGAGCCACAATATTTATCTGGCGCTGCCTGTAATCAGCGACGTGATCAATGAAATCCAGGGGTTGCACAGCGCCGGTCAGGGTACGGAGCGTTACCGCCTCACCCATACCCGCGTCCGTGATTTTCACACTGACGAAGGCGACGAACAGCCGGTCGGTCTGGGGCAGTTGATCCCCAGGATAGTCAGCGGCGCAGATGATCTCAGCGCGATGGTGACCCTCCCCCTGTGCCGTATCCTCAATAAAAATGCTACCGGCGCACTGGTGCTGGACAACACCTTTATTCCCACCATTCAGGCCGTCCGTGTCAGCGGGTTGCTCGGGGCATTCTCCGGCGAGGTGCAGGGGCTGCTTGCCACCCGCGCCGCCGACCTGGCCGGGCGCATCGGTTCGCCTGAACAGAGCGGGATCGCCGATGTGGCCGAATTTATGATGTTGCAGATGCTTAACCGCCATCAAATGCAGTTCACGCACCGTTCACAACTGCACACGCTGCATCCGGAAGCCTTCTACCAAGATCTGGTGGGGCTGCTGGGAGAACTGATGACCTTTACCGAAGGTAATCGCCTGCCCTGCACCGTGGAGCCGTATAATCACCGGGATCTTACCGCGACCTTCACCAGAACCGTGATCCCGGAACTGCGGCGCGCACTCAATACCGTACTGGTGCCGCGTGCGCAGAATCTGCCGCTGTTCTTTTCAGAGGGGACCTGGATCGCCACCATCAGCGATCCCACACTGTTGCAGTCCTGCAAGCTGGTACTGGCAGTGCGCGCCAGGATGCCCTACGACCAGGTACAACGCCAGTTCATCCAGCAGTCAAAAGTGGCCGCTACCGACAAAATCCGCAGCGTGGTCAGCGTGCAGGTGCCGGGTATTCCGCTGCACACTCTTACCGCTGCGCCGCGTCAGTTGCCCTGGCATGAAGGTTATGTTTACTTCGAACTGGAAAAAGGCACCCCAGCCTGGCAGGACGTGATAAAAGCGGGCGCGCTGGCGCTGCATATCTCCGGCACCTTCCCCGATCTGAACCTTCAGCTCTGGGCGATAAGGGGATAAGTGAATGAGCGATATCAGCGATATGGGTGAACCGTCGGTTTTTCCCATGGAGCCGGAGAGCGGAACATCAGGACGTCAGTACCGTCTCGCCCTTCGCGGCAACAGCCTGAACCCAATGATTGACGCCGCCACGCCGTTGCTCGGCATGGTGATGCGTCTGTCCACCATGAACAGCCAGGCCATGCCGGAACATCTGTTTGCCCAGGTGGTAACCGATGTCCAGGCTGTGGAACAACTACTCCAGGAGCAGGGTTACGAGCCGGGCGTCATTGTTTCGTTCCGCTACATTCTCTGCACGTTTATTGACGAAGCGGCGCTGGGCAACGGCTGGTCCAACAAAAACGAATGGATAAAACAGTCGCTACTGGTTCATTTCCATAACGAAGCCTGGGGCGGCGAGAAAGTGTTTATCCTGCTCGAACGCCTGATCCGGGAGCCGGTACGTTACCAGGATCTGCTGGAATTTTTATACCTCTGCTTTTCGCTGGGCTTTCGCGGGCGCTACAAGGTTGCCATTCAGCAACAGGATGAATTTGAGCGGATCTACCAGCGCCTGCACCATGCCCTGCACAAACTGCGCGGTGACGCGCCATTTCCGCTGCTTCACCAGAAGAACAACATACAGGGCGGGCGTTATCAGTTAATCCGGCGGCTGACCATCAGGCATGTACTGTGCGGCGGTCTTGTTGTGCTGGCCGTATTTTATCTGTTTTATCTGCTGCGTCTGGACAGCCAGACACAGGATATTCTGCATCAGCTCAATAAATTACTCCGATAAGGACATCTTATGATCCAGATTGATTTAGCCACGCTGGTAAAGCGGCTTAACCCCTTTGCAAAACAGGCGCTGGAAATGGCTGCCTCGGAGTGTATGAGCCAGCAGGCCAGTGAGATCACCGTTGCCCATATGCTGTTGCAGATGCTGGTTATCCCGCGCAGCGACGTAAGGGTGATTGCCGAACGCACAGGCATCAGTGCGGAGGATTTACGCCAGGCGCTGACCGTGGAGAGTTATCCCGGCGGACGTTCCGCCGAAGGCTATCCCAGCTTCTCCCCGATGCTGATCGAATGGCTCATGGAGTCATGGCTGCTGGCCTCAGCCCAGATGCAGCACAGCGAACTGCGCAGCGGCGTCCTGCTGCTTACTCTGCTGCATTCACCGCTGCGCTATATTCCACCCGCTGCTGCCCGTCTGCTGACGGCCATAAACCGTGACCAGTTACAGCAGGATTTCACCGCATGGACAAAAGAATCCGCCGAATCCGTGGATCTGGCTGGTGGGCAAGCGTTCCGTGCAACAGAAACCGGCGACACCCTGCTTGCCCGCTATGCCAAAAATATGACCGAAGACGCCCGTAACGGAAAACTCGATCCGGTACTGTGCCGCGACCACGAAATCGATTTGATGATCGACATTCTCTGCCGCCGTCGTAAAAATAACCCGGTGGTAGTGGGCGAAGCGGGCGTGGGCAAAAGCGCACTGATTGAAGGGCTGGCGCTGCGCATCGTGGCAGGCCAGGTGCCGGACAAGCTGAAAAACACCGATATCATGACCCTTGACCTGGGCGCATTGCAGGCCGGAGCGTCGGTGAAGGGCGAATTCGAAAAACGTTTCAAAGGGCTGATGGCGGAGGTCATTTCCTCCCCGGTGCCGATCATTCTGTTTATCGACGAAGCGCATACCCTGATTGGCGCGGGCAACCAGCAGGGCGGGCTGGATATCTCCAACCTGCTCAAACCGGCGCTGGCGCGTGGCGAACTGAAAACCATCGCCGCCACAACCTGGAGCGAATACAAAAAATACTTCGAAAAAGACGCTGCCTTATCGCGCCGCTTCCAGTTAGTTAAGGTCAGCGAACCTAACGCTGCCGAAGCGACGATTATTCTGCGTGGCCTGTCGGCGGTCTATGAACAGTCTCACGGTGTGCTGATTGACGATGAGGCCTTACAAGCCGCAGCAACACTGAGCGAGCGTTATCTCTCCGGACGTCAGTTGCCGGACAAAGCGATTGATGTGCTGGACACCGCCTGCGCCCGCGTGGCAATCAACCTTTCTTCGCCGCCGAAACAGATTTCGGCGCTGGCCACGTTAAGCCAGCAGCAGGAGACGGAAATCCGCCAGCTTGAGCGCGAAAGGCGTATCGGGCTGCGTACCGATACCGCCCGGATGACGGAAGTGCTGGTGCAGTACGATGAAACACTGACGGCGCTGGATGAACTGGAAGCCGCCTGGCACCAGCAACAGGCGCTGGTACAGGAGATTATTACGCTACGCCAGCAGTTACTGGGCGTTGCAGAGGACACAGATGCCGTAGTGGATACGCCGCCAGAGTCAGAACAGGATAATACTGGTGCCATACCGGCTGATGAAGCTGGCAGCGTACAGCCGGAAGAGACCGCTGAAACAGTTTCCCCGGTACAGCGGCTGGCACAGCTTACTGCCGAACTGGACGCCCTGCATAACGATCGGTTGCTGGTCTCTCCGCATGTCGATAAAAAACAGATTGCGGCGGTAATTGCCGAATGGACTGGTGTTCCGCTTAACCGCCTGTCGCAGAATGAAATGTCGGTCATCACCGACCTGCCGAAGTGGCTTGGTGACACCATCAAAGGCCAGGACCTGGCGATTGCCAGCCTGCATAAACACCTGCTGACCGCACGCGCCGACCTGCGCCGTCCGGGACGCCCGCTTGGCGCGTTTCTGCTGGCTGGTCCCAGTGGCGTGGGTAAAACCGAAACCGTCCTGCAACTGGCAGAGCTGCTCTACGGCGGTCGCCAGTACCTGACCACCATCAATATGTCCGAGTTCCAGGAGAAGCACACCGTCTCGCGGCTGATTGGTTCCCCTCCGGGCTATGTCGGCTATGGCGAAGGCGGCGTGCTGACTGAGGCCATCCGCCAGAAACCCTACTCGGTGGTACTTCTCGATGAAGTGGAAAAAGCGCACCCGGATGTGCTCAACCTGTTCTACCAGGCGTTTGACAAGGGCGAGATGGCGGACGGCGAGGGCCGCCTGATTGACTGTAAAAACATCGTCTTCTTCCTCACCTCCAACCTCGGCTATCAGGTGATTGTCGAACACGCCGATGACCCGGAAACCATGCAGGAAGCCCTGTATCCGGTGCTGGCAGACTTCTTTAAACCCGCCCTGCTGGCGCGTATGGAAGTGGTGCCATACCTGCCGCTGTCGAAAGCGACGCTCGCTACCATTATTGCCGGGAAACTGGCCCGCCTGGATAACGTGCTGCGCAGCCGCTTTGGTGCGGACGTGATTATTGAACCGGAAGTGACGGACGAAATCATGAGCCGCGTCACCCGCGCGGAAAACGGCGCGAGGATGCTCGAATCGGTCATTGACGGCGACATGCTGCCGCCGCTCTCGCTGCTGCTGTTGCAGAAAATGGCGGCTAACACGGCGATTGCCCGGATTCGCCTGTCGGTGGCAGACGGTGCATTCACAGCAGACGTGGAAGATGTTCTGAACGACGAGTCCGTCACAGAGGATGAAACGGTTTTATGAGCAGGTTGCGCGTTTTCCTGCAGACAGGATGGTTTATCGCGGGCCTGATGGCGGGCTTACCCGCCAGTGCCGCGCCCGCAGAAACATCGTCAATGGCCGGTGTGGCGGTAGCCGCTGCAACAGCGACACCTTCGGATGCGGCAGCCACGTTACAGTCCATGCGGTCCTGTCGGCGGGAGCCTGCGGCGCTGGAGCGGCTTGACTGTTATGACCGCATTCTTTCGCCAGAGCAGCCAGCCTTTGGTGGGGCTGCACTGGTGAAAGCCCGTTACCAGGGCGAAGCCTGGACCCGCGCCACAGAGCAGGAAAAACGCCGCCAGGGCAATACCACAGGGCTGCTGGTGACGCAGGTGCCGGGTGAACGCCCGACGGTAGTGATAACCACCCCGGCTATCGGCCATGTTCCGCCGCGCCCGGTGCTGATGTTCAGTTGCGTGGACAATATCACCCGGATGCAGGTGGCGCTGATGCACCCTCTGGATGTCCATGATATCGCCGTCACCCTGAATGCCGACAGCCGGGCATTACGCAGCCACTGGTTTGTGCGCGAGAACGGCACCCTGCTGGAGTCCAGCCGGGGGTTATCCGGTATCGATGAAATTAAGCAACTGTTCGGCGCAAAAACGCTGACGGTGGATACCGGCACAGACAACGCCGCCGGAAAGCTGACCTTTAACATTGACGGGCTGGCACGGGTTATTGCGCCGCTACGCGACGCCTGCCACTGGGCGGGAGAATAAGAATATGGCAATGGACTTACGTAATCCCGATGTATGGCTTGCACACCTGCTGGAAAACCTGCCGGAAGATAAGCTGTCCGCCGCGCTTGATGATGGCAATGCAGACTGGGAGTTTGTCGACAGCGAAATCGTCAAGCTCGGTTCACTGGCGCACAGCCAGCTTGATATCCCGGAACTTCAGCGCCGGGGCCTGATGCTTCTGGCCTCAGAAACCAAAGATTTTCGCCTGCTGGCCCACCTGCTGCGTACCCTGCAACATGCCGGTGATATTCTGCTGGCCTCCAGGATGCTGGCACAATATACAGAACACTACTGGACATGCGCCGCACCGCAGAACATGGCCCACAAAAAACGCTTTGCCGCCCAGGTGATAAAACGCTTTGAGTCTGCCGTTCAGGACTTTGCCGGGAATGCTGCGACAATACAGCGCGATGCTTTGCTGGGAGAGCTGGCAAAACTGGCACAGTGCTGGCAGGCGCACAACGCTCCTGAGCTGGCTAAGGCGACAGACGATTTATTTGCCCTGTTTCAGCGCGCGTTTCGTGATGTAGCGCCTGAAATGCTATCATCTGCACGAACCGCCGCCATTGCGCCGCAGGCCACAGCCGGATCTGTACCGGATATGTCACCGCACACGGTTGCCGCTCAGCCTCCTGTTGCAGCCACTCCAATCCCGCAGGTCACTGTTGACAGCCACGACGATAAAGCATGGCGCGACACCCTGCTGAAGGTGGCCGCCATTCTCTGTGAGCGCCAGCCGGAGTCACCGCAGGGTTACCGACTGCGCCGCCATGCTCTGTGGCAGACCATCACCAGTACCCCGCAGGCAGAAAGCGATGGCCGGACCCCACTGGCAGCCTTCCCTGTCGATATGATGGATGATTACCTGGCGCGGCTGAACAATGCCGACATGGCGCTGTGGCAGCAGGTGGAAAAAAGCCTGCTGCTGGCCCCGTACTGGCTGGACGGTCATTACCTCTCAGCACAGACCGCGCTGCGCCTCGGTTATAAACAGGTGGCGGATGCTATCCGTGATGAAGTTACCGGTTTTCTGGCCCGCCTGCCCGCACTGATCAACCTGTTGTTTAACGACCGCACTCCGTTTGTGTCCGAACAGACGAAACAGTGGCTGGCATCATCCGGCTCAGTCAACCAGACCGCCCCGGTTGTACAGACCGATGAAGAATTACAGGCGGCCAGGGCGTGCTTCGATGAAAACGGGCTGGAAGCCGCGCTGCGGTACCTGGAAAACCTGCCCGAAGGTGATCCCCGCCACCAGTTTCACCGCCAGTTTTTCGGCGCGCAGTTACTGGAAGAGGCCGGTATGGTTCAGCTTGCACAACAGCAGTACCGGATACTCTTCAGAACAGGATTACACATGATGCTGTCCGAATGGGAACCGTCCCTGCTGGAAGCACTGGAACAAAAATTCACGGCAGAACAGTAAAAGATAACAAGGAGTTACCGTGTTCAGATTTCCGACATCCCGACTGTTCAGCACGCTGAGATCTGCTCTCAGGCCAGCGATGCCGCGATTCAGGGTATCCGCCGCCTGGCTGCTGGCGCTGGCATGGATTTTTCTGCTGGTGTGGATCTGGTGGCAAGGTCCGAAATGGACGCTCTATGAGCAGCACTGGCTGGCTCCTCTAACAAACCGCTGGCTGGCGACCGCCGTCTGGGGGCTTATCGCTCTGATCTGGCTCACCTGGCGGGTAATGAAGCGTCTGCAAAAGCTGGAAAAACAGCAGAAACAGCAGCGGGAGGAAGAAAAAGATCCGTTGACCGTGGAACTCCACCGCCAGCAGCAATATCTGGATCACTGGCTGCTGCGCCTGCGCCGCCATCTGGATAACCGCCGTTATCTGTGGCAGTTGCCGTGGTATATGGTCATTGGTCCTGCGGGTAGCGGTAAAAGCGCTCTGCTGCGCGAGGGCTTTCCATCTGACATTATTTACACGCCGGAAAGCATCCGGGGTACGGAATACCATCCGCTGATCACACCGCGAGTGGGCAACCAAGCGGTGATTTTCGATGTTGACGGCGTACTGACCTCGCCCGGCGGGGATGATCTGCTCCACCGCCGCCTGCGCGAACACTGGCTGGGCTGGCTGATGCAAACGCGCGCGCGCCAGCCGCTCAACGGCCTGATCCTGACGCTCGATCTTCCCGATCTGCTGACGGCGGATAAATCCCGCCGTGAGACACTGGTACAAAATTTGCGCCAGCAACTTCAGGAGATCCGCCAGAGTCTGCACTGCCGTCTGCCCGTTTACGTGGTGCTGACACGGCTGGATCTGCTGACCGGCTTTGCCGCGCTGTTCCATTCACTGGATAAAAAAGACCGCGATGCGATCCTCGGCGTCACGTTTACCCGCCGCGCCCATGAAAGTGACGACTGGCGCAGCGAACTGGGGGCTTTCTGGCAGACGTGGGTACAACAGGTGAACCTGGCGCTGTCGGATCTGATGCTCGCACAAACCGGTGCTGCTCCCCGCAGCGCCGTGTTCAGCTTCTCCCGTCAGATGCAGGGAACAGGAGAAATCGTCACCGCACTGCTCGCCGCATTGCTGGACGGTGAGAACATGGATGTAATGCTGCGTGGCGTCTGGCTCACATCATCGCTACAGCGTGGCCAGGTGGATGATATTTTCACGCAGTCCGCCGCCCGCCAGTACGGGCTGGGTAACAGCTCGCTGGCAACCTGGCCTCTGGTGGAGACGACGCCGTATTTTACTCGCCGCCTCTTCCCTGAAGTCCTGCTGGCTGAGCCGAACCTGGCGGGTGAAAACAGCGTCTGGCTGAACAGCTCCCGGCGCAGGCTGACCGCCTTTTCCGCCTGTGGCGCGGCGCTGGCGGCATTGCTGGTCGGAAGCTGGCACCATTATTACAATCAGAACTGGCAGTCCGGCGTTAACGTACTGGCACAGGCTAAAGCCTTTATGGACGTACCACCACCGCAAGGAACGGATGAATTCGGCAATCTGCAACTGTCGTTGCTTAATCCGGTACGCGATGCCACCCTGGCCTATGGCGATTACCGCGATCGCGGTTTTCTGGCGGATATGGGATTGTACCAGGGCGTCCGCGTAGGGCCGTATGTGGAGCAAACCTACATTCAGCTTCTTGAGCAGCGTTATCTCCCCTCGTTAATGAACGGCCTGATCCGGGATCTAAACAATGCCCCGCCAGAGAGCGAAGAAAAGCTCGCCGTGCTGCGCGTACTGCGCATGATGGAAGACAAAAGTGGGCGCAACAACGAGGCGGTAAAACAGTACATGGCGCGGCGCTGGAGCAATGAATTTCACGGCCAGCGCGATATTCAGGCGCAACTGATGGCGCATCTGGACTATGCGCTGGAGCACACCGACTGGCACGCGCAGCGCCAGAGCGGTGACAGCGATGCTGTCAGCCGCTGGACCCCCTATGATAAACCGGTCATTAATGCGCAGCAGGAACTGAGCAAGCTGCCCATATACCAGCGTGTCTACCAGACCCTGCGCACCAAAGCATTAAGCGTGTTGCCCGCCGATTTGAATTTGCGCGACCAGGTTGGTCCCACCTTCGACAACGTGTTCGTCGCCGGTAATGATGAAAAACTGGTGATCCCGCAGTTCCTCACCCGCTATGGACTGCAAAGCTATTTTGTCAAACAGCGTGAGGGCCTCGTTGAGCTGACCGCGCTGGATTCGTGGGTACTGAACCTGACGCAAAGCGTCGCCTACAGCGAGGCCGACCGTGAAGAGATCCAGCGCCATATCACCGAACAGTACATCAGTGACTATACCGCCACCTGGCGTGCCGGAATGGATAACCTCAACGTCCGTGACTATGAGGCCATGTCGGCGCTGACCGACGCGCTGGAGCAGATTATCAGCGGCGATCAGCCATTCCAGCGTGCGCTGACGGCGCTGCGCGATAATACCCACGCGCTGACGCTCTCCGGCAAACTGGATGATAAGGCGAGGGAAGCGGCAATAAATGAGATGGATTACCGCCTGTTATCCCGGCTGGGGCATGAGTTCGCACCGGAAAACAGCGCACTGGAGGAGCAAAAGGACAAGGCGAGTACGCTACAGGCCGTGTATCAGCAACTGACCGAGCTGCACCGTTACCTGCTGGCGATCCAGAACTCGCCAGTGCCGGGGAAATCGGCGCTGAAAGCAGTACAGCTACGTCTGGATCAAAACAGCAGCGATCCAATCTTCGCTACCCGCCAGATGGCAAAAACTCTCCCTGCACCGCTTAACCGCTGGGTAGGTAAGCTCGCGGATCAGGCCTGGGATGTGGTGATGGTGGAAGCCGTTCGTTACATGGAAGTGGACTGGCGCGACAATGTAGTGAAACCCTTCAACGAGCAGCTTGCCGATAACTATCCGTTTAATCCGCGCGCCACACAGGATGCCTCACTGGATTCGTTTGAACGTTTCTTTAAACCGGATGGCATTCTGGACAATTTCTACAAGAACAACCTGCGCCTGTTCCTTGAAAACGATCTGACCTTTGGCGACGACGGCAGAGTGTTAATCCGTGAAGATATCCGGCAGCAACTGGATACCGCGCAGAAAATCCGCGACATCTTCTTCAGCCAGCAGAACGGGCTGGGCGCACAGTTTGCCGTGGAAACCGTATCGCTTTCCGGCAATAAGCGGCGCAGCGTACTTAACCTGGACGGCCAGTTAGTGGACTACAGCCAGGGACGCAACTACACCGCCCATCTGGTCTGGCCGAACAACATGCGTGAAGGCAATGAAAGCAAGCTGACGCTGATTGGCACCAGCGGCAGAGCACCGCACAGTATCGCGTTCAGTGGACCGTGGGCGCAGTTCCGCCTGTTCGGCGCGGGCCAGTTGACCAATGTGACCAGTGACACCTTTAACGTGCGCTTTAACGTGGACGGCGGCGCAATGGTTTACCGGGTGCATGTGGATACCGAAGATAACCCGTTCACCGGCGGTCTGTTCAGCCTGTTCCGTTTACCGGATACGTTGTATTAAGGGGATAGTGATGAGCAATTACGCACTGACACAAACTATCGTTACCGGCAGCGATCCGCGCGCCCTGCCGGAGTTCAGCGCCATCCGCGAAGAAATTAACAAAGCTAACCACCCGTCACAGCCGGAGCTGAACTGGAAACTGGTGGAATCGCTGGCGCTGTCGATTTTTAAGGCCAACGGGGTGGATTTGCATACCGCCACCTACTATACGCTGGCGCGTACCCGTAATCAGGGGCTGGCAGGGTTCTGCGAAGGCTCGGAACTGCTGGCTGCGATGATCACCCACGAATGGGATAAATTCTGGCCGCAGGGTGGCCCGGCGCGGACTGAGATGCTGGACTGGTTCAATACCCGCACCGGGAATATTCTGCGCCAGCAGGTGTCCTTTTCCGAAAATGATCTGCCGTTGCTCTACCGCACGGAACGGGCTTTACAGCTTATTTGCGACAAACTCCAGCAGGTGGAACTGAAGCGCCAGCCGCGCGTGGAAAACCTGCTTTATTTTGTGCAGAACACACGCAAGCGGTTTGAGCCGCAGCCCGGAAACCGTACTGATACGGCGGCACAGACCACGGTCCGGACGCTGGTCTATGCGCCGGAAAGCACGGCTTCCACCACAGCGGAAGCCGTGCCTCCCCTGCCCGACCTGCCGGAAATGCGGGTGGAGGTGCGCGGTGTGGCAAATAACGCCGACAACGTTAGACAGGGCAGCACGGTAAAAGGTTTTGTTGCCGGTGCCGCCTGTACTGCCGTTATCGCGGCAGTACTCTGGTGGTGGCAGGCGTATCCGATACAACGGCAGCTTACGCAAGTCAGGGATACCGCACAGGGAGCCGCCACCGCCTGGTTGGCCTCCCCGGTACTGAAAGAATATGAACAGTACCTGCAACAGCTTCTGGATGCCCCGCCACTACAGCCGCTGGAAACCGGAATGCAGATGATGCGCACCGCAGACACCCTCTGGCCGGAAAGCCTGCAACAGCAGGAAGCCAGCAGGATGTGGAGCAACACGCTGAGAAACCGGGCGCAAGCCAGTCCGCAGATGAAGGGCTGGCAACAGGCGCGGCAGAATTTGCGGGACTTTGCGGATCTGATGATGAAAAAGGAGACGGAGAAACAGGGTTTCACCCTCTCGTATATCAAGACGGTGACCTGGCAGGCCGAACGGTTACTGAATCAGGAAACACCGCTGGAGTACCTGCTGACACAGTACCAGGAGACACGCGCACGGAAGCAGGACACACAGGCGCTGGAAAAAGAGATCAACGAACGGCTGGACGGGCTGTTAAGCCGCTGGCTACTGCTGAAAAATACCGGACAGGATATGGCAACGGATACCAGAACCGAACCTGTCCATCCGACTCATTGAGGTTAAGGAGAATAACAATGGCAAATCCCGTCTATCTGACACTAAACGGAGAACTCCAGGGACTGATTTCATCCGGATGCTCGTCAATGCCGTCCATCGGTAACAAGGCCCAGATTGCACATCAGGATCAGATCATGGTGATGTCACTGTCCCATGGGCTGAGTCGCGCACAGAACGTCAATCACCAGGAACTGACTATCACGAAACCGGTGGACAAATCCTCCCCCCTTCTGGGCAAGGCCATTTCGGAGAATGAATGTCTGACCTGTGATTTTGTCTTCTATCGCACCAACCGTTTTGGTATTAATGAGCCGTACTACAAGCTGAAACTGACTAATGCCCGGATCTCAAACATCGGCCTTACCGTTCCCCATACCATTAACGACAGCCCAGGGCAGCCGGAAGAGTCTGTGTCATTTACCTATGAGAGCATCAACTGGGAGCACATCGTCGCCGGAACCAGTGCGTACAGTCTGTGGAGTGAACGGATTTTCTAAGTTACCTGGGAGTCTTTCATCTGCATTATTGTTATATTTTAAAAAGGCAATTTAACATTATAGGATAAAATGACAAAGTACGGTTAATCACGAATAAAAATTCTTAATTAACCGTACCTGCTGTTTTATAGATGTATGTGATGTATTTTTGACAGTTCAACCGAAAACTCGAACTACAGCTTATATGTTGAGAGGACAACAAATAACTTGAGGAAAATTTTTACTACTCCTAAAAAATATATGTAAAATTAATTAGCAGACTTGTTCCATAGTGTAAAACAGAAAAGAAAAATGCTCTTTCCTGCTAAGTACCACTAAAACGTCTGGTATAAAACCTCACTACTGATATCGATTCACCAGGTCTTTAACCACTGCTGCGTACGTTTTCTGCTTAAGTTGTGAAATCTGCTGTTCTGCCACATCAAGGCTGTCAGAATTTTTATTCCCTATCTGCGGAAAAATCAGTTTCGATTCATAATTCACAGGCGACCAGGTAGCCCACTCACCTGTAGCCACATCCACCAGCGTGAATCGAACCAAATAACGCAGTGACATCGTGTCAGTCAATTTTTGATTTTTATAATCTGTCCAAACTATTGATTTTAATCCAGAGTCATATTTTCCTGTCTGCAACGTATCCTGGAAAACAATAATTGCTTTCTGATGGCCTTTTGCTGCAACAAAACGCAATGCCTGCATCCAGTTCATATTTTCGGCATCTACAATATCTAGGCTTTCATCTTTGTTTTTGTCTTTATTACAGGTTAAAGTTTTTTGCCTGTCAGGAATGCCAGAAAATGTGGCAACTGTATAATATTTTCTCATCTCCTCCTGCATAATGGTTTCCGGTGCGCGACTACCAGACTGAACAAGTATTACAGGAGAACTGAGGGGCACACGAAACTCATCTCCTTCAAGCGCAGCTTGAATATCCTCCTCGGATACAGCCAGAGTGGTTTCATTACCGAATAAATCTTTGTCTGTCAGTTGCGGGGGAGTGTTTTTATTAATATTACTTTGTGTAACTTGAGCTTTTTTCTTTTTTTCATCAATAGGAGATTCAGAGGCACATCCTGCAAGCAGCGAGAATAACACACATATGCAACAAACCTTTTTTGAATTCATAATCGGACACTCCCTCGCCTGTCATGATGATTAGAATATTTAGTACTGATAACGGACTCTAATTATATACCCCACTTAAATAATAACAAACAAAATCAATATGAAATATACATTCATTTAATCAATATAAAATCATTCTCAGAAAATATATTTAAGCTGAATGGTTCGATATCATTATTGAATTTTAATAAATGAGACAACAAGCGAGAATCACGCACTTACGCCAGAGTAAAATCATTGAACAGAGAAATAGCGGGATTTAAATGCAAAAAAACCGCAAAATTAAAAATCTCGCGGTTCTCTGAACTCATTTTCATGAGTGAATTTGGCGGAACGGACGGGACTCGAACCCGCGACCCCCTGCGTGACAGGCAGGTATTCTAACCGACTGAACTACCGCTCCGCGTTGTGTTCCGTTGGGAACGAGGCGAATATTACGGATTGCCTCACCCTTCGTCAACGGTTTTTCTCATCTTTTGAATCGTTTGCTGCAAAAATCGCCCAAGTCGCTATTTTTAGCGCCTTTTACAGGTATTTATGCCCGCCAGAGGCAGCTTCCGCCCTTTTTCTGCACCAGATCGAGACGGGCTTCATGTGCCGCAAGCTCTTCATCTGTCGCAAAAACAACGCGTAACTTACTTGCCTGACGCACAATGCGCTGAATTGTTGCTTCACCTTGTTGCTGTTGTGTCTCTCCTTCCATCGCAAAAGCCATCGACGTTTGACCACCGGTCATCGCCAGATAAACTTCCGCAAGGATCTGGGCATCGAGTAATGCCCCGTGCAGCGTTCGTTTACTGTTATCTATTTCGTAGCGGGCACATAACGCATCGAGGCTGTTGCGCTTACCGGGAAACATTTTCCTCGCCACCGCAAGGCTATCGGTGACCTTACAGAAGGTATTGGTCTTCGGAATATCGCGCTTAAGCAACGAAAACTCGTAGTCCATAAAGCCGATATCGAACGCTGCGTTATGGATCACCAGCTCCGCGCCGCGGATATAGTTCATGAACTCATCGGCTACCTCGGCAAACGTGGGCTTATCGAGCAAAAACTCATCGGCAATACCATGTACGCCAAAGGCTTCCGGATCCACCAGCCGCTCGGGTTTGAGATAAACATGGAAGTTATTGCCCGTCAGGCGACGGTTCACCACTTCAACGGCACCAATCTCAATGATCTTGTGGCCTTCATAGTGCGCACCAATCTGGTTCATACCGGTAGTTTCGGTATCGAGAACGATCTGGCGTGTAATTGCAGTGCTCATAGCGGTCATTTATGTCAGACTTGTCGTTTTACAGTTCGATTCAATTACAGGAAGTCTACCAGAGATGCTTAAACAGGTAGAAATTTTCACCGACGGTTCGTGTCTGGGTAATCCAGGACCTGGGGGTTACGGCGCTATTTTACGCTATCGCGGACGCGAGAAAACCTTTAGCGCAGGCTACACCCGCACCACCAACAACCGTATGGAGTTGATGGCCGCTATTGTCGCGCTGGAGGCGTTAAAAGAACATTGCGAAGTCATTTTGAGTACCGACAGCCAGTATGTCCGCCAGGGTATCACCCAGTGGATCCATAACTGGAAAAAACGTGGCTGGAAAACAGCAGACAAAAAACCAGTAAAAAATGTCGATCTCTGGCAACGTCTTGATGCTGCGCTGGGGCAGCATCAAATCAAATGGGAATGGGTTAAAGGCCATGCCGGTCATCCAGAAAACGAACGTTGCGATGAACTGGCTCGTGCCGCAGCGATGAATCCCACACTGGAAGATACGGGCTATCAAGTCGAAGTTTAAGCCTGTGGTTTACGACATTGCCGGGTGGCTCCAACCGCCTGGCGAATTCGTGGCTTGTTTTTACTCTGTTTCATCGGATTTAGCGTTAAAGGAATAGTCCGTTTCCGGGCGACAATAAGTTGTAAGCAACCAAGCGCAGGAATATGCGCATTTAATAATTTTCCACCGTGTTTGTTCCACGGGAGAACGTGGAAACGGCTGGCGTGTAGCACTTCAAAATTCAACAAAGAGAGCCAGTCCAGCTGCCGCATCAGAGTAAACATCCGGCTGTTATAGGGAGAGGTTTTTCGCAATACCGGCACAAGTTTGCGTAATCCCATTAAACTGATGGGATTGAAGCCACTAATCACCAGCCAGCCATCATCAATCAATACCCGATCGGCTTCACGCAATAAACGATGCGGATCGGTGCACCACGGCAATGTATGTGCCAGTAGACAAACATCAACGGATTTATCGGCAAAAGGAAGATGAAGTGGGTCCGCCTGCACCTGGACGGGCATTCCTTGCGCAGAAACATTCACTTGATGAGAAACCGCGCACGCTTCGCAATTGATTTCTGCGCTTAAATTGCCAATCTTAAGCAGATGAAAACCATACATTTTAGTGAACCACGGGTTGAGCTGGCGCTCCAGCGCCTTGCGATAAAGCTCTCCCCAGGGCAAATCGCCCCAGCAATCAGGAGCCACGACAGTTTGAGGGACTCTTGCCGGTTTCATCACAACCTTCCGTTTCACACTGAGAGGTAATCTATGAATCTTAACAGTATTCCCGCCTTTGATGACAATTACATCTGGGTTTTGAATGATGAAGCAGGTCGCTGCCTGATTGTCGATCCCGGAGACGCAGAGCCAGTATTAAACGCCATTGCCGCCAATAACTGGCAACCGGAGGCCATATTTCTCACCCACCATCACCACGATCACGTTGGCGGCGTGAAAGAACTGGTGAAAAAGTTTCCGCAAATTGTGGTGTATGGTCCACAAGAGACACAAGATAAGGGAACAACACGGGTAGTCAAAGATGGCGAAATTGCCTTCGTTTTGGGGCATGAATTTAGTGTAATTGCCACACCGGGTCACACTTTAGGACATATCTGTTACTTCAGTAAACCTTATCTATTTTGCGGCGACACGCTGTTTTCTGGTGGGTGTGGTCGGTTGTTTGAAGGGACACCATCACAAATGTATCAATCACTTAAAAAATTAAGTGCGTTACCTGACGATACATTGGTATGTTGTGCTCATGAATATACCTTATCAAATATGAAGTTTGCTTTGAGTATTCTTCCGCACGATTTGTCCATAAATGATTATTATCGTAAAGTTAAGGAGTTACGGGCAAAAAATCAAATAACACTACCCGTAATTCTGAAAAATGAGCGGCAAATTAATGTTTTTTTAAGAACCGAAGATATTGATTTAATTAATGTAATTAATGAAGAAACATTATTGCAACAACCTGAAGAACGTTTTGCATGGTTAAGGTCAAAGAAAGATAGGTTCTGATAAAACTTTCTTGTCATCGGCTCCGTTCGCCGTTATGATCGGTCGTCTTTTAAGCAACTATTGACACACACATGAAGGCAAAAGCGATATTACTCGCCTCTGTCCTGCTCGTGGGTTGCCAGAGTACCGGCAACGTTCAACAGCACGCACAGAGCCTTTCTGCAGCTGGTCAAGGGGAAGCAGCAAAGTTTACAAGTCAGGCACGATGGATGGACGATGGGACGTCTATCGCGCCAGATGGTGACTTGTGGGCTTTCATTGGCGACGAGCTAAAGATGGGAATTCCGGAAAATGACCGGATTCGCGAACAGAAACAGAAATATTTACGCAATAAGAGCTATCTCCACGATGTAACTTTACGGGCAGAGCCGTATATGTACTGGATAGCCGGGCAAGTTAAAAAACGTAACATGCCTATGGAACTGGTACTACTACCCATAGTGGAGAGCGCTTTTGATCCTCACGCAACGTCTGGCGCCAATGCCGCAGGCATCTGGCAGATCATTCCGAGCACGGGGCGCAATTATGGTTTGAAACAGACCCGCAATTATGACGCGCGTCGCGATGTTGTTGCTTCAACAACTGCCGCGCTGAACATGATGCAGCGTCTGAACAAGATGTTTGACGGCGACTGGCTTCTGACCGTAGCGGCTTATAACAGCGGCGAAGGTCGAGTCATGAAGGCAATTAAAACGAACAAAGCGCGTGGGAAATCCACGGACTTCTGGTCGTTACCGTTGCCGCAGGAAACGAAGCAGTACGTGCCTAAAATGCTGGCATTGAGTGATATTCTCAAAAACAGCAAGCGTTATGGCGTACGTCTGCCAACGACCGATGAAAGCCGTGCTCTGGCGCGTGTGCACCTGAGCAGCCCAGTTGAAATGGCGAAGGTTGCAGATATGGCGGGGATTTCCGTCAGCAAGCTGAAGACATTCAACGCTGGCGTGAAAGGCTCCACGCTGGGCGCAAGTGGTCCGCAGTACGTGATGGTGCCAAAGAAGCATGCAGATCAACTGCGTGAATCTCTGGCTTCGGGCGAAATTGCTGCTGTACAGTCGACGCTGGTTGCCGACAATACGCCGCTTAACAGCCGTGTTTACACCGTACGCTCTGGCGACACGCTTTCAAGTATCGCTTCACGTCTCGGCGTTAGCACCAAAGATTTGCAGCAGTGGAACAAACTGCGCGGATCTAAGCTGAAGCCAGGCCAAAGCTTGACGATTGGCGCAGGTAGTAGCGCACAGCGGTTGGCAAACAACAGCGATAGCATTACGTATCGTGTGCGCAAAGGCGATTCGCTTTCAAGCATTGCTAAACGCCACGGCGTGAACATCAAAGATGTGATGCGCTGGAACAGCGATACTGCGAATCTGCAACCAGGCGATAAGCTGACGTTGTTTGTGAAAAACAACAACATGCCAGATTCCTGACAAACCAGATAATAAAAAGGCACCGATTCCCCCGGTGCCTTTTTTATTTATGCTGCTTTATGTGCTTCTACCATGATGATATCACTGGTGAAAGAGCCGTCATTCTGCAAGGCAAAATACGTTCTCACCTCTGTCGATGCGCTCTGTTGGTAAATGCGAATAGCGTCTACTAACGCTTCTGGCGTACGCATTCTCGCGACCCATGAAGAAAATTCCAGAGGTAACTTATCTGTAATTAAATTATCAACTATCAGATTGGCTTCATTGATTAACGTCAACCACTCACCGCTGGTGTAGTTTCGTACGTGAGAGGTATCGCGTAATGCTTCTACCGTCTGTAACCAGATGTCGCGCACTGGATGACCCGGAGACATTACGTCCATCACAATCAGCCTACCGCCGGGTTTCAATACCCGATTCACTTCACGCAGTGCTGCACCAACATCATGCCAGTGATGGGCAGAATAACGGCTGATAACAATATCAAATGCGTTATCGGCAAATGGCAGACTTTCGGCATAACCCTGGCGGGTGGTGATATTTTTCAGTTGCCGGGCTTCGGCAGCTTGTGCCACGACATCCAGCATTTGGGCAGATAAGTCATACGCCACCACCGCGCTCACGTTCTGCGCAGCGACAAAGCTGGCATGCCCTGCTCCGCAGCCCATATCAAGTACACTTGCATCAGGATAATCAGCCAGACGCACCGCCAGGCGCTGTAAATCTCGCCCGGATGCATGTACGGTACTGGTTAAATACTCACTGGCCTGCGAGCTAAACTGCTTTTCAACGTGGTCATGGTGGGATTGTGTTGTCATTGTGCTGTCCTTTTATTGTTTGATTAAAAAGGGCAGCGCCAAACGTTGGTCTGCCCTGTGGCAGACCTGACATACCTTATTTATCAGGCTTGCCGGGACTGAATTCAACGAGTAGCGGATTGTGATCGGAAGCGCGCGTAACCAGTACAGAAGCTTCGCTGACGTTCAGACCACGGTAGAAAACAAAATCGAGCGGGCGGCCAAACGCCCGACGGCGCTGATCATCGGTAAAACGCACCTGGCGCAGCGACATTTCCCGCGCAAAGCGATATAACGCGTTCATCCTTCTACGGCTCCAGGCATTGAAATCTCCCGCCATAATGACCGGGCCGCTGTGGTGAGCTATCTGATCGCCAATAGGAAGTAACTGCTTACTATAGACATCCACGCCCAAACTGAAATTGACGGCGTGTATATTAACCACCATCAACAGGCGGGTGTCAGGCAATGGATAGACCGTCACCAGTGCCGACTTCGCCAGACGCAAAATGGGTTCTCGTTCACGTAACGGGCAGCAATACACTGGATGCGCCGCCGAAAGGGTCATTACACCGGAAGGATGTTGTGGCAGCACGAAAGCGGGTACCTGATCGGCGGCAAGATAGTTAGCGGTCGCAAACTGCACTAACTCTGGCGTTGTCTGCGCTTCCTGCAATAACACCAGATGTGCATCTTTGCCGTAGTTCTTTAATACCGACAACCATTCAGCGCGTTGCTGTTTGTATATGTTCCACACCAGGATCCGAATACGCTCTTCGGTACTTAACGGTTCTCCAGGTGGTAATGCCTGGCCGATGCTCGCAAAAGACCCCGGCGGTAAGATCCTTTCCGCAGGTTGTCCGGCAACATAGCGCATGGCATAGGTGTTTTTTCGCACTTTTGACTTTGAAACCTCTATTACGTCAACCCTTCCGCACTCGGGAGGGTTCTACTGTTATAGGGATTTTAGCTCACTCTTTCAACGAGCAATTGTATATTGTTATGTAAGCAAGTGCTTACACCGGTCAGAAATTTGCTCATGATTGAGAACATTAAATCGGATGACATATCACGCATCCTGATGGTTTAATGACAAATAAATTCAAAATATCTCATCTATTTTGCAACAGGAGCAAAAATGAAAGCCACGTCGGAAGAACTCGCCATTTTTGTTTCGGTCGTCGAAAGCGGCAGCTTTAGCCGGGCAGCGGAACAATTAGGGCAAGCAAACTCAGCGGTAAGCCGGGCGGTGAAAAAGCTGGAGATGAAACTTGGCGTTAGCCTGCTTAATCGGACCACGCGGCAACTTAGCCTGACGGAAGAAGGCGAGCGTTATTTTCGTCGCGTACAGTCAATTTTGCAGGAGATGGCAGCGGCAGAATCAGAAATTATGGAGACGCGTAATACACCGCGTGGACTGTTGCGCATCGATGCCGCAACTCCAGTGGTGCTACACTTTCTGATGCCGTTGATTAAGCCTTTCCGTGAACGCTATCCGGAAGTCACTTTATCACTAGTCTCCTCCGAAACGATTATTAATTTGATCGAAAGAAAAGTGGATGTCGCGATACGCGCCGGTACGTTAACGGATTCCAGCTTACGTGCCAGGCCGTTATTTAACAGTTATCGAAAAATTATAGCCTCCCCCGATTATATTTCCCGCTATGGGAAGCCTGAAACGCTCGACGATTTAAAGCAACATGTTTGCCTGGGATTCACTGAACCCGCTTCCCTCAATACCTGGCCGATAGCCTGTAGCGATGGACAATTACATGAGGTGAAGTACGGTTTGTCATCCAATAGTGGGGAAACACTGAAACAGCTTTGCCTAAGTGGCAACGGGATTGCGTGTTTGTCCGACTACATGATCGACAGAGAAATCGCTCGCGGAGAATTGGTGGAGTTAATGGCAGATAAAGTATTGCCAGTGGAAATGCCATTCAGTGCAGTCTATTACAGCGACCGTGCGGTAAGTACGCGCATCCGGGCTTTTATCGATTTCCTTAGCGAGCATGTAAAAACAGCTCCTGGAGGAGCTGTCAGAGAGGCTTAATCCCATTCAGGAGCCAGACCTTCCGGGCTAACCAGGCGGTCGTTGCAATCCAGTGCGGCGATCGCTTTTTTATCTTTGGCATCAAGCTGTAAATTTTGTGCCTTAAGATTACTTTCCAGGTTTTTACGTTTAGTAGAAGAAGGAATTACTGAGTAACCTTCCCCCATAGCCCATGCCAGAATCACTTGTGCCGGAGTCGCATTGTGTTTAGCTGCGATACGAGCAATAACCTCATCTTTCAGGGCCTTACCATACGCCAGTGTCATATAGGAAGTAATATGGATGCCGTGCTGTTTAGCCCAGGCAACCACTTTACGGTTTTGCAGATAAGGAGAGAGTTCAATCTGGTTAGTAGCGATGTTTTCAGCGCCAACAGCAGCAATCGCCTTTTCCATCAATGGGATCGTGAAGTTGGAAATACCGATCTCACGCGTCAGCCCTTGTTTTTTGGCTTCCAGCAGCGCCTGCATAAACTCTTCAACAGAGACTTCATCGTTTGGTGACGGCCAGTGGATTAGCGTCAGATCAACATAATCGATACGCAATTTTTGCAGGCTCTCTTTCAGACTCGGGATCAATTTGTCTTTGCTGAGATTTTCAATCCAGATTTTAGTGGTGATGTAGAATTCATGACGTGGCACGCCACTTTCTGCAATCGCCTGACCTACTGCGGCTTCGTTATCATAGATTTGTGCGGTATCAATTGCGCGATAACCAAGTTCAAGCGCCGTTTTCACAGATGAAATAACAACGTCGTCTTTCAGACGGAAAGTACCTAAACCAAATGCAGGGATAGCCATAATATACCTCTTTTAATGCTATTTTCGTTAACTGAGGTGATTATGGGCTTCAGACTGTTGCGGAAAAAGAGCGTAAAACGCAGAGGATTTTTGCGATTCTGGCAATAATAGATATCCAGACGAAAAAAAACCTCGAGCGTTAACTCGAGGCTTCTTAATAAGTGGCGGAACGGACGGGACTCGAACCCGCGACCCCCTGCGTGACAGGCAGGTATTC
>OLWE01000498.1_pt1 | contig 22881 bp, 19 predicted proteins | sample 1673591 | NCBI WGS metagenome assembly OLWE01 (sample SAMEA103958116, study PRJEB25191) | human gut metagenome | biome: human-associated habitat [ENVO:00009003]; feature: intestine environment [ENVO:2100002]; material: feces | place: Germany | collected 2013/2015 | reverse complement strand
GCGCGCAGCGCCTGAGAGGTCGCCCCCGCCGCAGCGACCCTACGGAACCTCTCCGCCTCGCTCCGCTCGGCACCTCCCCTTAACAAGGGGAGGCATTGGCTCCGCCGCACCCCCCTTGGCTCCCCTTGCGAAGGGGAGCTGGCGCGCAGCGCCTGAGAGGTCGGCCCCGCCGCAGCGGCCCCAAGCCTCCCTCTGTCCCCCCTAACCCCCGGCCCCCCGGCCGTTGCACATAGAAAAACGAAAGAAGAAAACAAAAAAATTGAACCATACATAAGGAGAGAAGAAAAAATGATGAAACGAATCATAGCCCTGTTGTTGGCGCTGATCCTGACCGTCGGCCTGCTCCCGACGGTAGCGCTGGCTGCTGAGGGGGAGAATCCGACGACAGATAGCGGTTCCGTGACGAAAGAGGCAAGTAAGGATAACCTGAATCTCGTCAAAACTGTCACGAAAGAGGGGGATAACTATAAGGTCACCCTTGAATCCTGGGCAACTGGCACGGTCACGAGCAGTTCCACGCCGGTTCCAATGGATATTATTCTGCTCCTGGACCAGTCTGGTTCTATGCAGGATAAATTTATTTCGAGTTCCACGGAAACATATAATAAGCTCAACAAAAGTAACGGGAATATCTATGAGGACTATTACAATAACTGCTACATAAAGAGTGGGGAGCAATACCTGAAAGTTACTGTTACATGTCAGCCGAAGTTTGGCATTAATAATGATGTATATACTTATACGTGGGATGGAAAGCACATTACGTCCAAGGGTGCATATAACAAGCCCGAGATTCCTCTGTTCTATAAGTCCACAACTAATTCCTCAACAACAAGGATTGCAGCCCTGAAAACAGCAGTAAGCAGCTTTATCAATAAGGTCACCACTGAGGCCACAACGAAGAACGTTGATCACAGAGTTGCCGTGGTGGGATTTGCCAGTACGAAGGACAGGAGCGGCAATTATAAAAATACTGAGTTACTTTCGACCAAAGATGTGGTGAACTATGGCTCCGTAAGCAATATCGATTATAAAAATGCGTTGGTCAGTGCAACAGACAAGACGCGGCTCTCTAAGGCAGTGGATCGGCTTGACGCTAATGGCGATACATATCCGGAGTATGGCTTCGATATGGCAAACAAGATTTTTGCACAACACCCGATTCAGGATAGCGGTAATCGTCAGCGTATAGTCATCATGTTCACAGATGGCTATCCTGCGCCTGCAGATACAAATAAATTCAACGATGGTATGGCGAATAAAGCCATAAACAATGCGTGGATTTCAAAAAACACCTACAATGCGAAAGTATATACCATAGGAATTTTTACTGGTGCCGACCCGGCGAAAACGCCGAGCGGAAATACGGAAGATGATAGAGCGAACCGCTACATGCATTATTCCTCTTCGAATTATCCGCAGGCACAGAGTCTGTCGGATGGCGGTGAGAGAGGAGAAGGTAGCTATTATCTCGCTGCATCCAATGCGGACGCACTGAAGGATATCTTCGATAGCATTAGTGAAGAGATCAGCACGGATACCACCACGCTTGACGGTTCGGCAACTATTGTCGATAACATCCCTGGGAACTTTACGATTCCTGCGGAAGCGAGCGATATCAAGGTCTATACCGCCAAATGCACAGGCAAAACAGGCGAGACGCTGTCTTGGAAAGAAAGACAGGCTTCCAATCTGAAGCCGACGACGACCACCAATACAACTACCGGTGTGAAGAGTGTTTCTGTTACTGGTTTTGACTATTCCGATGAATGGTGCGGCCTCGATGAGAACAATCAGCCGCATGGCAGCAAGCTCATCATCGAGTTTACCATTTCCCACAACAACTACGGCGGCACCCAGCCCACCAACGCCGGTGCCAGCATCAAGGATGAAGAAAACAAGGACGTTATCACGGTTGATAACCCCTCCGTCCCGGTCACGATTACCGAGCCGAGAATCACCGGCGCATCTGAAACCAAAATCTACGACGGCAAAGGCATCGATGTCATTGCAAACATCAAGGCAGCAGCCGACACACTTGTAACCGGTGCAAATATGGGCAAAAACCAGTTTGTTACCATTACTGTTGCGGTAAAAGTTGATAAAGACACGACCTATACCTATACGATTCCTGCCGGTGCAGCGTCTGGCTCTTGGGACCCGACGACTCCCACGCTGACCACGGGCAAGGACGTGAACACGTACGAGTATGATCTGACCATCACTTACACAGATGCAACTCTGAAAACTGATACAACAACACCCGCGGAGCCGAAAACTGCGTCCGCAAAAGCAACCTACACCATCACCCCGGCGCAGGTCACGCTGACCTCTAAGTCTGCCAGCAAGGACTATGACGGCACCGCACTGACCAAGCCGGAAGTTACTGTTGGCGGCGCAGGTGCGACTGTCTTCAAGAATGAAGTCACCGACATCAAGGCCAACGGCTCAGTCATTGACCCCGGCCCTGCAGTTACCAATACCATCACCTATACGCCGGGCGCAAACTTCAAGGCAACCAACTACAATATCTCCAAGTCGGAAGGCAAGCTGTCGATCAACGACATTGCAGGCCCCACCAATTTGCCGAAAGTCAACGTGTACTGCACTAACGGTGTAGCTAACCATCAGGAAAGCACTGGAAATACGCTGAAGAACAACACCTACACAAGCGTTGTAAGCAAGAACGCGGAAGGCAAATACATCTGCACGATCACTCTGACGGACAAGAGCGGCTACATTAGCGACTACAATGCCTCCACCAGTGCAACACATACGTCCGACGCCACGAGAAAAGACTTCACTGTAATCGTCCTGTACTACGATACGGTTAATAAGGCATGGCCCGCTCCTATTGTCAATTTTGCCCTCTACGTCAAGTGCGATACCCCAACCGTCAACGTCACCTATACATGGGATGGCTTCGATTCGAGCGACTTTGACACAAACAATCCGGAACCGACGAAACCCGGTGATGCCACGCCTGACAAGGGCAGCGACTACACCGTTGATTCTCGGTACAACAACAGTTCTATCGCAATCGGCAAGGACGGAGTCCGCTACAAGTTCAGCGGCTGGAGTTCCGCAACTGGGGGAGTTGTTATTGACGAAAGCGGTAAAATCAACGGCATCCAGACTAACGTCACCCTCACCGGCACCTGGACCAAACTCGGTTCTGGCACCTTCGACCTCAACGACAAGATCTTCAAGAGCTTCGAAAAGAAACAGGGAAGTAAAGATATTCCCGGAGATAAAGACTACATATTCGAAGCAACAGTGACCCGTCTAGATAAGGAGAACAATAATCAGAAGACCAGCGAAGAGTACACTGGCACTGTGACTCTGGACGGCGCGACTGCCGCAGCAACTCCTTCGTTCGTGTTCAACGATCCGATTACGTTCCACATCGGCGGCGAATACAGATTCCTTGTCGAAGAAAAGTCGAATACAGTTACGGCGCTGTCTTCTGACGAGCGGATCGATTATGACAATGCAGAGTATTACCTGTATGTTACCGTGTCTGACGATCTGAAGACGATCAATTATCGGTTTGAACATGTGCTCGTCATCACCAGTGCGGAAGAAGAACCCGCAGCTACTGAAAATCAGCCGATCACCTTCCACAACTATTACTACGCAGCAAAAGATCCCGGCACGTACGACATCAATTTCAGCGACCTTGTTTTCAAGATACTGACGAAGACTGGCGACCGCTCGTTCAACGGCGCAGAATTTACTGCAAACGTCGATGGCTGGCGTGTGCACGAGATTGAGATTGCTATGGTGCGCGCTAGCGCCGGATTCGGCTTTGAACCCTTGAATTCTGTCTCTCTGAAAGCCGCGTTCCCGGCCGATATTACCTTTGAAGTAGACGGCAAAGCCTATCGGGGCTTCACGGGCGATACGCTTACCGTCACGGCAGGCAGATATCTGTTCCTGATCGATGAGATCAACGACGGCCAGACGAACATCACCTACGATGAAAGCAAATACTGGCTTAATTTGGGATTTGTGGAGAACGCGGAAGGTGAAGTTTCGCTCGCTGGCCAGCGCGTAAGAAAGTTCGTTGATGGCGATACCTACGAGACAGTGCTGGCACTCGAGAATAGCGAATGGAGGATTGTTGACACTTCCATTTCCCCGGTCTACTTCGAAAACACCATCGACACCGGCAAGGATGACTACTATCCCATCATCATCCCCACCATCATCAACAAGGACACCGGGATGCTGAACAAGACCGACCACTTCGCCTACGTCATCGGCTATCCGGACGGCACTGTCCATCCCAACGGCCAGATCACCCGTGCCGAAGTCGCCACCATCTTCTTCCGCCTCCTGCGTGACGAAGTCCGCGACGGCGCCTTCACCACCTCCAACACCTACTCCGACGTTGCCTACGGCAAGTGGTACAACAACCCCATCTCCACCATGTCCGCCCTCGGCATCATCACCGGCTACCCCGACGGCACCTTCAAGCCCAACAAGCCCATCACCCGTGCCGAGTTCGCCGCCATCGCCGCCCGCTTTGACGAGACCCAGTCCGGCAAGTCCGCCACCTTCTCCGACGTCATCGGCCACTGGGCCGCCAAGGAGATCGGCATCGCCTACTACAACGACTGGATCAAGGGCTACCCCGACGGCACCTTCAAGCCCGACCAGAACATCACCCGCGCCGAAGCCATGACCCTCATCAACCGTGTCCTTGAGCGCAAGCCCGAATCCCCGGCCGACCTGCTCACCAACATGAACAAGTGGACCGACAACATGGATACCTCCAAGTGGTACTACCTCGACGTCCAGGAAGCCACCAACAGCCACGGCTACACCCGCAAAACCTTCAACTACGAGCTCTGGCGCCAGATGCTCCCCGACCCCGACTGGTCCCGCTACGAACGCTGACCCAATCCAAAGCCCCCGGGCATCCGCCCGGGGGCTTTCCCCATAAAAAAGCCTTCCCTACCAGGGAAGGCTTTTTTGTGTAGGGGGATCACCCCACCTGATTCACGATCCCCGCGAACAGCGGCAGGCCGTCGGCGCCGGTGATGGCGAAGAGGAACGGCTCGTCGAGCTTGAACTCCACGATCTCCTCCGGCGGCATCGCGGCAGTCTCGCAGACCGAGAGGATGGTGTACGCCGCGGCCTCGCAGCCGTCCTCGTCGATCTTCACGCGCGCCGCGTGCTTGGCCTCGGTCAGGGCCAGCGGCAGCTGGTTCGCGGTCGTGAGCGGCGTGAAATCCGCCGCACCGGGCGTCTGCACATCCGTCATGCCGAGCTGCGCCAGCGCGTCCAGCAGGTCCAGATCCGATGAAACGTCAAATTTCGGCAGGCTGAGGTCGACCTCGGCCTGCTGCGTCTGCGACCAGCTGCCGTTTGCCAGCAGGAAGCCCACCGCGTCCTCACTTTGCAGCAGATCCTCCGGCGTCACGCCCACGTCCGGCTTCAAAAGCCACATCGACCCGCTGCTGCGCAGCGGAAGCTCCGTCGCCATGAACCAGTCGCCGTAGTACACTGTCCCGGACCGGCTGCTGTGCAGGAACGTCGCGGTCTCGTCGCCCGTGGGCGCGTGGAAGGTCTCCTGCGTGTTGTTGCCCTCGTAAAACTGGTCGCTCCACTGCGCGCTGTAGTAGATCGTCGACACCAGGGCCAGTACGGTCTCGGGCCGCAGCTGCACGCTGCCCGTCTGCTCGGTCAGCAGCCCGCCGGTGTTGTCGTTGAGCCAGCTCTGCAGCTGCTTGTTATAGTTCTCCGAGCCCATTTCCCCGGAAAAGGCCGAGGCGAAAAACTCCTCGCCCAGCTTTTTAAGCGTGTCCTCGTTATATTCGTACCCGTCCTGCAGCCAGATGGAGTTTGCGAGCAGGCTCGTGACCAGCCCGTCGTTCCAGCTGTTCTCCTGCCAGAGCAGCGCGGCGCGTGTCTGCAGCTCATCCAGGGAATCCGCGCCCAGCGCGTCCAGGATCTGCCCCTGCGTCTGCCCGTCTGTCACCGCCGCCAGCATGGCGAGTGCCATGTAGACGTTCAGCGGCGAGCACACGCGGTTTTCATCTCCCGCGCCCTGCAGCAGCACCGGGATGCTGTTGGTGAACCAGTGTGCCACGTCGGCTGGATCCACCATGGTCTGCAGCTTCTCCTGCCGGGCCGCCTGCCAGTCGTCGCAGGCCTTGTCATAGCCGCTGTAGTCGACCTTTCCGTCCTTGACGAAGTCCGTATCCTTCGGATACGGCACCGACGTCACCTCCGGCGGCGCAGCCAGCTGCCCGTCGGCCATCGATGCCTCCGGCAGCGTGATATCGCCGCCCGTCTTCGCCGCGCACGCCGCCATCGATACCGCGCACGCCGCCGCCAACACGATCGCAAGAAGTTTTTTCATGTCTGTCGCTCCTTTTTCATTCAGAATTTGTAAGGTCAAGAGAAGGCACAGTCCAAAGGCTCCCTTGCAGGGGAGCTGTCAGCCGCAGGCTGACGGAGAGGTCGTATCTTCCCGGCACAACCTCTCCGTCACGGCTTCGCCGCGCCACCTCCCCTGAGAGGGGAGGCAGGGGCATATGCCCCAACCAGTCCCTTCCTCTCTACAGACGCAGAAAAACAATAGAAGTTGCGCCCTCTGATTTTATTCAATTTGCCGACTTGCCTTTTTCCATGATTTGTGTAAAATACGAAGTAGAATGAAAGCAAAAGGAGGCCGTTTTATGGCTGTCGATACGAAAAAATCCCTGCGCAATCAGGTCCTGTATTCCATCTACGTCCGCAATTACTCCAAAGAGGGCACCTTCGCCGCCGTGCAGGCCGACCTTGACCGCATCAAGGCCCTCGGCACGGATATCATCTGGCTGCTGCCTATCCATCCCACCGGCGAGAAAAACCGCAAGGGGAGCCTCGGCAGCCCATATGCCATCCGTGACTACCGCGCCGTCAACCCCGAGTTCGGCACGCTCGACGATTTCCGCCATCTGGTCGACGCCATCCACGCCCGCGGCATGAAGTGCATCATCGACGTCGTCTATAACCACACCTCGCCCGACTCCTGGCTGGCCGAAAACCACCCCGAGTGGTTCTACCACAAGCCCGACGGCTCGCTCGGCAACCGCTTCGGCGACTGGTGGGACGTGGCCGATCTGGACTACAGCCACCCAGAGCTCTGGGACTACCAGATCGAAACGCTCAAGACCTGGGCCCGCCTCGTCGACGGCTTCCGCTGCGATGTCGCGCCGCTCGTCCCGCTGGAGTTCTGGAAGCGCGCCCGCGCAGAGGTCGCGACCGTCCGTCCCGGCTGCTTCTGGCTGTGCGAATCGGTTGAGCGCGGCTTCCATGTCGCCGCCCGCGCGCAGGGCTTTGCGAGCCTGTCCGACGCCGAGCTCTATCAGGCGTTTGACGCCGCCTATGACTACGACGTCTACCCCTACTTCCGGGACTACCTCGAAGGCACCATCACCCTCGCGCAGTACGCCGACCGGCTGGACGCCCAGGAATGGCTCTATCCCGACAACTATGTCAAGCTCCGCTTCCTTGAAAATCATGACCGCGCCCGCGCGGCCCACATCCTCCCGGAGGAGACCGTGCGCCGCAACTGGACGGCCTTTAACTACTTCCAGCGCGGCCTGACCCTCGTCTACGCCGGGCAGGAGGTCGACGATCCGCACGTGCCGTCCCTGTTTGACAAGGACCCGGTCCACTGGCAGACCGGCCGCGACCAGTCCGACTTCCTCATCCGTCTCGCCGCGATCAAGCGCGACCCCATCTTCGCCGAGGGCAGCTACACCCTTACGGCCCTGCCGCACGACGTGCTGCTGGCCGTCTATGAGCAGAATGGCCGCCGCGTTGCGGGTCTGTTCAGCCTCCGCGGCGCGTCTGCGCTCGTCCGCTTCCCGGCGCCGAACGGCGTTTACCATGACAGCATCACCGGCCGCCCCGTCGAGATCTACGAAAACCAGCTCGCGACCGACGGCCAGCCGCTGATCCTGGAGCTCTGATCCGGATTTCCCGGAACAAACCGGAAAAATCAACGTCTAAATCCATATCAATGAATCAATGAAATGAAATGGAGGAACTTCTGATGAAGAAACTGTATAAAAGCAACAATCGTATGATCTGCGGCGTCTGCGCCGGCGTGGCCGAGTATTTCGGCATCGACCCGACGATCGTCCGCCTGATCTGGGCGGCCTTGGCCCTGAGCGGCACAGGCATTCTCCTGTATATCGTCGCCGCCATCGTCATGCCCGAAAACCTGAACGTGATGTAAGCGAGAAAAACAAACCCCGCCCGCTGCAAACGCAGCGGGCGGGGGATTTCTTTTCTCAGGGCAGCGTCCGGATGCAGTCTTTCAGGATCTGCATGAATTTCTCGCGGTCAAGGTGCAGGAGCACGAGGGCGTTTTGTACGCCAAACTTCTTGTCGCTCTGCAGGTCGGTGACGGTCTTGCCGAGCGTGACTGCGCCCTGCGTCTCGACGAACACGCCAGCCATCCGGCCTTCGAACAGCTCCGGGTGCGCCAGATACATCACGGGGCAGGAGTCATGCTGCGCCACGCCGGTGAGTCCGACGGTCTGGATCGTCTTCCACGCGCAGGCGAACAGCTCCTTGACGAGTCCACCGCAGCGGTTGCCATATCCGGCCATCTCGTCCCAGTCCGCGGGGCGGAGCTCAGCCTGCATCGTCACATCCAGCCCGCACATGACGAGCGGTACGCCGGATTTGAACACGATCTGCGCCGCATCCGGGTCGTCGTAGATGTTGAACTCCGCCGCGGGCGTCACATTGCCGCCGACCGCCGCGCCGCCCATCAGGGCGATGGAGTGCAGAAGTCCATGCAGGTCCGGATACTTGGTCAGCGCAATGGCTACGTTGGTCAGCGGGCCCGTGGCGACGAGCCGCAGCTCGCCCGGCATCCGCTTTGCCGCGGCGTACAGCGCATCCCATGCGGGCGTCTGCTCCGGGGCCGTGTCGGGCAGAGGCAGCTGCACGTTTCCGAGGCCGTTTTCACCGTGGAACGCGCCTGCCACATGCGGCTCGCGCACGAGCGGACGCTCCGCGCCGGGGTAGACGGGGTAGTCCGCCCCCAGCAGATGCACCACGCGCCGCGTGTTCGGGAACGTGTTGCACAGCAGGCTGTTGCCCGCCACGGCGGACAGGCCGATGATCTGCAGCTCCGGCAGCGCGTGCGCCAGCATGATGGCGACGGTATCGTCTGTACCGGTGTCGCAGTCGATCCAGATGGGAATTTGTTTCGTTGTCATGCCTTTGCCTCCCCATAGAATCCGATGGCCTCGACCAGCAGATCCGCAAAGCGGCTGCGATCCACGTCCATCAGCACGTCGGCGTTCGGCGCGTGGCCGGAGAAGCCGAGCAGATCGCCCACGGTCGTCCCGCGGCAGTATTCGCCGCCGGTCTCGACCTGGACATACATGGGCCGGATCGTGAAGATCTCCGGATGGATGAGCGCCATGACGGCGCACGGGTCATGCATCGGGGCCCCAGCGTAGCCGATGGACCGGTGGAACTTGTAGAAGAACTCCAGCCACTGCGCCACGATATCGCTCACCGGGTTGCCGAGCGCGCGCACGCGCTCAAAGTCCTCCGGCAGGATCAGCGCATTTTCCGTCACGTCCAGCCCCGCCATCGTGATGGGGACGCCGGAGGTGAAGACGATCTTCGCCGCCTCCGGGTCGACCAGAATGTTGAATTCCGCGGCAGGGGTCCAGTTGCCGGTGGCGATGCCGCCGCCCATGAGGCTGATGCGGGCGATCTTGCCCTTCAGCTCCGGATGCGCCAGCAGCAGCGCCGCGACGTTCGTCTGCGGGCCGGTGGCGACGATGGTGACGGGCTCTTTGGCCTCGCGCAGGACCTTCGCCATCAGCTCCGGCGCGGGAAGCTCAGACGGGGCGAAGGCCGGCTCCGGCAGCGCCGGGCCGTCGAGGCCCGATTCGCCGTGGACCGAGGGCGCGTTCATCACGTCGTTCAGCAGCGGATGCGGGCAGCCCTTGCCGACCGGTGCGTCCAGCCCGATGAGCGTGCAGACGCGCAGGGCGTTGTAGGTGGTTTTTTCGATCGTCTGATTGCCGCAGCACGAGGTCACGGCGAGAATGTCGAGCTCCCGGCTCGCCCGGGCCAGGACCCACGCGATGGCGTCGTCATGGCCGGGGTCGCCGTCGAGGATGACGGGGATCTTTTTCAGTTCGGACATACAAAGCTCCTTACTTGAGCGCCGCGGCGGAATGCAGCTTTTTGGCCCGGCTGCGCCGCACGAGCGAGAAGATGACAAGGCCGATGATCGTCACGGCGTAAGGGATGGGGGAGGCGAGGTTCGAGTCCAGGCCGACAGCCGAGAACTTGATGCCGAGCGCCTGCGCAAAGCCGAACACGAGCGAAGACAGCATGCCGCCCAAACATTCGCCGCCGCCCATGGCCTGCGCGGCCAGCGCGATGAAGCCGCGGCCCGCGACCATGTCCAGCGACCAGCCGGCCGCGTAGTACATCGACATGAATGCCCCGCCGAAGCCGCACATGAGGCCCGAGAAGCCGATGGCGATGTACTTGATCTTCAGCACCGACACGCCGACCGAGGAGGCCGCGTTCGGGTTTTCGCCCACCGCGCGGATGTTGAGGCCGAGGCTCGTCTTATAGAGCATCACGCTCGTCAGCGCGCAGCAGAGGAAAGCGATCCACGTCAGCAGATTGTGGCCCGAGAGGATGTCGCCCAAAAACGGGATCTTGCTGATGAGCGGAAGATTGACGTTCGGGATGAGTAGGTTGGAGTTGATCAGGCCCGTGGACGAGGCCATGGCCGTGCCCTCGGTCAGGTTTGTGATGACCTTGCAGAGGAACAGCGTGCCGCCCGAGCCCATCATATTGACGGCGATGCCGACGAGCGTGATATCCGTCTTCAGCTGGAAGGCGAAGAAGCCCATCATCAGGCTCATTAGCACGCCGATGGCCAGCGCCGCAAGCAGACCCCAGACCCAGCTGTGCGCGTAATACGACACCAGCGAGCCCGTCAGCGCGGAGAACATCATGAGGCCCTCAAGACCGATGTTGCAGAAGCCAGCCTTTTCGACCACGATGGCCGCCAGCGTCGCAAACAGGATCGGCGCGGAGATGCGGATGATGGAGAAGAAAAACTCCGGCGTCAGCAGCAGCTTCAGAAAATTAAGCATGTTTCGCGCCTCCTTTCTGCGCTTCGAGCGCGGCCTTGGCAGCCAGCTCCTCCTGCGCGGTCTTGACGACCAGCTTCTGGCGGTAGCCGGACAGGAACTGCTCAGCCGCGAAGAACAGGAAGATGACGCCCTGGATGATATCGATCAGCTGCGAGGGCACATTGGCGTAGGTCGCCATCAGCTCGCAGCCCTTCGTGAGATACGCCATGAAGAACGAGGCGAACGGCACGAACCACGGGTTGTTGCCCGCGAGAATGGCGATCGTGATGCCTGTCCAGCCGTAGCCCGGCAGCGAGCTCCACGAGAAGGTCGGGTAGCGGCCGAGCATCTCGATACCGCCGCCGATGCCCGCGAGGAAGCCGCCCAGCACCTGCGACAGAACGATGACCGTCGCGACCTTCATGCCGGAATACTTGGCGAACGCCTGGTTGATGCCGATCATGCGGATGGTGTAGCCCCAGCGGGTATTGTATATGAAAAGCCCGATGAGCACGACGCACGCGATGGCGACGACGAAGCCCCAGGAGAGCTTCGAGCCGTTGTCGATGAGAGGCGCGATCTTGGACGTTTCGAGGAATTCATACGACTGGATCTGGCCCTTGGTCTTGTCGGCCAGGTATGTATTCATCAGGTACTTGATGAAGTACATGACGATGTAGTTGAGCATCAGCGAGCAGACCATCTCGCTCACGTCGAGCTTGGTCTTGAGCAGCGCCGGCAGCAGCATCATCACCGCCACGGCCAGACCGCCCGCCAGCACGCCGACGATCGGGTGGATGGCGGCCGCCATCGGCACATAGACCGCGACCATGGCCGTCGAGAACGCGCCGAGCATGATGCCGCCCTCGGCGCCGAGGTTAAACTGGTTGGCAGAGAACATCACGCAGACGGACAGGCCCGTAAAGATGATCGGGATCATCGAGGCGAGGATGTCGGTCAGGCGCTTGAAGTCGAATTTCGTGCCGCTGCGGCCCATGCGGAACAGCGGGCCGACCAGCAGCTGCTTGAGCGCGCCGCCCGTGGCCGCGAGCTTTTCGGCAAAGCTATCGCCGTCGGCAGACAGGAAGATCAGCAGCGTCGCCACCAGCAGTGCGATCAGAATGGCGAGCAGACCGCGGATCATCGAAAACAGGATCTGACGTTTCTTAGTCATGGCAAACCCTCCGGATCTCTTCGTCGCTCTGGTGCTTGAGCCCGAGCATGTATTCGCCCATCACATCGTCGGTGAGGGTGGAGGTATCTTCAAAATAGGCCGCGATCTTACCGCCGTGCATGACGATCAGACTGTCGGACAGCTCCATGACCTCGGCCAGATCCGCCGAGATCAGCAGCACCGCGATGCCGGACCGCGACAGCTCGACGAGCTTCTTGCGGATGAACTCCGTCGCGCCGACGTCGATGCCGCGCGTCGGCTGGTCGGCAAGGATGAGCACCGGATCGCCGGAGAACTCACGCGCGACGACGACCTTCTGGATATTGCCGCCCGAGAGCATCCCGACCTGCTGCTTGCGCGACTTGCAAAGGACCGTATAGTCCTCGATGAGCCGGTCGGCCTCCTCATGGATGGCCTTCATGTTAAAGAGCGGCCCGTGGTTCAGCCGTTTTTCCGCCGAGCGGTCGGAGATGAGGTTTTCCTCGATCGAGGCGGAGGCGGCGATGCCGTAGAGCATCCGGTCCTCCGGCACGAGCGAGATGCCCTTGCTGCGCAGCTTCTGCTGCGGCAGGCCGAGGATGTTCTCCTCCTGCACCGTGACGCTGCCCGCGTTCGGCGTCAGGAAGCCGAAGAGCATGTCGACCAGCTCCTTCTGGCCGTTGCCCTCGACGCCCGCGATGCCGAGGATCTCGCCCCGGCGCACGTCGAAGGAGATCTTGTCGAGCATTTTCTTGTGCCACTCGTTGACGTATTCCACGTCCCGCACGCGCAGCACCACGTCCGTCGGCTGCGCTTTGTCCTTCTGCACGTTCAGAATGACGTCGCGGCCGACCATCAGCCGGGAGATATCCTCTTTTGTCACATCGCAGGTGTTGTACACGCCCATCGAGCGGCCGCCGCGCATGATGGTCAGTCGGTCGGTGATCTCCATGATCTCGTTGAGTTTGTGGGAGATGAAGACGATCGTGTAGCCCTGCTCCTTCAGATTCCGCAGCTCCTTGAACAGCTCGACCGTTTCCTGTGTGGTCAGAACGGCCGTCGGCTCGTCGAGGATGAGGATCTTCGCGCCGCGGACCAGCGCCTTGAGGATCTCGACCTTCTGCTTCATGCCGACCGGGATGTCCATGACCTTGGCCTCCGGCTCGACGTGCAGGTTGTATTTTTCCGCGTATTCCTTCGTGATGGCGACGGCCTTCGCGTGGTCAATGAAAAGACCCTTGCGCGGCGCCATGCCGAGCACCATGTTCTCCGCCACGGTCAGGCTCGGCACGAGCATGAAGTGCTGGTGCACCATGCCAATCCCGTGGGAGATGGCGACGGTAGGGGAGGTGAGCGACAGCTTTTCGCCGTTCACCCAGATCTCGCCGCTCGTCGGCTGCTCCAGACCAAAGAGCATCTTCATGAGCGTCGATTTGCCGGCGCCGTTTTCGCCCATCAGCGCGTGGATCTCGCCTCTGCGGAGGAAGAAGTCCACGCCCTGGTTGGCCGCGACACCGTTGGGATACACCTTGGTGATCCCTTTCATCTGGACGACATACTGCTCGTCCGGACGGCCGGTTTTTTCGTCTGGCATACGATATGTTCCTCTCTTTCTTCAGAAAAAGTTGTGCGCATAAAAAGCAATAAGTAATAGTGAATCCTGAAGAAGCGACAAAATTGCCGCGCTGAATGCGCTACGTCGCTTGTTCCTTATTCACTATTACTTTTTACCGCATGTTCCGGGGAGACTCAAAGAGTCTCCCCGGAAAGAACCGAAATTACGGTCTGACAGAGTCGCGCAGCGCGGCGACGTCAAAGTTGGCGTCGAACGCGGTGTCGACCTTGGTGCTGCCGTCCATGATACCGGCCTGTGCAGCCTCAACGGCGGCCTTGGTCTCGGCGGAAGCGTACTTGTCGTAGTTCTTGTCGGTCACGATGCCGACGCCGCCCTCGGCCAGGCCGAGCTGGACTTCGGTGCCCCAGTAGGTCTTACCGGCATCCCACTGGTCGAAGATCCAGATGATGGAGTTGCCGATGTTCTTGAGGCCGGAGGTCAGCGTCAGCGCTGCAAGGTCGGAGGAGAAGGTCAGCTCCTGGTCGGAGTCGACGCCGATGAACCATGCCTTGCCGGTCTCCAGAGCAGCCTCAGCCGCGCCGTTGCCCGCGTTGCCGGCAACGCCCCAGATGATGTCGCACTTGTTGTCGTTGATCATGGAGTAGCCGAACTCCTTGGCGATGGCGGTGTCAACGTAGTCGTTGGTGTAGCGGGTGTCGACCTTGATGTCGGGGTTGACGGCCAGAGCGCCCTCAATGAAGCCGGTCAGGAAGTCGTTGATGACCGGGGAGTCAACGCCGCCGACGAAGCCGATGACTGCGTCCTCGTTGATCTTGTCGAGGTTCGTGTCAGTGGTCATGCAGGCGGCGTAGGTGCCGACCAGATAACCCATGTCGTTCTGCTTGTAGGTGATGTTGACAACGTTGGAGTTGTTGCCGGCATAGGTGTTGTCGTCGAAGATCAGGTAGAGCTGATCGGGATACTGCGTAGCGACTTCCTTCAGGTAGTCGGGCATCTGGTAGGTGCCGCAGATGACGAGGTCATACTCGCCGGACTCGGAAACGTCGTACAGCGTGGACAGCCACTTCGGCTGGTCTTCGTCCAGACCGCCAAGCTCGATGGTGTCGCAGGTGATGCGGCCGTCGTCGATCAGCTTGTTGATGCCGGCCTGCGCGGAGTCGAAGAAGGACTTGTCGCCCAGGTTGCCGTTGACGATGTAGACCACGTGCTTCACGTCGTCCGCAGCGGGAGCCTCTTCCTCAGCGGCCGGGGTCTCTTCCTCGGCAGCGGGGGTCTCTTCGGTGGTTTCCGCCGGTTCCGCTGCAGGCTCAGCAGTGGTGGTATCGGCGGCGGGCTCCGTCTTGGATGCGCAGGCAGCCAGACCGAGCACCATGATCGCTGCAAGCAGCAATGCGATGATCTTTTTCATGTTTGTTCCTCCATCATGTTCAATCTGTATGATTGTGGGGATAAAAATCCCACTGTCATTGTACAGGACTTACGAAGACCTGTCAATACGTCTCCCGGCAGCAGACAAAATTTTTTTTTGCGCCGGCTGAAAGATTTTTGCACGCCGCCCGGCTCAGTCGTCGACCTTCTCCGAGTCGATGATGGGCCCGCCCATATACATGTGCAGCTTCTGCCGCGCCTCGCGCACGCGCTTGGAGAACGCGAGCGTCGCAATGAGGTCGAACACGCCGTCGACGATCAGTGAGATCCCGGCCAGCAGCATGATCGAGTCGAACTTGCCGAACAGGATCACGCACCCGAGCGCGATCGTGATGACGGCCAGCGCCGCCAGCACCCACCAGCCGCCGAGCTTCGCCCGCGCGCAGTCGATGCCGTCCTGCAGCGTGACCATGCCGTCGATGACCAGAAACACGCCAAAAATGACGGTCAGCAGCCCCTGGATGACCTCCGGCCGCAGCAGGCAGAACACGCCGCACACCAGCAGCACGATGCCAGACACCAGTGCGTACGACCCGAACAGCCGCCCGGAGGCCAGATAGCTCACCACCGCCGCAATACCGGAGGCCAGCAGCAGAATGCCCGCCACATAGCAGATAACGTCCGCCGACGTCTGCGGCGTCAGAATAAACAGCAGCCCGATCAAAATCGCACTGAACGCGATGATCAGACTGCGCCACTTCAGGCACTTGAAATAACTCCGGATGGATCCCATAAAAAAGCTTCCTTTCATTCTTTATAATAATATTATGCCGCGTCCCGCCCCAAAAAACAACAGTCATTTTCCCACCCCTGCCCGACCACCGCCCAAAGGCTCCCCTCCCAGGGGAGCTGGCGTACCAATACTGGCATAAACTACGCGCCTGAGGGGTTGCAGCAAATTTGCGACTGCCTTATGTCTCCGACGGCCCAATCTTTTCTCTCGCAAGAGAAAAGATGGGGGAGAAAAGAGTGCGTGAGGCCACGGGGTGCATCCTGCGTCTGAATTTAGGCAAGTCCCAGTGTTTTGGTCTGGCGTTCCACTCGATGGTCACCCTACGTATATCTTACTACGCGTCGCCTGATACGGGACAACGGGTTTGATGGCAGTTGCGTTTGAATATTTGCAGTAAATAGAAGGTGCAGACCAGATTTGTTGGCCTGCACCTTTTTGCATTGGATTTTTATTTGTTCTGCCCCTACAATCTACCCCGCAAGAAGGTTGTATCCATCTGAATCTCCATCGCACCTTCTATTGATGGCAGTCATTCTAAGGCAACTATTTGCTAATTTGATTCTCACGTATCAGGCGGCGCGTAGTAAGATATACGTAAGGTGACTCCCGAGTGGAACGACGTCTGAAAGATAGGTTCCTACCTAAATTCAGACGCAGGATGCACCCAACCGTAACCAAGCGCCCCTTTTCTACCCCTTCTTTTCCGGCAAGACGGAAAAGAAGGGGCCGCCGGAGGCGCGTCAGAACCGGCCTCGACGGAACGAGTCCCCGCTGTTCGCGGAGCCTCTTTTCCTCTGAGTCCGGTTCTTCCTTTCCAAACCGCAAACTGAATTTGCGGTTTGGGTTTTCCTATGCAAATTTGATACAATCTCTCGGTCATCCTGCGGCTGACAGCTCCCCTGAGAGGGGAGCCTTTTTGCTGCGGTGGGGTCAGTAGTCTACCCGCATCAGGCAGAGGCCTTGCGGGGGGGCGGTGTAGCCGGCTTGGGTGCGGTCTTTGGCTTCGAGGGCGGCTTTGACGCTCTCGGGCGTGCGCTTGCCCTGGCCGACCTCCAGCAGCGTCCCGGTCAGGATACGGACCATGTTCTGCAGGAAGCCGGTGCCGTGGTAGTTGAAATAGAGCAGGTCCTTCCGCCGGACGATCTCGATGGAATCGACGATGCGCACGGTGGATTTTTTCATCTGCGGGTTGGAGCAGAAGCTCTTGTAGTCATGCTCGCCGGTCAGATACTCCGCCGCGCGCTGCATAGCGGCAAGATCCGGCTGGTAGTCCAGCACGGTCACGTATTTGCGGTTAAAGACCGGCTTGGTGTCGCCCACGTAGCAGGTGTAGGTATAGAGCTTGCCGACAGCGCGGTAGCGCGCGTGAAAGCGGTCAGCGGCGAGCTTCGCCTCCTGCACGCAGATGTCGTCGGGGAGATAGCGGTTCATGTAGTCGCGGACCTCATCGGGCGTTTTCTCCGTGTCCATATAGGCGTTGGCCGCCATGGCCTTTGCGTGGACACCGGCGTCGGTGCGGCCGGCGCCGATGACCTGCACGTCCGTCCCGCACATGCGGGTCAGGACGGCTTCGAGCTTGCCCTGGATCGTGTCGCGGCCCGGCTGCCGCTCCCAGCCGAAATAGCGGGAGCCGTCATAGCTGATGATGAATTTGAAATTTTTCATGCTTCGTCGTCCATGTTCTTCGTGTACCGGCAGACTGGATAGTTGGAGCAGCCCCAGAACTTCTGCCCCTTGCGCGCGCCCGACTGCCCGGTGCGCAGCACCATCCGCGCGCCGCAGCGCGCGCAGGTCGGGACCTCATGCGTCGCTGCGCGGCGCACATGGCGCTCTGCCGCCGTCTGTACCGCGCCGGCGAGCTGCAGGCTGTCATAACGGATGGCCGTGCAGCGCGCCTTCATGGCGATCTCCACCGCCAGCAGGTCATACAGCCGCCGCAGCTCGTCTTCCGGCATGCCGCCGGCCAGCTTGCGGCGCAGATACTGCTCCGGCTTGCAGCCGACCTTTTTCGCGAAGGCCTCATAAAATTTTTCCCGGTCTGTTTTGGGGCGTTTTTTCGGATACATAGCGTCGCCTCCCATAGTTTCTGCCTCCAGTATAGCACATCCGGCATCCGAAAATCTACCCGGTTTTGTTTTCCTTGACGCGGCCGGTCCGGCCTGCTATACTGGCAGCAGAATTCTTGAGAAAGGTCCGGCGGCTATGAATCTGGCGACGATCCTCGTTTGTCTCGTGCTCGCGGCGCTCATCGCGCTTGCGGTCGTACACCTGCTCCGGCAGCGGAAGACGGGCGGCTGCTCCGGCAGCTGCGCGGGATGCAGCGGATGCTCCGGCTGCCGGAAATGGGAAGAACCTCGATGAAGAAAACAACATGGATCGTCCGCACGGCCGTATGCCTTGCGCTGCTGCTCGTGCTGCAGGTCGCCACGAAGAGCCTCGGTCAGTTCGTGACCGGCTCCTGCGTCAATCTGGTGCTGGCGATGGCCGCGCTCACCGGCGGGCTCTGGTCCGGCGTGGCGGTCGCCGTGCTCTCGCCGTTCTGCGCGTATGCGCTCGGCATCGGCCCGGCCTTTTTGCAGCTGGTCCCCTGCGTCGCGCTGGGCAACGCGGTGTACGCGGTCCTGTTTGCGCTGCTGGTCGGAAAATGGCTGACGGCGAAGCCGCTGGCCGCCTGGGGCAGCATGGTGCTGGCCGCCGTGTGCAAGCTGGCGGCATTGTATGTGGTGCTGGTGAAGCTCGTCGCGCCGATGATCGTTCCGGCGGCCAAGCTCACGGCCGTGACCGCGGCCTTCACCTGGCCGCAGCTCGTCACCGCGCTCATCGGCGGCGTGCTCGCCTGCCTGATCGCCCCGCCGGTGCGCAGGGCGCTGGAGAAATAAGCAAAAACGTTCCCGCTGCACAGCAGCGGGAACGCTTTTTATTTCATATACTTCTCCGCGGTGAAGCCGTAGGGCAGCATCGCGCCGAGGGACTCGGCGACGTAGCTGCCGTCGCTGCGGCCCATGTAGATCATGAAGTCCGGCGCGCAGAATTCCTGCATGACCTGCCGGCAGACGCCGCAGGGCGGGAAAATATCGGCAGCATCCCCGTTTTTGCCGCCGACGACGGCGATGGCGGCAAACTCGCGCTCGCCCTCGGACACGGCCTTGAAGATGGCCGTGCGCTCGGCGCAGTTGCTGGGGCCGTAGGCCGCGTTTTCAATGTTGCACCCGCGGTAGACCTTGCCGCTCTTTGTCAGCAGCGCCGCGCCGACGGTAAAGCCGGAATACGGCACGTAGGCGAAGTGCATCGCCTCCAGCGCTTCCCGGACCAGCTGTTCCGGTGTCACAGGCATTCTCCTTTCCGTCTTCTTAAACCAGTTCCGCAGCAAAGCTCCTCCCCGGCGTCTGGTACGGGACGCCAAGCAGGTCCGTCACGGTCGCGGCGATGTCGCAGAAGCCTGCGCGCGTGCCGAGGTTGACGGGCCGGATCTTCTTGCCGAGCGCGATCATGGGGATATACTCGCGCGTGTGGTCGGTATGCTTGCAGTAGCCGGGGTCGCAGCCGTGGTCGGCCGTGATGATGACGCAGTCATCCTCCCCGAGCTTTTCGAGGAAGCCGGGCAGCCAGCTGTCGAACTCCTGCAGGGCTGCGGCATAGCCGTCCGGGTTGCGGCGGTGGCCGTAGAGCATATCAAAATCGACCAGATTCACAAAACACAGGCCGTGGAAGTCCTTGTCCGCGTATGCGAGCGTCTTCGCAAGCCCGTCGGTGTTGCCGGAGGTATAGGTGAACTCCGTCATGCCGCGGCCGGCAAAGATATCGTGGATCTTGCCGACGGCGATCATATCCTGTCCGGCGTCCACAACGGCGTCAAGCATGGTCTTCGCCGGCGGCTCGAGCGAGAAATCGTGGCGGCGGGACGTGCGCGTGTAGGGCCATTCGCCCTCAAACGGGCGGGCGATGACGCGGCCGACGCCATATTTGCCGGTCAGGATCTTCCGCGCGATGCGGCAGTCGTCATACAGCTGCTCCGGCGGCACGACGGACTCGTGCGCCGCGATCTGGAAGACGGAATCCGCCGACGTGTAGACGATCAGATCGCCGGTCTGCACATGCTCGCGGCCATAGTCCTTGATGACCTCGGTGCCGGAATAGGGCAGGTTGCACAGGACGCCCCGGCCCGTCTGCTCGCGGAAGGGCCGCAGGACCTCCTCCGGGAAGCCGTGCGGGAAGGTCGGCAGCGGCTCCGGCGAGACGATGCCCGCGATCTCCCAATGGCCGATGGTCGTATCCTTGCCGCGGGAAAGCTCCTGCAGGCGCGCGAGCGCCGCAGTGGGCTTGCCCGTTTTCGGCAGGTAGTCGACCCCGTCGAGGTTTCCGAGCCCCATCGAAATGAGGTTCGGCATGGCGAACTTCGGTGACTGACTGCACGTGCGCAGCGTATCGGCACCGACGTCGCCGAAATCCGCGGCGTCCGGCTCAAAGCCGATGCCGCAGGAATCGAGAACGATCACAAATACTCGTTTCATTGCATCATTTCTCCAGTTTCACAGCCGTCTCCAGCGCCAGCTTCATCATGTTCGTGAAGCCGTTCTGGCGCTCCTCGGCGGTGCAGTTTTCATTGCGCAGCAGATGGTCGGACACCGTGCAGATCGCAAGCGCATGCTTGCCCGCGCGGGCGGCGTTCATATAGAGCGCGGCAGCCTCCATCTCGACGGCCATGACGCCCATCTTCTGCCAGGCCTTGTTGCCGATCCAGCCGCCAGTCATGTCGCCGTCGTCGCCGTAGAAGCGGTCGGAGGACAGGATATTGCCGACGTGGTACGGCAGCTCCAGCTCCTTCGCCGTCTCGACGCAGGTCTCGAGCATGTGATAGTCCGCGATGGGCGCGAACGTGCCGGGCAGGTGATACTGCCCCGCCCAGCTGGAGTCGGTGCAGGCACCCTGGCCGATGACGATGTCGCGCAGATTGATATTCTCCTGCATCGCGCCGGTCGAACCGATGCGCATGATGTTTTCTACCCCGAAGATGGTAAACAGCTCCCAGGAATAGATGCCGATGGACGGCATGCCCATGCCGGACGCCATGACGGAGACCTTCACTCCGCGATATGTGCCGGTATAGCCGTGGATGCCGCGGACGTTATTGACCAGAACGGCATTTTCCAGAAAGTTTTCCGCGATGAATTTGGATCGCAGCGGGTCGCCGGGCATGAGGACGGTCTTGCCGAAGTCGCCGGGCTTGGCGTGGATATGCGGTGTCGGATAGTTGGCCATAGATTTGGCTCCTTTCTATTCTTATGTTGGTGCAGCAGCGGATATGCCGGTTATTTCTCCTCCGCTTCGAGCTTTTTGACGATCTTTACCACGCGGCTCGTGCCGAGGCGGGATGCGCCGAGCTCAATGAACTTCTCCGCATCGTCCAGCGACGAGATGCCGCCCGCGGCCTTGATCTTCACGCCGGGCTTCACATGCTTGGCAAACAGCTCCACATCGTGGAACGTCGCGCCGCCGGTGGAGAAGCCGGTGGAGGTCTTGATATAATCAGCGCCGGAAGCGGAGACGATCTCGCACATTTTGATTTTCTCGTCGTCCGTCAGCAGGCAGGTCTCGATGATGACCTTCAGGAGCTTGCCCTGGCAGGCGGCCTTGACGGCCCTGATCTCTTCGAGCAGATCGCCCCAGCGCTGATCCTTGACCCAGCCGATGTTGATGACCATATCGATCTCGTCCGCGCCGTTTTCCACGGCGTCCGTGGCCTCAAAGCACTTGGCCTTCGTCGTGTCGTAGCCGTTTGGGAAGCCGATGACGGTGCAGATGGCGAGCTTGCCGCCGACATAGTCCTTCGCCTGCTTCACATAGGAAGCGGGGATGCAGACGGACGCGGTGTGGTATTTCATGCCGTCGTCGCAGATGGCCCTGATCTCGGCCCAGGTGGCCGTCTGGGCCAGCAGGGTATGGTCGACCTTACTGAGGATCTCGTTCCGTTCCATGGAGTAATTCCACCTTTCTGTGTTCGTTGATATAATCCTGATAGCATTTATGGCACATGGCGATATAGCTGTCGTTGCCGCCGAGGAAGACCTGATCGCCCTCGGTGATGACGTAGCCGTCTGGGCTGATGCGCGCGTTGGTCGTGGCCTTGCGCCCGCAGTCACAGATGGTCTTGATCTCGGTGATGGAGTCCGCCAGCTCAAACAGCCGCCGGCTGCCGGGGAAAAGCTTTGTCTGGAAATCCGTCCGCAGGCCGAAGCACAGGACGGGCAGATTTTCGCGGTCGACCAGCTCCCGCAGCTGGTCGATCTGCTCGCCGGTCAGAAACTGGCACTCGTCGACGATGATCACGTCGACCTTGTCGTGCTCCGCATAGCGCCGGCGCAGGTCGCAGTCCGGGCCGATTGCTTCGCACTGGGCCGTCAGGCCGATGCGCGAGCGCAGGGTAAATTCGCCGTCCCGCCGGTCGGCGGCGGGCTTCATCAGCCAGACGCGCATGCCGCGCTCCTCATAATTATACTTCGTAATGAGCGCCGTCGCCGTCTTGCTCGAGCCCATCGCACCGTATTTGAAATACAGCTTCGCCATATCCTCATCCCTTCTTTTATGGGGTATTGGTTATTATACCAAATCCGCCGCCCATTTGGAAGAGTCATTTCACGTTTTTCGTCATAGTCGCGGCTCAAGGCTCCCCTGAAAGGGGAACTGGCTCAGCGAAGCCGAGACTGAGACGTTGCTGCAGATTTGCAGCTGCTGTATGTCTCCGACGGTGCGCACCTCTTGGCTCCCCTTCCAGGGGAGCTGTCAGCAAAGCTGACTGAGAGGTTGCATCAAATTTGCATAGAAAAACCCAAACCGCAAATTCAGTTTGCGGTTTGGAAAGGAA
>OLWE01000497.1_pt1 | contig 22889 bp, 19 predicted proteins | sample 1673591 | NCBI WGS metagenome assembly OLWE01 (sample SAMEA103958116, study PRJEB25191) | human gut metagenome | biome: human-associated habitat [ENVO:00009003]; feature: intestine environment [ENVO:2100002]; material: feces | place: Germany | collected 2013/2015 | reverse complement strand
TAAGTATATATATATTTATTATTATATAAGGTACGCGAGGGGGAGGTAGGAAAAAACAGCTGTTAACTGTTAACTCTGTTAACCACCTCTCTTGCCTTAAAAGAAAAAGCCTCTCAGCAAGGGGGAATGCTGAAAGGCTATGGTATTTTATCTTTATTAGAATACATCCAATTCATTTCTCTTCATAATAAGAGGATAACGCTCAGGGTGCTTCAAACTATCAATCTCCAAATCAATATCCAGTTTAGGCCATTCTATAGCGTTTCTTCCACTCATCTGAACATCAAGAGCATCAGAAATACATGCGTTCTTCATCCAAGGAATCCGATTATACGAAATGAAATAATCGTTCCCCTTTACAGAAAGCATAATTCCTTTATCATTTATCATCAAGACTCTTACCTGTGTGTCTTGCGAATTTGATTTTAAATTCGTCTCCATATTCTCTAAGTATTTTTTCTATGAAACTTAATTCTTTACTATTAAATCCGAAATTTTCTGCAAGCTCTATCTCTGGTTCCAACCAAAACTTTGCTTCATTTTCAGCCTTAACTATATGGATATGCATTCTCTTTTCCTCATTGGAATAGATTTTGAACACAAATCCATTCAATTCTTTAAATTTAGGACTCATATCCTCTTTCTTCTTACGACACTAGTGTATTCGATAAAAATATTTGTATCTAAAAAGACTTTCATCGTTGTCAAATTTGATATTTTTCTTTCAGATACTCCTCAATCAATTCTTTATCAGACTTATCTGTCTGGGCGAATCCTCGCAAAGCCTCAAAAGCATATTGTTTTTTTTCAGCCTTTGCCGCATCCAATGATATATTGATAGTTGTCTGCATAATCTTTCCTTTCTTTTAAGAAGTTATCTTTCTGCGGGCAAAGTTACGATTATTTTATGAAACTCGCAAGAAAATGGATGAAAAAGGCAGAAAAAAAGCACTCCAAGAAGCGAAAACTCCTCAAAGTGCTCTGAACGAAATATTATCTCTTATTGGTTTTTACTCAATAACTACGGTTGTCCAACCGTGCTTATCCTCGATGGTACCATACTGGATTCCACGGAGGGTATCATAGAGGTGCTTAGAGATAGGACCTGGCTTCTCACCGAAGTTGTAGCGCTTGCCAGTATCCAAGTCGTCAATGTAGCTGATAGGACTGATTACGGCAGCTGTACCGCATGCACCAGCCTCCTCGAATGAATCCAGCTCATCCTCAGGAATCTGACGGCGCTCAACCTTCATACCGAGATCCTCAGCCAACTGCATCAAGCTCTTGTTGGTGATAGAAGGGAGGATAGAGGTACTCTTAGGAGTAACGTATGTATTGTTCTTGATTCCGAAGAAGTTGGCAGCACCACACTCATCCATGTATTTCTTCTCCTTGGCGTCGAGATAGAACTCGCAGGCATAACCCTTCTCGTGGGCAATATTGTTGGCTCTGAGGGAAGCAGCATAGTTTCCACCTACCTTATAGATACCTGTTCCGAGAGGAGCAGAGCGGTCGAAATCGCGGATGATGACGTATGGGTTGGTAGAGAATCCACCCTTGAAGTATGGACCCACTGGAGTTACGAAGATGAGGAAGCAATACTCCTTAGAAGGATGCACGCCCACCTGAGCACTTGTACCGATGAGCAGCGGACGGATATAGAGCGTAGCACCGCTCTCATAGGTAGGAATCCACTCCTGGTTGAGGCGGACCACCTTCTTCACCATTTCCTCGAACATTTCTGTAGGCACCTCTGGCATCAGAATGCCGCGACATGTGCTCTGCAAGCGCTTAGCGTTCTCATCCATACGGAACACGCGCACCTTACCGTCTGGGCAACGATAAGCCTTCAAGCCCTCGAAAGCCTCCTGACCATAGTGCAAGCAGGTTGCAGCCATGTGCAATTTCAAATACTCATCAGAGCAAACTTCTATTTCGCCCCATTTGCCGTCGCGATAGTAACAGCGAACATTGTAGTCAGTCTGGCGATAGCCAAATGACAAATTAGACCAATCTAAGTCTTTCATAACATCTATATTTTTAATGTTCTACTAATATTTTGAATGCAAAAGTACAAAATATTCTATTAATCTGCAACTATTTTGCAATCTTTTTAGTGAAAACGTTATCATTTTATTCATTTCTGCCATATTAAGGCATAATTTTACCAAATTTATGGGCTATTTTATTCTTGCGCCGGTCCTTTTAGCGGATTACAAATCCGCAATAGTTACCCATACGGCGGCGGATTGCAAATCCGCCGAAACTGGGGTGGCTAAAACAGAAGGGATTAATCCTCATTGAGGAGCTTCTTGATTTCCTCATCAGTCTTGGTGAGTTTGTCCTTGCAGAGTTTCACCAGGGTCTTGGCACGCTTCAACTGCTCGGAGAGCTGGTCGATATCGAGCTCATCATTCTCCATTCTTTCTACAATCTGCTCAAGCTCTCTTACAGCTTGCTCGTATTTCATTTCTTCTTTTGCCATAATTTTATTTTGTTTGGAGTTAACAGGTTAACAGTTAACAGTGGATATTTTGCACTTCCGACTTCACATTGCCCTCGGCGAATTTCGTTTCAATGATATCGCCACTCTTCAGTTCTGAGGCAGAACGGATACTTTTGCCATCTTTCAGCGTGATGCTGTAGCCACGTTTCAGCAACAACTCGGGGTCCTGCGCCTGAATGCGCTGCTGAAGGAGCTGCAGACGATGACTTTCGTTGAGCATTTTTCTTTCCAATACCGGCTGGATGTTCTGCGAGAGAATCTCCAACTTGCGCTGGGCATTCGATACTTTAGACTGGACATTCGAACTGAGACGACTCATCAGACGGTCGAGATAAGCCCCCTGCCGCGTCTTTACCAGCGAGAACTGAACCGGAATGGTGTTGCTCAACCTTTCAAGTCTCATCTTCTCCACCTGCAGCCGGTGCTTCACGTTCTGCACGATAGCCTCCTGCGCATTCATCACCCGGGCATAGACCTCGGTAAGATGATTGATGAGGAAGGCAGCGGCAGCCGTAGGCGTCTTCACACGCTGGAAGGAAATCATATCAAGCACACTCTCATCCCTCTCATGTCCAATTCCCGTGATGATAGGCAGCGGGAAATTCGCCACATTCTCGGCAAGCGCCAAAGTATCGAAACCGGAAAGGTCGCTGGTGGCTCCTCCACCTCGGATGATGACCACGCAATCGAACTCCTCCCATTCGGCATTGATGCTGTCCAGGGCTGCGATGACACTCTGCTCCACCCCTTCGCCCTGCATCGTGGCAGGAAAGAGACGGGTGGTGAACTGCAAACCATAGTCGTTATCGGCAAGCTGATTGCAGAAATCGCCATATCCGGCAGCCGTGGCACTCGAAATGACGGCGATGCGCTGACAGAACATCGGGAGCACCAGCTCCTTCTGGAGTTCGAAAACGCCTTCTTCCTTCAGCGTATTGATGATTTCCAACCGCTTGCGCGCCATATCTCCCATCGTATAATTGGGGTCGATATCGTCTACAATCCATGAGAAGCCGTAGTTCTCATGAAACTGGGCATGAACCTTGAGCAGCACCTTCATGCCTGCATGAATGTGCTGTCCGGTGATCCGTTCGAAGTTCGGCTTGATGAGCATCCATCGGTTTCGCCAGCAGGCGGCGTGCGCCTTGGCTATGGGCGTATTGGAGCGTTCGTCCTTTTCGATGAGCTCCAGATAGCAGTGCCCACCATAGCCCTCGCGAGCCTCAGAGAGTTCCGCTTCCACCCAATAGCTGTCGGGCAAGGACATCGAAATGATTTCGCTGACTATCGAGTTTAATTCATAGAGAGACAATCTTTGCTTCATACTCTTATATTTTTGGCACTGAATTATTTTTTGGGGCACGGGATTTTTTTTAAGCACGGGATTTTTTTAGGCACGGATTACACGGATTACACGGATTTTTTATCAGAGAACAAGGGCGCGAGCCTCCGTGTAATCCGTGTAATCCGTGCCTTATTTTTTTTCTCCGTGCCTACTTAATCGCTTTCCCCGTTTGATAAGCTTTCCAGAAGTCAGGAACACCGTAGCCGAAGACATTATCGGGGTGCTGCTGGTTGTTGCCAGCCAATCTCACGAGCTTGATAATCTGCTTGGCAGTCTTGTGGGGGAGCGCCTGCCAGAGACAGGCCACCATGCCCGCAATCAGCGGAGAGGAGAACGAAGTACCGTTATCATTGATGATGCTTCCCCTGCCCGTAATCACCGCAGTAGGACTACCATACGCCATCACATCAGGCTTGATTCTTCCGTCAGCCGTAGGTCCTACGGCACTGAAAGCCGCATTCACACCCATTTCGTTGATGCTTCCTACGGTAAGAATATCCTTTGCATCGGCAGGGAAATTAATCTTCTTCCAACTGCCCATACCGTCGTTTCCGGCAGAGTTGACGCAGACGATTCCCTTATCGGCACACATCGAAGCCGAACGCGAGATAAGAGCCGTATTTCCATCCTGCTCATAATAATGATGATTCATCTTCGCATCATCAAAACCATGATAACCCAGGGAGGAATTGATAATATCCACACCGCAGCTGTCAGCATATTCCGCTGCCTCAGCCCAGTAATCTTCCTCGGCAAGACTCTCCGTGCGCTCGTCCTCGCAACGCACCAGCAGATACTGTGCATCCGGAGCCACACCCACGTAAACATCTGGCTGGTTGGCAGCCATCGTAGAGAGGACCATCGTTCCATGCTCCATCTCAGCGAAGACATTCTTGGATTCAGGCACCACGAAATCACGGATGCCTGCCAGATGAATGCCATGAAGTGCCGGAATCTTATCCACATTCATGAATCCACCGTCAAAGACAGCTATCATCAAGCCCTTGCCCCGATAGGCATTGGCATGGAGTTTCTCGCCATTCAGGGCTTTCAGCTGATCCTTAGCCGCACCGTATTTGCCGGAAGCGTCGCTCGTCCAGTCATTATTTCCCTTTCTAACAGAAGAACGCACACGCTGGGTAACGGAATCGGGCGCCTCAAAGACCTTCCGGGTCTGGGTGATGAAATTCAATCCCTCCAGTTTCCGTAGTTCCTTCTCCTTGTGGATGCGGACCAGCAGAGTATTGTTCCACTTGCTCTTGCCCACAATCTCAATGCCCGCTTCACTCACGGCCTTGAGATAGGCAGGAGCTACGGGCAGGTCGGTCACGTCGACGGGAAGTCCCTGACGCTTGCGGCGCTCTATGGAACGGGGAGAGAGAAACTCCTCCGGACGCTCTACGGAATAAGGCGTATTCATCAAATCCTTATCCTTGAGATAGAGACGATACATCATGCACTTGCCACCAGGGAAAGACACCATATCAGTCTCCGTGATGCGAGGCAACCGCATCATCTGCTCAAAATTTGTAACCCTGTCATCATGAGCCAGCAATGAAAGGGTGGTCATTAAGAATGCATATAGCATTAAATATTTTTTCATCATTATAGGTCAATCCGGCTTGATTCGCCGGCTGTCATTGTTTATTGTTATTGTTTATTCTAAAGTGCAAAAGTACAGAATTTGTACGAAAACTCCAAAAGAAAAAGGAAGTTTTTATCAGGAAATGCAAGTTTTTCTTATATATATAATAAGGTATCAGATATTTTTTGTACTTTTGCAGACAAGTAGTCGACGCTGCTGCTTTCTGAAAGCAGCAGGCGATGGGCTATGAGGCAAAAAACAGATATAAATGGAAAATAAACAAGCGACATTAGAATTAGGTACCAAGCCTGTGGGCAAGCTGCTGGTTCAATACGCCTTGCCGGCGATGATTGCCATGACAGCCTCTTCGCTCTACAACATCGTAGACCGAGTATTCATCGGTCAGGGTGTGGGAGCCATGGCCATCTCAGGACTTGCCATCACCTTCCCCTTCATGAACCTCACCGCCGCCTTCGGAGCCGGTGTGGGCGTAGGAGCGTCTACAGCCATCAGCGTGAAGTTGGGACAAAAGGATTATGCCACGGCGCAGAACATTCTGGGTAACACGATTTCACTGAATCTCATCATCGGTATCGGACTGAGCATCATCTGTCTGCTTTTCCTCGACCCTATCCTGAGATTCTTCGGAGCCAGCGACCAGACACTCGTCTATGCCCACGAGTACATGGTCATCATCCTGCTGGGCAATGTGGTGAGCCACATGTATTTCGGCATGAACGCCCTGCTCCGGGCCGCGAGCAAGCCCAAGCAGGCGATGTACGCCACCATCTTCACGGTGGTGATGAACGTGATACTCGATGCGCTCTTCATCCTCGTCTTCAAATGGGGAATACAGGGAGCTGCCATCGCCACCATCCTATCGCAGCTGATGGCGATGTGCTGGCAGTTCAAGCTCTTCAGCAACAAGAACGAGCTGCTCCACTTCAAGAAAGGCATCTACAAGCTGAAGAGAAAACTCGTGGATAATATACTTGCCATCGGCATTTCGCCCTTCCTGATGAACGTATGCGCCTGCATCATCGTTATCTTCATCAACAACCAGCTGGTAAGATTCGGAGGCGACCTCTCTGTGGGTGCCTACGGAATAGCCAACGGTATTGCAATGGTGTTCGTGATGTTTGTGTTCGGCGTTAACCAGGGAATGCAGCCTATAGCCGGATACAATTATGGAGCCCAGAAACTGGACCGACTGATGCGCGTACTGAACCTGAGCATCATTGCTGCCACCGCCATCATGGTAGTAGGCTGGCTGATAGCGATGTTCCTGCCTTACTACTGCGCAAGACTGTTCACTACTGATAAAACACTGATAGACCTGGGCATCAAGGCAATCAGAGTGGTTATGTTCTGCTTCCCGGTCATCGGTTTCCAGATGGTTATCACCAACTTCTTCCAGTGCATTGGAAAGGTGAAGATAAGCATCTTCCTCTCGCTCTCGAGACAGTTGCTCATTCTCCTGCCGCTCCTGGCTTTCCTGCCGATGATATGGGGCATTGACGGTGTATGGTACAGTATGCCAATCTCCGACTTCTCGGCCGCAGTCATCGCTTCAATCGTAATGTCATGGTACATGAACAAGTTGAAGAAACAACATAGAGAAAGTGAAGAACGAAGAGTGAAGAGTGAAGAATTCAACGGCTTTACTAACCATAAATTTCAAAGTTCAAAGTAACAAAGGCTTATCATAAAGTTCAATGTTCAAATCTCAAAGTTCAAAGTAAATGGAAAAGATTATCATAAACGTGGGTCGCCAGATAGGAAGCGGCGGCCATATCATCGCCGAGAAGCTGGCGGAAGAATTCGGTTGCAAATGCTACGACCGTGAGCTGCTGAACCTGGCAGCCAAGGAGAGCGGATTCTCCGAGAAATTCTTCGAGCAGAACGATGAGCAGAAGGGATTCTTCAAGTCTCTCTTCCATACTCATCTGCCATTCCTTAGCGATAACAACTTTTATCACAACGACTTCTCACAGGAAGGCTTATATAAATTCCAGAGCGACGCCATCAAGAAGGCTGCCGATCAGGGCAACTGCGTTTTCGTGGGCAGAACCGCCGATTATGTGCTCCGTGACTACAAGAATGTAATCAACATCTTCATCACAGCCAATATCAACGACCGCATCAAGGCAGTCTGCAAGCGAAAGGACATCGACAGAGCCTCCGCTCGCAAGTTTATCGAAAGCCACGAGGAGCAGCGCGCCTCTTACTACGATTACTATACAGGCAAGAAGTGGGGCCACAGCGAAAGCTACGACCTCTGCATCAACAGCAGCCATCTGGGAATCGAAGAGACAGCCAAATTTATCGCAGAATTCATCAGAAAGAAATTTAACTTATAATATAATGAAGAAGATTATGCTTTTGGGCTCAGGCGAACTGGGCAAAGAGTTTACCATCGCCGCAAAGCGAGCAGGACAGTATGTCATCGCTTGCGACAAGTATGACAATGCACCAGCCATGCAGGTAGCCGACGAGCGAGAAGTGTTCTCAATGCTCGATGGCGACGCATTGACCGCAGTGGTTGAGAAACATCACCCAGACATCATCGTGCCTGAGATTGAAGCTATCCGCACCGAGCGACTCTTCGACTTCGAGAAGGAGGGCATTCAGATTGTACCTTCTGCCCGCGCCGTGAACTACACCATGAACCGCCGTGCCATCCGCGACCTGGCTGCCAAGGAACTGGGTCTGCGCACAGCCAAGTATTTCTACGCAAAGACCTTCGAGGAGTTCAAGAACGCAGCCGACGAAATCGGCTTCCCATGCGTAGTGAAGCCTCTGATGAGTTCAAGCGGTCATGGACAGAGCTATGTTCACAACGACGATGAGCTGAAGGAGGCTTACAAGGAGGCAATGGAAGAAGGTCGCGGTGACGTGAAGGAAGTTATCATTGAGGAATTCATCGACTTCGATTCAGAGTTCACCCTCCTCACCATCACCCAGAAGAATGGTCCTACCCTCTTCTGCCCACCTATCGGCCATGTACAGAAAGGCGGTGACTACCGAGAGAGCTGGCAGCCATTCCAGATTCCTGAGGAGGCTTTGAAGAAGGCTGAGCACATCGCAGGCGAAGTGACCAAGGCTTTGACCGGTGCCGGCCTCTGGGGCGTAGAGTTCTTCCTGAGCAAGCAGGGAGAGGTTATCTTCTCAGAGCTGAGTCCTCGTCCACACGATACAGGTATGGTTACTCTCGGTCACACTACCAATCTGAGCGAGTTTGAGCTCCACTTCCGTGCCGTGATGGGCTTGCCTATCGCCGGAATCCACCTGGAGCACGTAGGCTGTTCTGCCGTCATCCTCTCACCGGAAGAGAGCACAGAGCCATTGAACTACAACATGCTCGATGCCCTGAAGGAAGACCACACCCGCATCCGCATCTTCGGTAAGCCAGAGGCTCACGTGGGTCGCCGCATGGGTGTCGTTCTCTGCTACGGCGAGAAGGGCGATGACCTCAACCAGCTCCGCGACAAGGCAAAGCGCCTGGCAAAGACCGTATTGGGTACCGACCCATATATGAAGAAATAAACAATACATATAATATATAATAGGTACAGGAAATGGGGAAGCTTCTGTTTTCTGTATCTATTATTCCCTTAGACGAATGAAAGAAATCGGAAAAATCATCGATCTACCCCTGGAAACAACTTCTACCGGTGATTTCGTATCTATTGACGACAAGAAGCAACAGATTCCCTTCCGGGTGAAACGGGCCTACTGGATATATGGAGTGCCTCAGGGAGAAAACCGGGGTGGACATGCTCACAAGCAGCTCCGACAGGTAATCATTGCTGCCAAAGGCTCCTTTACGGTCAATCTGGACGATGGACACGAGAAGAAGCAATACCATCTGACCCGTCCCGACCAAGGCTTGTTTCTGGATACGGAAATCTGGCGCACCCTCGACAACTTCTCGCCAGGGGCAGTCTGCCTTGTACTCGCCTCAGAGCCTTACGATGCCGATGATTATCTATATGAATATGAAGAGTTTCAGGATTACATCTCTTCCCGAAAGAGATAATCCGAGAATCCTATTTAATCCACTACAGGAATGATAACTGTCAAAAGATACACCCCAGAAAACCATCAGACTTGGAATGAATTCGTAAAGCAATCCCGACAGGGAACCTTCCTGTTTGATAGAAACTATATGGATTATCATCAGGACCGATTTCACGACCATTCCCTGATGATTTATTATAAGGACAAGCTCTATGCCCTGCTGCCAGCCAACGAGGTGGTTTCTGATTCCGGCAATAAGGTGGGTTCTGATTCTGACATTGAGATTTCTCTAAAAGAACTGGTTTCCCATCAGGGACTTACGTATGGCGGTCTGCTCACCTGCAACAAGATGACAGCAGCGCTTACCTGCGAAACCTTCGAAGCCATCGGAAACTATCTGAAGCAGGAAGGCTTTTCGAAACTCACCTATAAGGCAATCCCTTGGATTTATCACAAGATTCCATCCGAGGAAGATCTCTATGCCCTTATCCACACAGGCAAGGCTAGCCTCAGCACCAGGGAAATATCCACCACCATTCCACTGCAGAACAAGCTCAGATTCTCTGAACAGAGAAGAAGAGGAATCAGAAAAGCAAAGAGAAACCAGCTCATCATCAGACAAAGTACCCCCGAAGATGTACTTGCCTTCTGGAACATCCTCAACAACAATCTGCAGCAGAAATATCATACCCGCCCCGTACACAGCAACGAGGAACTGCAGCTCCTGATGAGCCGTTTTCCGGAAAACATCATCGGCTATTCTGTTCTCAAGGACGAGGAAGTCATTGCAGGAACCATCCTCTTCATCACTCCACAAGTAATACACACCCAATACATCGGTGCTTCAGAAAAGGGGAAGGAAGAGGGAGCCCTGGACCTGCTCTTCGATTACATCATCAACCAGAAGAAATGGAACGCCCCATTCATCGACTTCGGTAAATCGACCGAAGACAGAGGAAACTACCTCAACGCCAACCTCATCCACCAGAAGGAAGGTTTCGGAGGAAGAGGAGTGGTTTATGATACGTATGAATGGAGATTATAAGAAAATATAAATCCCGAAATTCCACATCAGGAACTTCGGGATTTGTCTATAGAGTTAACAGGTTAACAGTTAACACCTGTTTTTTTATACTAACACAACTGTCACACCACGAGCAGCCTGCGCACCCATAACCAATGCCTGCTCAATATCGGCAGTCTTGGAAGGACCACTGATGAAAGTACCGAAATTATACTTCGGATCCATCTCAATACGGGCATAAGCCTCATGCATATTGTTCACAATCTTGGATTTTTCGAGGAAAATCACAAGATATTCCGAGATGAAAAGCACCGCTTTCTCCTTCATGGTCTGAGGAATCCAGACGCAACCGTTCTCAGCCACGCCCACTTCACCACGAACAATACCCACATCGGTACCATTCAGGTCGTTGGCCTCAGCCACGGTATCAGGATTCTTCTGCGCGATGGTAATCTCAGGCAGATGAGAAGCAAAGACCTTGGCTTCCGGATAAGCCTTCTTCACCAGCTCATCCAGGCTCTCGCCTTCCTTCGCCTCTATCACGTGTCCACCCACAGACTCAGTCATCTCAATAAACTGCTTCAAGGTATCCTCATACTGGATTCCCTTGACATCTACGGCAGGCATATCGAATTGAACGTGCGTATTCTTACGCAACTTGTTCAGGAAATCTTCTTTATTCATTGAAATTTGAACTTTGAACTTTGAACTTTATGATCAGTAAAGCCGTTGAATTCTTCACTCTTCGTTCTTCACTCTTCACTTAAATCACTTCACCTTTCCTTCTTTCCAAAGCTGATGGAAACTCTTCTTTGCAAACTCAGGCATGGCGTGACCGATACCCCAGGCATTCCAATTGCTGAAATGCGTGCAGCACTCAGGAATCAGATTGGCGAGTGGCGCAAACTTCAAGGCTGTGGTGTAGAGCGCAGGACGATCGAAGAGATATTTCATACCATTCGACATCGCTCTCTTCACAGGATCTGCCTTGCCCAGCTTCTCAAGACTCTGGCGCCATACGTATATTTGCGAGCCAGGACCTACCTTGGAAGGGCAGACGTTATCGCATGACAAGCACAAGGTACATGCCGAAACATTGTCGCTGTATTTCTGAGGATTCTTCAGCATACCCAGGTTCACACCGATAGGACCCGGAATGAAATAGGTGTAACTGTAACCACCCGAACGGCGATAAACCGGACAGGTGTTCATGCAGGCACCGCAGCGCATGCACTTCAAGGTCTGCCAGTGTTCCTTGTCAGCAAGAATGTCGCTTCTGCCGTTATCCACCAAAACCACATGCATCTCAGCACCCGGACGAGCCTGACGGAAATGAGAAGTATAGGTAGTGGTAGGCTGACCGGTTCCACAGCGGCAGAGCAGGCGCTGGAATACAGCCAATGACTTATAATCAGGAACCAGCTTCTCGATACCCATCGCCACGATGTGGAGCTTAGGCATGGAAGTGGTCATATCGGCATTACCCTCGTTGGTGCAGACCACACAATCGCCGGTGGCAGCCACACCGAAGTTGCAGCCGGTCATACCTGCTCCTGCTTCCATAAACTGGTCACGGAGATGATGACGGGCACAGCGGGTCAGATAAGTAGGATCGTAGTTGCCGATTTCCTTGGAGATTCCCTTCTCCTCGAACATCTGTCCCACTTCCTCACGCTTCAGGTGGATGGCAGGCATCACGATATGGCTAGGCTTCTGATGCAAGAGCTGGATGATGCGCTCACCCAGGTCGGTCTCCACCACGTCAATACCATGCTTCTCCAGATAAGGATTCATCTCGCACTCCTCGGTGAGCATCGACTTCGACTTCACCATCTTCTTCACGTTATGATCCTTCAGGATACCGAGCACAATCTCGTTGAACTCCTGTGCATCCTTTGCCCAGTGCACCTTCACCCCACGGCTCTCCAGGTTCTTGGAAAACATATCGAGGTAATCGGCAAGATGGGTGATGGTGTGCATCTTGATTTCAGACGCATGCTCGCGGAGATCTTCCCACTCAGGAAGTTCCTGTGCCATCTTATCTCTCTTCTGACGAACAGACCAGAAGGTAGCATCGTGCCAGGTGGTCTTCTCTACGTTCTGCGTAAACTTCGCAGCTCTTTTGGAATGTTCTGTACTCATAGTCCTGCAGCTAAAATTTGAACAACATGGATAAACTTAATCGGCATCTTCTCCTTCTTGGCAATACCAGCCATGTGCATCAGGCAGGAAGAATCCGGTCCGGTAACATATTCGGCACCCGTAGCCATGTGACGCTTGATCTTGTCCTCGCCCATACGGGTAGAAACGGCAGGCTCCTCGATAGAGAACATACCACCGAATCCGCAGCACTCATCCTTGCGCTCCGGTTCGTGGATGGTAATACCTTCCACCATATTCAACAGGTCGATAATCTTATTGAATGGCTTGATGTGTCGCTCAGAAGGAGACGACAATCCAAGCTCGCGCACACCATGGCAACTGTTGTGCACACTGACCTCATGCGGGAATTTGCCAGGTACATGATCAACCTTCAGCACATCGTGAAGGAACTCCACAACGTCCATAATCTTTTTAGAGGAAACACACTCGTGCTTACCCTCAAGAATCTTAGGGTAATACACCTTCACGTAAGCGGCACATGATGCAGAAGGAGCTACGATGTAATCGTAATCCTTGAACAGTTCATCAAATGTCTCAATGACCTTCTCCGACTTGTCCTGAAAACCAGCGTTTGCCATTGGCTGACCGCAGCAAGTCTGTTTTTCGGGATAACCCACATCCAGTCCGTAATGCTTGAGCAACTTGTATGTAGCCACACCCGCTTCAGGGTATAAGGCATCTACATAGCAAGGGACGAATAATCCGACTTTCATTGTTGTATATTTATCTTGTTTGCTATTTTTTATTCTTTTTCTACATGACTAAAAGCCGCTGCAAAAGTAACAAAATAATTGCAAAAATACGACATTCTAGAGAAGAAATAATAATAATTGATGTTATTTAACTGTAAAGATTTGCAGAAAATTTGGAATAATCAAATAAATAGCGTAACTTTGCAACTCGAAATAGTGTGTCTACCATTTGTGAACTAACACAAATACAGTTTAGTTGCTAAAAACATAAATAATAAGACATATAAAGAACAAACTTATAGTTATATAACATGATGAAGAAACAGCTTAAGAAAGTCCTCGTACTAGGTTCTGGTGCTTTGAAGATAGGCCAGGCAGGTGAGTTTGACTATTCCGGTTCGCAGGCTCTCAAGGCCTTGCGCGAGGAGGGTATTAGTTCCGTCCTCATTAATCCAAATGTTGCTACAATTCAGACAAGTGAAGGTATTGCTGACAAGGTTTATTTCTTGCCGGTGACACCTTTTTTTGTAACTGAAATTATCAAGAAGGAGCGCCCAGACGGCATTATGCTGGCTTGGGGTGGTCAGACAGGTTTGAACGTTGGTACAGAACTCTACCTCAGTGGTGTGCTCAAGGAGTACGGTGTGGATGTGCTGGGTACCTCTGTCGAGGCGATCATGAACACGGAAGACCGCGACCTCTTCGTAAAGGAGCTCAACAAGGTTGACCTCAAGGTGCCTGTTAGCCACGCTTGCGAGAACATGGAAGAGGCTGTGGCTGCAGCACGCAACATCGGCTACCCTATCATGATTCGTTCTGCCTATGCGCTGGGTGGTCTCGGTTCTGGTGTCTGCAAGACCGAAGAGGAGTTCAAGGAGATTGCTGAATCAGCCTTCACTTTCGCACCTCAGGTACTCGTTGAGGAGAGCTTGAAGGGATGGAAGGAGATTGAGTTCGAATGCATCCGTGATGCCAACGACCGTTGCTTCACCGTTGCCTCTATGGAAAACTTCGACCCACTGGGAATCCACACCGGTGAGTCTATCGTAGTGGCTCCTACCTGTTCTCTTACCGACGAGCAGGTGAAGATGTTGCAGGACATCGCCGTGAAGTGTGTGCGTCACCTCAACATCGTGGGTGAATGCAATATCCAGTATGCTTTCAACGCTGAGACCAACGACTACCGTATCATCGAAATCAACGCTCGATTGAGCCGTTCTTCTGCCCTCGCTTCTAAGGCTACAGGTTATCCACTCGCCTTCGTTGCAGCTAAGATTGCCCTCGGTTATACACTCGACCAGATTGGCGAGATGGGTACTCCTAACTCAGCTTATGTAGCTCCATCACTCGACTATATGATCTGCAAGATTCCTCGTTGGGACCTCACCAAGTTTGCCGGTGTAAGCCGCAAGATTGGTTCTTCCATGAAGTCTGTAGGCGAAATCATGTCTATCGGCCGCTCATTCGAGGAGATGCTCCAGAAGGGTCTCCGTATGATTGGTCAGGGAATGCATGGTTTCGTAGGCAACGACCACACCAAGTTCGACAACCTGGATGAGGAACTTTCCAACCCTACCGACCTCCGTATCTTCGCCATCGCCCAGGCTCTGGAGGAAGGTTACACCATCGAGCGCATCGAGGAGCTGACAAAGATTGACCCTTGGTTCATCGAGCGCATGAAGAATATCGTAGATTACAAGCACAAGCTTTCTGAATATAATACTCTGGAGGAGATTCCTGCCGAGGTATTGCGCGAGGCTAAGGTATTGGGCTTCTCTGACTTCCAGATTGGCCGCTTCGTATTGAAAACTCAGAACACAAATATGGAGAAGGAGGTACTCGCAGTTCGTGCCCAACGCAAGAAGCTGAACATTCTGCCTGCCGTAAAGCGCATCCCTACCGTGGCTAGCGAGCATCCTGACCTTACCAACTATCTCTACATGACATACGCTGTAGAGGGTTACGACATCAACTACTACAAGAACGAGAAGTCTGTCATCGTTCTCGGTTCGGGTGCTTACCGCATCGGTTCTTCTGTAGAGTTCGACTGGTGTTCAGTAAACGCCATCAACACAGCACGCAAGTTGGGTTACAAGTCAATCATGATCAACTACAACCCGGAGACCGTATCTACCGACTACGATATGTGCGACCGTCTCTACTTCGATGAGCTTTCATTCGAGCGTGTACTCGATGTCATCGACCTGGAGTCACCACGTGGTGTGATTGTTTCTGTAGGTGGTCAGATTCCAAACAACCTGGCTATGAAGCTCCATCGCCAGTCTGTGCCAATTCTGGGTACATCTCCTGTCAACATCGACCGTGCCGAGAATCGTGGTAAGTTCTCTGCCATGCTCGATAAGTTGGGTATCGACCAGCCTAAGTGGAGCGCCCTCACCTCTATGGAGGATGTTCAGAAGTTCATCGACGAGGTAGGCTATCCTGTTCTCGTTCGTCCATCTTACGTTCTTTCCGGTGCAGCCATGAACGTTTGCCACGATGATGATGAGTTGCGTCGCTTCCTGGAGGCAGCTTCTGAGGTTTCTAAGGAGTACCCAGTAGTTATCTCTCAGTTTATGACAGAGACCAACGAGATTGAGTTCGACGGTGTTGCCCAGAACGGTGAGATTGTTGAGTATGGTATTTCAGAGCACGTAGAGTATGCGGGTGTTCACTCTGGTGACGCAACCATGACCTTCCCTGCTCAGCAGATTTCCTTCGCTACAGCACGTCAGATCAAGAAGATTTCACGTGCCATTGCCAAGGAGCTCAACATCTCTGGTCCTTTCAATATCCAGTATTTGGCTAAGGGTCGCGATGTGAAGGTTATCGAGTGTAACCTCCGTGCATCCCGTTCATTCCCATTCGTGAGCAAGGTATTGAAGCGCAACTTCATCGAGACGGCTACCCGCATCATGCTCGATGCTCCATATCAGAAGCCAGACAAATCTGCCTTCGATATCGACCGCATGGGTGTGAAGGCTTCACAGTTCTCATTCGCCCGTTTGCAGAACGCCGACCCTGTTTTGGGTGTAGATATGAGTTCTACCGGTGAGGTAGGCTGTATGGGTGATACTTTCGAGGAGGCATTGCTCAACTCATTGATTGCCACCGGCTACAAGATTCCTTCAAAGGACAAGGGCATTATGCTTTCAAGCGGTGGCGCTAAGGAGAAGGCTTCTTTGCTCGATGCAGCCCAGGCACTGGTGAAGAACGGTTACACCATCTACGCTACAGCCGGCACTGCGAAGTTCCTGAACGAGAACAACGTGAAGGCTACAGCCGTAGGATGGCCTGATGAGGAGCACAAGGATCTCCCTAACGTAATGCAGATGATTGCTGACCACAAGTTCGACCTCATCGTCAACATCCCTAAGAATCACACAAAGCGTGAGCTGACCAATGGTTACAGAATCCGTCGTGGCGCCATCGACCACAACATTCCTCTGATCACCAATGCCCGCTTAGCTTCAGCCTTCATCGAGGCATTCTGCACATTGAGCCAGGATCAATTGCAGATTAAGAGCTGGCAGGAGTACGAGTAATCTCACACGGGATTATTTTTTCTCACGCAGATTACGCAGATATTTATAAAATACGCCCTGTAAGGCAAGGCACAAGTTCTAGATTGTGCCCAAGCCTTACAGGGCTTTTTTATTCCCTGCCATGAGAAAAAGAAGTCGAAATGATGGCTTTCTCATTATTTTATTGTACCTTTGCAAAAAGAAATTAGAATAAAGAATGATAGTTTGTATAGCAGAGAAACCGAGCGTGGCTAAGGACATCGCCCGAATCATCGGGGCTACCACGGCACGCGACGGTTATATGGAAGGTAATGGTTACCAAGTAACATGGACCTTCGGCCACCTTTGTGAGCTGAAGGAACCGGATGATTATACTCCGATGTGGAAGCATTGGAGCCTATCGGCATTGCCGATGATTCCACAGCGCTTCGGCATCAAGCTCATCAACGATGAAGGCATCAAGAAGCAGTTTGCCACCATCGAAAAACTGATGCAGGCTGCCGACAGCATCATCAACTGCGGTGACGCCGGACAGGAAGGAGAGCTCATCCAGAGATGGGTGATGCAGAAGGCGCAGGCAAAATGCCCGGTCAAGAGACTGTGGATTTCATCCATGACCGATGAGGCCATCAAGCAGGGTTTCCAGGAACTGAAAGACCAGGGGGAATATCAGTCACTCTATCTTGCCGGACTTTCCCGTGCCATCGGCGACTGGATTCTCGGTATGAACGCCACCCGACTTTATACATTGAAATACGGTCAGAATCGACAGGTGCTCAGCATCGGCCGAGTGCAGACCCCTACCCTTGCCCTTATCGTAAACCGCCAGAAGGAAATCGACAACTTCGTTTCCGAACCTTACTGGGTACTCGCCACCATCTACCGCGACACCCAGTTTACGGCAACCAGCGGCAAATTTACCAGCAAGGAGGAGGGTGAGAAGGCTTTCAGCACCATCGCCGGCAAACCCTTCACCGTTACCGACGTAAGCAAGAAGAAGGGAAACGAGGCGCCACCTCATCTCTACGACCTCACCTCGCTGCAGGTGGATTGCAACAAGAAGTTTGCCTACTCTGCCGATATTACGCTGAAGCTCATCCAGAGTCTCTACGAGAAGAAGTATACCACTTATCCTCGTGTAGATACCCAGTTTCTCACAGACGATATCTATCCGAAATGTCCGCAGATTCTGAATGGTGTGAGCCAGGCAAGAATAGCCAGTCAGCAGAAATACCTCCCGCTCATCCAGCAGCTCGCAGCCACCGGCAAGAAGTTGCCGAAGAGCAAGAAGGTTTTCGATAACAGCAAGGTAACCGACCACCACGCCATCATCCCAACCGGAGTTCCACCAACCGGACTCACCGATATGGAGGCGAATGTCTATGACCTCATCGCCAAGCGCTTCATCAGCGTGTTCTATCCGGACTGTAAATTCTCCACCACCACCGTTTTGGGCGAGGTAATCAACGAAGACGGACCCAAACCGGAAAAGATAGAGTTCAAGGTGAGCGGCAAGGAGATTCTCGAACCGGGCTGGCGAGTAGTCTATGCCAAGGATGCGAAGAATGCCGATGACGACGATGCTTCAGATAACGCCAACGGAAATGCAGACTCAGGAAACGGCGCCAAGAAGGAAGTGGTAGAAGAGCGAACCCTCCCCTCTTTCGTGAAAGGCGAATCAGGCGATCACCAGCCTACCCTGACAGAAAAATGGACCACGCCGCCGAAGTATTATACCGAGGCAACCCTGCTCCGTGCGATGGAGACAGCGGGTAAATTCGTGGAAGACGAGGAACTTCGTGCAGCTTTGAAGGAGAACGGTATCGGTCGTCCATCATCCCGTGCCGGCATCATCGAGACCCTCTTCAAGCGCCACTATATCCGTCGCCAGCGCAAGAATCTGATGGCAACTCCAACAGGTATCGAACTCATCGACACCATCCACGAGGAACTCCTGAAGAGCTGCGAGCTGACAGGTATCTGGGAAAAGAAACTCCGAGACATCGAGCACAAGACCTACGACCCTGCAGAATTTATCAACGGCTTGAAAGAGCAAATCAACAAGATTGTCATCGATGTTCTATCGGATAACAGCAGTCGAAGAGTGACCATCATGACGGAGGAAGATCTCAAGAAAAAGCCTGCGAAGAAGAAAGCTACAGCAAAGAAGTCTCCAGCCGATCCAATGGTAGGCAAGCCATGTCCGCTCTGCGGAAAGGGCGTTATCATCAAGGGTAAGACCGCCTATGGTTGCAGCAACTGGAAATCAGGCTGTCAATATCGCCAGCCATTCTCGCAGATGTAAATTCCCGAATATAGAGGTAATATGAAGTATATTAGATTCAATCAAATCATAACAGCACTCTGCTGCCTTCTTCTGATAAGCTGCGGCATTGACAAGAACCTGAAGAAGGGAGAGAAGTTCCTTTCTCTGGGCGAATACTACGATGCTGCCGACCAGTTCAAGCAGGCTTATACCAAAACTCCAGCCAAGGAACGTGACAATCGTGGAAAGATTGCCTTGAAGATGGCTCGCTGTTATGAGAAGATCAATTCTACACCAAAGGCGATTGCCGCCTATCGCAATGCCATCCGTTACAACCAGGCATCATTGGACGACCGCCTGGCTTACGCCCGTATGCTCTTGAAAAACGGTGAATACAAACAGGCAGAAAAAGAATTCAGAATCCTCGTAGATTCCATGCCCGATAATGTTCTTGCCAAAAACGGATTGAAATCTGCACAGAAAGCTCCCATCTGGAAGAAAGAAGGAAGCCGATACAAAATAAAGAAGATGGACGTATTCAACTCCAGAAGAGACGACTATTCACCCATGCTCCTGGGCGATGAATACGACCAGCTTTATTTCACCTCTACCCGGAATGAGGCAGAAGGTGATGAACTCAGTGGAATCACCGGCACCAAAGCCGGCGACATCTTCTTGTCAGAAAAAGACGATAGGGGAAAATGGAGCAAACCCGAAGCCATTGGTGGTGGACTTAATACCGCCTATGACGAAGGAGCCTGTTGCTTCACTCCTGACGGAAAGGAAATGTATCTTACCCAGTGCACCACCGACCCGTCCTCTCCCCGTTATGCTCAGATAGTAACCTCCTCCCGCTCGGATGCAGCCTGGGGCAAGGCATCCCAACTGCAAATAACGAGAGATACGCTGAGCAGCTATGCCCATCCAGCCATCAGTCCCGATGGCGAATGGCTCTATTTCGTATCAGACATGCCGGGAGGTGTAGGCGGCCTTGACATTTGGCGTATCCGTCTTACGGCTGCCGGTCTTGGCGGTGTAGAGAATCTCGGTGAACCCATCAACACACCGGGCGACGAGATGTTCCCTACCTTCCGTCCCAATGGCGACTTTTACTTCAGTAGCAATGGTCATGTAGGCATGGGCGGGCTCGACATCTTCATTGCCAAAGTAGACAAGAAAACCCACAAATACAAGCTGGAGCATCCGGGTTATCCGCTCAATTCAGAAGCAGATGATTTCGGAATGACATTCGAGGGTCCACACAACCGTGGTTTCTTCTCATCCAACAGAAAGGACGGACGAGGCTATGACCACATCTATTCATTCGAGAACCCGGAGATTGTCACCACGATGAAGGGTTGGGTCTACGAGATGGACGGCTATGAACTACCAGCAGCCCAAGTGATGGTGGTAGGTAATGACGGAACCTACAAGAAATTGCCGGTGAAGAGCGATGGTTCCTTCTCCATGGTTATCAACACGAAGGTAGATTATCTGGTAATGGCTTCCTGCAAGGGATTCCTCAATCATAAGGAGGAATTGAGAGTAGATACGGCTAAGGAGAGCAAGGAGTATGTACTCCAGTTCCCATTGGCTTCCATCACTGCCCCCGTACTCATCGACAACATCTTCTATGAGTTTGACAAGGCTACATTGACGTCAGCCAGCACCAAGGCACTTGATAAACTCGTGGGATTGCTGAAGGAGAATCCAAACGTAACCATCGAGCTGAGCGCCCATTGCGATTACAAGGGAAATGCCGAATACAACAAGCGGTTGTCTCAGCGCCGTGCCCAGTCTGTAGTAGATTACCTGATAGCCCATGGCATCGAGAAGGAGCGCCTTACCCCAATGGGATATGGCAAGGAGCGACCAAAGAAGGTTCGCAAGAAGCTGACCGAGAAATATCCTTGGCTTAAGGAGGGCGACGAACTCACCCAGGAGTTTATCCTCAAGCAGAGCAAGGAGCATCAGGAAATCTGCAATCAGTTGAACCGCCGCACCGAGTTCATCGTACTTCGCACTACATACAATATGTTTGACGAGAAGGGCAACCTGAAGAATCCTCCGAAACCAAAGACAAAGAAGGAAGAATCCAATGGCAACGGTTTCGATTTCGAATTTGATTTGGAATAAAAAGAACGGATATAGATAAGGCACGGATTACACGGATTGTAATCCGTGTAATCCGTGCCTAAAAACAGCAAAGAACATTTACCCTTTTACCTTTAAAAGATTGATTGTCTGTGTTTTTCCCGTGATGCCTGTTACCACGGCGATTCCATTGTCACGAATCTCCACCTTCTCATATTTGGCATCAACAATCACTTTTCCTTTCAATGTCATAACGCCCCAATGTCTGGGAATCTCTTCAAAGGCGCAATAGGCTCCGACTGGTTGCGCTATACTGCAGTAGAGAGGTGGCACGATAACTTTACCATCTACCTTCACGCCCCATTTCTTTCCTGCTTGGTACAATTCCACATGTCCTGCCTCTGACTTCTCATGCAAAAGAAGCATCTCGTTTGCTTCCATTTCCTTCTTTTGCAACATCGCCTCATGATAGTATTTCTTACCAAGTCGAGGCATCACAAAATTCAAATCTTCATTTTCATTCTTTGGGTTATTGCATCCAATATAGGTCTTCTTCAAATTTGAATCCACCAGGTAGTAGTCCTGCTTGCTGTCCATAACAACGATACAATCACCATACAGAACAGCACATAACCAATACACATGTTCGTAATCATTACGCAGGAAACAAACATTCCTGCTCTCTTCATTGCTCATGCGCATCTTCCCTTCATCACCCTCACAATAGTACCATACCTGACAACCGATAGCTGAAGGTCTGAATCTGAATATCATATAATACCCATAATTCAAAAAATCATATTGTGAAGGACGATAGGGCAGAGAAAATTCTTCTTGGGTTCGAGACATGAAGATGTCGTTATATTCTATAAACTCCCATCCTTTTATGTTGACAACCTGGGGAGCCTCTGCTACGTTAGTGCCATCATCGATGACGGCTCTTGCCAACAGGTCATAATAGCATTTCTCCTTTCTGCGAGGTCGGTAGAACAGGATGTTTCCGTTCAGTAGTTTCATGTCATAGTAATCGCCCGGCTCCAGTACTTGTTCTCCGTGTCGGTTCACTACCGTCATCTTTCCATCAGGCAGCTTGATGATGGCGAACTCCCCTTTGCTATCCACAAACTCACGATACTGTAGCGACTGCATCAATTCTTCATGGCTCATCACCATCATCATTTCTGAGTCTGGATGAATCTGAATATCGTCTTGCACCTCGTTCATCAGGAAAAACTCTCTATCCTTCGGAGTCTCCATTTTCTTGCCCACTTTCAGCTTTCCCTCGAACATAGCATTCCAGTTCCATACTTGCGAAGGCAACCCGAACACCCGATACAGTCCCACGTTATCTATAATCACGCAGTTCTTCTTCCCCTTAGCCACTCGCAATCCACGTCCCACCATCTGCAGATACTTGGCAAGCGACAATGTAGGTCGAGCCAACTGTACAAACTCCACATCCGGACAGTCAAATCCCTCCGAGAAGATGTCAACATTCACCAGCACTTGGATAGGAGCAAGTCCATCAGCAACTCCATCAGCAGGCCGCAAGCAAGTAGCACCCAGGCGGTCCCCAAGACCATCACCAAGGCGGTTTACACCGCACAAACAATCAGGCGAGACCTTTGACACCTCCTTTGATGCGCCAGCCGACAAACAATCTGGCGAGA
>OLWE01000486.1_pt1 | contig 23506 bp, 15 predicted proteins | sample 1673591 | NCBI WGS metagenome assembly OLWE01 (sample SAMEA103958116, study PRJEB25191) | human gut metagenome | biome: human-associated habitat [ENVO:00009003]; feature: intestine environment [ENVO:2100002]; material: feces | place: Germany | collected 2013/2015 | reverse complement strand
CAACCTGCGCGTCTTCGGGTCGGTGGGCGTGGGGACGCTCAAGGGCTGGGACGCCGAAAAGAGAAAGATGGTCCACATCACCGATTTCAAACGCCGCGAAGCGCGCATTCTGGCCGACGGACCCATCCGCACGGTGGTCGAAATGCGGGTCGAAGGGTGGCGCTACGGAGGGCGCGAGATCACGATGACCTCGCGCTACATTCTTTACGCCGGGCACGGCGACGTGCAGGTCGAAAACCGCATCGAGGGCGACTTCAGGGGACTGGTCTTCACGACTGGCGTGATGAAGATGGCCGAAAGCGAGGTTTGTAAGAACGATAACGTGATCGCCGCCTTCGGGCGCGACTTCCCCGAAAACGACACCGTGAAGTGGGAGCGCGAGAGCGTCGGGCTGGCCGTCGCCGTGCCGCAGAGGCAGATCGTTTCGCAGACCGACGACAAGACCAGTTACCTCTTCCAGCTCACACCCGATGCCCGCGGACGGATCGACTACGCGTTCGAGATGATCTGGCGCAAGAGCGAATGGCTCAAGGACCGCAGCGATACCGAATGCGTCCTGGGACTGATGGAGTCGGTGGGGGCGGCCCGGACCCCGGTCGTCGTTTCGCGGATCAGACAGTTTTGAGAAAAAGTGCATCGTTTGCGTCAAAAAATCCCTGTCCGATAAGCGGGGGCAGTGTACTTTTGTATACCTGAAATTGCGAAAATTTTACGTATACGAATAAAACCACCTCTCTTATGAACTTCAGACAAGTGACGATTTGCGCAGCCGCGGCGCTCCTGGCAGCCGCCGCAGGATGCCGCGCACACGCCCCGGCCTGCAACCTTCCGTTCGAGATGCCGCAGGTCGCCCGGCCCGCGATTCCTTCGAATGCGGTCAGCGTCGCCGACTGCGGCGGCTCGGGCGCCCAAAAGAGCTCGACCACCAAGACCTGCCCCGACTGCGGTGGCAGAGGTCAGGTGAATGTCCAGCAGAGAACACCGTTCGGTGTTATTTCGACCACTAAGACCTGTACCAGGTGCGGCGGCAAGGGCAAGATAGTCGAGAAGCCGTGTCAGAAGTGCCGCGGCGGCGGACGCGTGTCCAAGCGCCGTGAACTCGAGGTGAATATCCCCGCCGGTATCGACGACAGACAGGTCATCTCCGTGCGCGGCGAGGGTAGCATGGGCTCGAACGGAGGTCCCTCCGGCGATCTTCATGTGTCCGTGTTCGTCAGACCGCACCCGTTCTTTGAACGTGAGGGCTATAACATCTGGTATGACTGCAAGGTAAACTTCGTCCAGGCGGCTCTGGGCGACAGCATCATGGTGCCTACCATTGACGGCAAGGTCAAGTTCGACCTGCCCGCCGGCACTCAGCCCGGCACCGTCATGTCCCTCAAGGGCAAGGGCATTCAGTATCTCAATTCGCGCGGCAGAGGCGATCAGTATATACGCATAATCGTCGAAGTCCCGAAGGATCTGACTGCGCCTCAGCGCGAGGCACTCAAAAACTTCAAGGATACCATGGGCTACAGCGATGTCACCCCTGATGAGAAGCGCGGATTCTTTGGCAAAAAGAAGAAATAATTTCTCAGACCGGAACGGCACGCACCGCTCCGGTCGCGTTTTTATACAGTCAAACCGTCCGTGTCCTTTATTTTACATATTCCTGTCGGCTCTGTCTGTTGACGGAGCGGGTAATATGAAGTATAATAAACAGATAAAGCGTTTACGATTTAAAGACGGGGAAAGCCGCTTTTCGGCGGCATATCAACGAAAAAGGAAGATATATTATGGAAGATAAATTTGAATCTGCGGCTCTGCTTATGCCGACCGTTGCGCTGCGAGGTCTCGTGGTGTTTCCCGGCATGCAGGTGCATTTTGATGTTGGCAGAGAAAAATCTATAGATGCGCTGAAAGCGGCGCTCGCGGGCGACAGAAAAATTTTCCTGACCGCGCAGAAAGATATAGCGGTTGACGATCCCGATTTCAACGACCTCTATAAGCTCGGCGTTGTTGCGACCGTTTCGCGCGTCGCGAAGCTCCCGGGCGAGGGGGATATAGTGCGCGTGTCCGTCAAGGGCATGTACCGCGCACGCCTGAATGGAATCGTCTCGTCCGAGCCGCACCTTGTCGGCGCGATAAGAGCCTGCGCAATACGCAAATATGACAGAGAAAACGAGTACGGTCAGGCGCTCATCAGAAGCGCAAAGAGCATCTTCGAGGGCTATGCGCAGAGTGCGCCCCAGCTCTCTCCCGATGTCGTGCTCGCTGTGCTCGGTTTCGATCATCCCGGCGACATGGCGGATTTCATCGCCGGCAATATAGCTCTCGAATTCTCGGACAGGCAGTCTGTTCTCGAAGAGCTCGACCCGATAAAGCGCCTTGAAAAGCTCTGCGTGCTCCTGCTCAAAGAGTCCCGTCTGCTCGAATATGAGGACGAGATTCAGGAGATGGTGCAGAAGCAGATGGACGACAGCCAGCGCGAATACTATCTTCGCGAGCAGCTCAAAGTGATTTCGTCCCAGCTCAACAACGGCGTGTCTCCCGAGGAGGAGATTCAGGAATTCCGCGACAAAATCGTGGCTCTGCCCGTTGACGATGCGTCAAAAGAGAAGCTTCTGCGCGAGTGCGACAGACTCGAGCGCTACGCGGTTCAGTCGCCCGAGGCGGCGGTGAGCAGGAATTATCTTGAGACCTGCCTCGAACTGCCCTGGGGCAAATATACAAAGGATAACCTCGACCTTACCCGCGCCCACAAGATACTTGAGGCGGATCACTACGGGCTCAAAAAGGTCAAGGAACGCATACTCGAATTCATGGCCGTGCGCTCTTTAGCTCCCGATGTCGGCGGTCAGATAATCTGCCTCGTCGGCCCTCCCGGAGTCGGAAAGACCTCGGTCGCAAAGTCGGTCGCCCGCGCTATGGGCAGAAAATATGCCCGCATATCTCTCGGCGGCGTCCATGACGAGGCGGAGATACGCGGCCACAGAAAGACATATATCGGCTCAATGCCCGGCAGAATAATTGCCGCTATCCAGCAGGCGGGCAGCTCAAATCCGCTGATCCTCCTCGATGAGGTCGACAAGCTCGGCAGCGACTACAAAGGCGACCCGTCCTCAGCGCTGCTCGAAGTGCTCGATTCCGAACAGAACTATGCGTTCAGGGACAATTATCTTGAGATTCCCTATGATTTGAGCAAGGTGCTGTTCATAACCACGGCGAATGTCGCTTCCGATATCCCCGCGCCGCTCTATGACCGCATGGAGGTCATTGAATTGGGCAGCTACACTGCGGAGGAGAAGTTCCATATCGCCAAAAAGCATCTCATCCCCAAGCAGCTCAAGAAACACGGACTCACCGCGCGTCAGCTCCGCTTTACGGACGGCGCGATAAGAAATATCATAGACGGCTATACCCGCGAGGCGGGCGTCAGAAGGCTCGAACAGCTTATAGCCTCCGTCTGTCGCAAGGCCGCCAAGCGTATAGCCGAGGGCGAGGAGAAGATAAGCGTCAAAGAGAGCGATCTTCAAGCTCTGCTCGGTAACCCGAAGTTCAAGGAAGAGAAGCTCAGGGATTCCGATGAGGTCGGCGTGGTCAACGGGCTTGCGTGGACTTCCGTCGGCGGCGAGCTGCTCGAGGTCGAAGCGGCCGTGCTTGACGGCACGGGCAAGCTCGAGCTTACCGGTTCTCTCGGCGATGTGATGAAGGAGAGCGCCCACGCGGCGATGTCATATGTCCGCTCACGCGCCGATGTGCTCGGAATAGACAGCAAATTCTATAAAAATAAAGATATACATATTCATTGCCCCGAGGGTGCAGTCCCGAAGGACGGCCCGTCCGCGGGTGTCACGATGACCACGGCGCTCGTCTCCGCGCTGACCGGTGCCCCCGTCAGAAGAGATGTGGCGATGACCGGCGAAGTCACCTTGCGCGGCAGAGTCCTGCCGATAGGCGGACTCAAGGAGAAGTCCATGGCGGCTTACATACGCGGCATAAAGACCGTTATCATCCCCAAGGCGAATGTGCCCGATCTCGACGAGGTCGACGATGCGGTGAAAGCGAATGTCGAGTTCGTTCCCGTCAGCCATGTTGATGAGGTGCTGAGCGTCGCGCTCCTGCCCGTCAGCAAGCCCGCCGAGGTCGTTGACGCGCACGATGACTCTAAAGACAGCAAACACGCCGATATCCCGGCGCACGATAAAACAGGCGGACGCAGAAGCCGCGTCACGCAGTGAGGTTTTTATGAGATTTGATATCATTGAATTTGACCGTTCTTACGGTACTTCGGCTCAGCTCAAGAGGTTTGCCGAGCCCGAGATAGTTTTCTCCGGGCGCTCCAATGTCGGCAAGTCGTCGCTTATCAACAAGCTTTTTAACCGCAAGAATCTTGCCCGCGTCAGCTCCGTTCCGGGAAAGACCGTCACCGTCAACTTTTTCAAAGGCGACAAGGTGAATTTTGTCGATCTCCCGGGCTACGGCTACGCCAAGGCGGCAAAGAGCGAGAAGCTGCGTTGGGCGGAGCTTATGGAGGGCTTTTTCGGCTCCGAGCGCAATATCGCGCTCGTCGTCCAGCTCATCGACTCGCGTCACAAGCCGAGCAAGGATGACTACGACATGCTGAACTTCCTGAAATCCGGCGGATACAAAACAGTTATCGCGCTGACGAAGATAGACAAGCTCAACAAAACCGAGCGCGCTCAGCGCCTTGAAGCGTTCAAAACAGAACTCGCCGATTTCCCGGATTATGAGACTGTCCCGTTCTCTTCGCAGACCGGCGAGGGTGTGGATACGCTCAGAAAAATAATCGCGAGCGCGGCGGAATAAGCAAAATAATATGTAAAGTTATATAACTTTACAGGCTGATCTGACAGATTTCAGCTTTGCGTTTGCCAATCGCATATAAACGCGAAAAGCGTTGAAAAATATCGGATTCTGCGGCTGAGTGTATTTTAAAAATCAGCTTCGACCGATAATTCAATGGTATAAATCCTGTAAAGTGAATTGCTTTACATCTTAAAATGAGAGGATGATGTATATGTCCGATTTCACAACCGTCTATTTCACATGGATCAAGAGGGGATTCAACATCCCGTCGACCCTCGTTGAGTTCTCGCTCTTCGGAAACGAGATAAGCATCAAGTTCTACGGAGTCATTATCGCCTTCGGATTCATTCTCGCCGCGCTCTTCGGCGGCAGAATGGCTTATAAATGGCGCATAAGCCTCGACAAGATGCTCGATGTGCTCATCTACGGCACCCTCGCGGGAATAATCGGTGCGCGTGCGTACTATGTTATATTCCAATGGGACTATTATAAGCTCCATCCGGCGGAGATTCCGCAGATCTGGCAGGGCGGACTCGCCATCTACGGAGGAATAATCGGCGGACTCATCGCCGCGTTCATAGTCTGCAAGGTCAGAAAGATAAATATTCTTAACCTACTTGATATGGGCGGCATCAGCCTGCTTATCGGTCAGGGAATCGGACGCTGGGGCAACTTCATGAATCAGGAGGCCTTCGGCACGAATACCGACGCCCCGTGGGGAATGTGGAGCAAAAAGATAGCGGCGACGATAATTCAGGACAGTCAGCTGCTCGCGGAAAAGGGCATAACCATGGATCCAAATAAGCCCGTTCATCCGACCTTCCTCTATGAGTCGCTGTGGTGCCTCATCGGATTCCTCATCCTCTATGTTATCTATAAGAAGTTCAGAAAATTCAGCGGTCAGCTTTTCCTCGGCTACGGCGCATGGTACGGGCTGGGCAGAATGATAATCGAGGGCTTCAGAACCGACAGCCTCTATATCGCACACACGACTATAAGGGTTTCGCAGGTAGTCTCGGGCGTGCTTATGCTCGTCTGCCTTGTGCTGTATATAGTGTTCACAGTCAAATATACGAAGCATCCCAAGCCCATTGAGGGCGTGGATTACTTCCCGGAGGACGCCGTAAAGACCAAGAAGGAGCGTCTTGCGGACGAGGCCGCCGCTATGCAGGCGCAGACCGAGGAGACTTCCGCGGAGAAGTCCGAGGAGGTTTCCGAAGAAGCTCCCGAAAAAGAGCCCGAAGAAAAAATCGAGGAGACTCCCGAAGAGGAGAAGCACGAAGACAGCGAAAAAACGGAATAAATCAATTGGAAAGAGTGGATAAGATGGCAAAGCTGATAGACGGAAAGCTTATTTCCGCAGAGGTGCTCGACTCCGTGCGCGAGCGCGTGGAATATCTGAAAAGCTGCGGCGTTGAGCCGTGCCTTGCGGTTATAATTGTCGGTGATGACCCTGCGTCGCGTGTGTATGTCAACAATAAAAAGAAGAGCTGCGAAAAGGTCGGCATAAAGTCGCTCGAATTTGCACTCCCCGCCGATACGAAGCAGGAGGAGCTCATCGCGCTCATCGACCGCCTCAATGCGGATTCGTCCGTTAGCGGCATACTCTGCCAGCTCCCCGTGCCGGAGCATATCGACTCCGAGAAGCTTATCCGCCGCATCTCACCCGAAAAGGATGTCGATTGCTTCCACCCGCAGAATGTCGGCGCGGTGATGACAGGGGGCAATGTGTTTTTGCCCTGCACCCCTGCTGGAATAATTGAGATGCTGCATCATGAAAATATAGCGACCGCGGGCAAAAACTGCGTTATCGTCGGCAGGAGCAACATCGTCGGCAAGCCCATGGCAATGCTCATGCTCAGAGAGAACTCCACCGTCACCGTCTGCCATTCTAAGACCGAGAATCTCGCCTCGTTCACCTCGAACGCCGATATACTCATCGCGGCGGTCGGCAGGGCGAAAATGATAACCGCGGATATGGTAAAGCCCGGCGCGGCGGTCATAGATGTCGGCATGAACAGGGACGAAAACGGCAAGCTCTGCGGCGATGTCGATTTTGAAAGCGTCAGCAAAATAGCCGGCGCAATAACGCCCGTGCCGGGCGGCGTGGGCCCGATGACTGTCGCACTGCTCATGCGAAATACCGCAGAGGCTGCGGCTCATCAGAACAATATAGGATAACACCGCTTTTGCGGATATCGCAATAACTCATTTTGGAAAGGACGATTTTTATGGCGTCGGAAAAGAAACTTTATAAAAAAACAAGCGAAAAGAAGATCTGCGGTGTCTGCGCGGGTCTTGCCGAGTATCTCAACATGGATGTGACTGTAGTCAGGCTGCTTTTTGTGCTGCTCTCTCTCTTCACTACGGGATTCCCGGGGATTCTTGTCTATGTCATAATGGCGCTTGTTATGCCCGATGAGGATGATATTCAGCCCCCTTATGACAACAGCGTGGATCAGTAACAGCATCGGCTCTCCGGTTTTTGGCCGGGGAGCTTTTTACTTGCAAAAAACTGCGGAAAACCGCAAAAAAATTTGCCATAATGTTTGACAACCCGGTGCAGTATATGATATAATCACCTATGCCGCATATCTCGGGCAGTGCTATGCACTATGAAGCGGATTATCCCGCCCGCACATAGCGAGTCTTAAAAAAGGAAGGTAAATATTGATGTACGCAATTATCGAAACCGGCGGAAAGCAGTATAAGGTTCAGGCCGGCGATGTCGTATTCATCGAGAAGCTGGACGTTGAGCCTGAGCAGGAAGTCGTTTTTGACAAGGTCATGGTCGTCGGCAAGGATGACGGCGTCGTTGTCGGTACCCCCACTGTCGCAGGAGCCACTGTCTCGGCTAAGGTTCTCAAGAACGGCAAGGCTAAGAAAGTCACCGTCTTCACCTACAAGCCCAAGAAGAACGAGAAGCGCAAGCTCGGTCACAGACAGCCCTACACCAAGGTGGAAATTTCCGCTATCAACGCTTAACCAATGATAAGAGCGGTATTTTTTGAAGGCGAAAACGGCAGGGGATTCGAGATAAGCGGTCATGCGGGCGGCAACGCAGGCAGAGATATAGTCTGTGCGGCTGTTTCTTCCGCAGTGTATATGGCGGCGAACACCGTCACCGAGATTATCAAGGTTCACGCCGATATCTCCGAGCAGGACGGACACCTGAAGTTTTCCGTCGGCGAGGAAAATGATTCGGCTGCAGCAGTCCTCGACGGACTGAAACTGCATCTGACTGAGCTTTCAAAGCAGTACCCGAAAAAGATCAAAGTCATTACGGAGGTGTAACACAATGCTCAAGATAAATATTCAGCTTTTCGCACATAAGAAGGGCGGCGGATCGACCAAGAACGGCCGTGATTCTGAGTCCAAGAGACTCGGCGTCAAGAGAGGCGACGGTCAGTTCGTTCTCGCAGGCAATGTCCTTGTCAGACAGCGCGGAACCCACATCCATCCCGGCAACAATGTCGGCAAGGGTTCTGATGACACCCTCTTCGCTCTCGTCGACGGCAACGTCAAGTTCGAGAGAATGGGCAAGGATCGCAAGAAAGTCAGCGTTTACGCTGTCGAGCAGTAATCTGCCTGAATTTTTAAAATTACGGCTTCGCTTCGGCGGAGCTGTTTTTTTATATTTAACGCTTAAAATCACTTATATATTGCTTCAATATATGTAATAATGCGCGTTTAACAAAGTGTTTTGTATACCTTTTATATATAGGGCATTTTCGGGCAAAAAATCCGTCGGAAAATGCAAGTAAAAAGCTTCGCCGATGTGACGGAACGGCGGCGGGTGATTATTAAAAAGTGTAAAGCGTTTTACTTTACACTTTTTCAGCCTTTTTTACAGGTAAAATTATGTAAAGCGAAGAGGTTTACAAGCCCTGTTTATTTTTCTTTGCCGATATAGTTTGGTGCGCAACGAAACAGGTTGGTGAAACTTGAAAATGATTCTTCTAAAACATCAAAGAGCCGAATTTGTTACGGATTTTCATTGATTTGTAACCATTTGTAACTTTTTGGACTTTTCACAAAAGTTTAGCCATTTTTTCCCATTTTAACGGGCGGTTTCAAGGGCCAGTGCCACACTTTGAGCGTTATCGTATTTGATTTGCAAGTACGCTCTTGTGCAAACTGCACAAAATGAGAGCCTCGAAAAATTTGACAAATGCCGATTGTGTCAATATAATAGCAGGAGTCGTTTCAAAAACGGCTCAGCACACCCACGGAACCCAAAGCAAAGAACAAAGGAGTTTTACCTGATGTTAGAGCATATCAAGGCTTTCTTTGCAAAACTGCCCGTGAGAAATATGTCAAAACGCAAAGTTCTGGCAACGGTTTCAGCCCTTGTGGTTATCGTCTCTGTTGTGACGATAACGGCATTCGCGGCTGCGGCGACTTATAAAGTCACCGTAAACGAGGCAGGCAAAAAGGCCTACACAGTTTCGACCCGCGCAGACTCAGTTGAAAAATTTGTTGAGGATAACGCGGACGCCCTGTCACTCGGCGAGTACGATTATCTCGACACCTCTTCTTTCGAAGTCGGCGAGAACTGCACAGTGACCGTCCTTCGCGCGCAGGTCATCAAAGTCATCGACAACGGCGAGGAGCACTTCCTCAACGGAGCCGGTCCTGCGGCTCAGATGCTCGAGAAGCACAACATGGCTCTCGGCAAGTTCGACGAGATAAACCTCGCCGACAATGAGTTCGTCAGCAGCGACAAGACACTTGAAATCAAGCGTTCATTCGGCGTCACTGTTATAGCGGACGGAAAATCAAACGATGTCCAGATAGCCTCCGGTACTGTCAAAGATGCAGTCGCCCGCGCAGGCATCACACTCGGCGAGAATGACGAGACCGATCCCGCGCTCGATACGGAGCTCACCAACGGCATGGAGATAAATGTCCTGCGTGTTGAGTACAAGGAGCGCACCGAGACCGTCAAGATCCCGTTCGACACAGTCACAAAGAGAACCCCCGACCTCTATGTTGACCAGACAAAGGTCTCCGTCGAGGGCGTGGACGGCGAGAAGATAGTCACCTATAAAGACAAATATGTCAACGGCGACCTCGACTCTTCCGAGACCGTCAATGAAAAGATAACCAAGCAGATGGTGACCGAGGTCATCCTCAAGGGCAGAGTCAAGCGCGTCAAGAATATCAGACTCAAGACTCATACGCCGATATCCGAGCTCAAAGTTCCAGCGCGCGTTCAGCTTGATGCAAACGGCGTGCCCAAGAACTACAAGAGAATAGTTGACGGCACCGCGACCGCTTATTACGGCGGCGGCGGAACGGCATCGGGCCGCAGGGCAATGCCCGGACACATCGCGGTCAACCCCAAGCAGTTCCCTTACGGAACCGAGCTCTATATCGTCTCGCTTGACGGCAAGTTCGTCTACGGCTACTGCATAGCGGCAGACACCGGCGGATTTGCAAAGAGAAATTCCTGCACTGTAGACCTCTATATGAACACATATGAGGAGTGCTGTGCATGGGGCTACAGAGGCGTGCGCATCTACGTTCTCTGATGAATAAAAAATCAGGACTGTCTGAACGGACAGTCCTTTTTTCATGCCTATTCCACCACGCCCAACAAAAAATCCTATCCAATAGCGGATAGGATTTTTGTCTTATAATCATTGCTGAGCTTTTATACTCTGTTGCTCGGTCGGTCTTCAATTATCCTGCCGTCCGATATTCTGACAACGCGCGTTCCCTCTTCGGCAATCTCGTTGTCGTGGGTGATGAGGATTATCGTGCGCCCCTCGTCGTTGAGCTCATGGAGTATCTTCATGACCTCCTTGCCGGAGTGTGAGTCAAGGTTGCCGGTCGGTTCGTCTGCGAGGATTATCGGCGGGCGCGCGGCGACGGCACGGGCTATCGCGACTCTCTGCTGCTGACCGCCGGACATCTGCGAGGGCAGGTGGTTCATGCGCTTTTCGAGCCCGACTCGGCGCAGTGCGTCGACCGAGAGCTTCTCGCGCTCCTCTTTCTTTACGCCTCTGTATATCAGCGGCAGCTCAACGTTTCCCTTTGCCGTGAGGCTCGGAATAAGATTAAAGCCCTGGAAGATGAAGCCTATTTCTTTGTTGCGTATCTCCGAAAGCTCGTCGTCCGACAGGTTAGAAACATCTTTGCCGTCGATGAGATATTCGCCGCTCGTGCAGATGTCGAGCAGACCGAGCATGTTCATTAGTGTCGATTTGCCCGAGCCGGAGTGACCGACTATCATCAGAAATTCTCCGCGGTCAACGGTCAGCGAAACTCCGTCGAGCGCGTGAACTTCGTTCTCGCCGGGATTGTATATTTTATATGCGTCCTTGACTTCGATAAGATGCGCCATTGCAAAGCTCCTCAAGTGTTTTTTATAATTTTATCGCGATGTTGTTCATCAAGTCAAGTCAACATTTGTAAATTATTTTCGCGGCGGTATATTTCTTTCGCGCGTGCAGAAAATAGACGCAAGGGAGATGAAAGTATGTCGCTGTCCGGAAAAGAATATGAAAAAATGACGAAGCGTGCCTCGCCGCCGAGCCCAAAGCTGATGAACCTGTTGAAAGCTTTTTTGATAGGCGGGCTCATCTGCGCGATAGGCGAGGGCTTTTCGATGCTCTATGAGTCGCTCGGCGCGGACGAAAAGACGGTGTCGAGCCTTGTACCATGTACTCTTGTTGTCATTGCCGCTGTGCTGACCGCTCTCGGCGTGTTCGATAAAATCGCCCGCCATGCGGGCGCCGGTACACTCGTGCCGATAACCGGCTTTGCAAATGCAGTCGTGTCGCCCGCAATGGAGTTCCAGAGCGAGGGCAGGATTCTCGGCACGGGCGCGAATATGTTCAAGGTTGCCGGACCTGTCATAGTCTATGGCAGTGCCGCGGCGGTCGTCTACGGCGTGATTTATTATATCGCGCTCAGGATAATGGGGTGAACCGATGGCAGAGAGAATTGGAAAATATACGCTGAAATTCGGCAGTCGTCCGGGGATAATCGCATCCGCCGCGATAGTCGGCAGCAAGGAGGGGGACGGACCTCTCGGCGAGAGCTTCGATGAAATTATAACCGACGGCACATTCGGCGAAAAGACATGGGAGAAGGCGGAGAGCGCGTTTCAGCACCGCGCCGTGGTGAAGGCTATTGAAAAATCCGGCATGACCGCCGCCGATATAGATATGCTAATGGCGGGTGATTTGCTCAGCCAGTGCAGCGGCTCGGCGTTCGGCGCACGCGATCTCGGCATACCGTTTGTCGGGCTTTACGGCGCGTGCTCAACAATGGCTTTGTCGCTGGCATTGGCGGCGCTGAGTGTCGATTCGGGTGCGGCGCGTATAGCCGCCGCGGCAACTTCGTCGCACTTCTGCTCGGCGGAGAAGCAGTTCCGCACACCGCTCGAATACGGCGGTCAGCGTCCTCCGACTGCCCAGTGGACGGCGACGGCGGCAGGGTGCGCCGTGATAGGAAAGTCCGCGTCGCCGCATATAGAAGCCGCCACATTCGGCAGGATAACCGACTACGGAGTCAAAGACGCAAACAACATGGGTGCGGCTATGGCGCCCGCCGCGTGCTCGACAATAACTGCCTTTTTGCAGGACACAAAAACACAGCCGGAGGATCTCGACCTTATCCTGACTGGCGACCTCGGCTATGTCGGCTCAACGCTCCTGCGCGAGCTGATGAGAAAGCAGGAGCATATCGATATCACGACCTGCCACAACGACTGCGGACTGATGCTCTATCGGCTCAACGAGCAGGATGTGAACTCCGGCGGCTCGGGCTGCGGGTGCAGCGCGGCGGTTGTCTGCTCGCATATCGTCAGTGAGATGCGCTCGGGCAGGCTGAACAAAGTGCTCTTCGTCGGAACGGGCGCACTGCTCTCGGCGGTCTCGCCGCTCCAGGGCGAAACAGTGCCGTCGATAGCTCACGCGGTCCTGCTGACAAACTGAAAGGGGATAGCAATGGATACTGTGCAGAGTGTTTCAAAGAGCCTGAAGCTCGTCAGCTGCGCGCTGACCTCGATGCGCTGGCTCGATATAATCAAAAAGCTTATCGCCGCCGCGGCGATAGCGACAGCCGCCTGCTCGGCGCTGAGCATAATAGCCGCGTGCAGGGAGAAAAAGTGAAAAAACGCGAAAACCGGCTGTAAAGTATAATCGCTTTACGGCTGGTTTTTGTGTTATTAATAGGCTTGTCATGCTTTCGTGCAGGGAAACCTGATTGACGAAGCCGAGACTGAGAGCTTATTTCACGAAATTCGCACTAAATTTATTACCCTGTACCTTGTAGGGTGCGGCGACTCGACGCACCGCTGCCGCCGACGGCGGCACGAAGTTTTCGCAAGATTTGTTCTACTGACCGTAGCGGCGAACTTCGTTCGCCTGCTTTTGAAGTCTGTATAGGGGTGACGGAGCCGGTTTTTCTGCTTATCTGTGTTGCTTTTTACCCCGATAAACCACTGCCGCGATGCCATGTTACTATACATTATATATATAAGCCTTTTATATAGCGGTTATGTAAAACAAATATAGCCTTAAAAGCCGTGTTTTTATTAATTATCAGCAAATAAAAGCCCTACTTATTTCCATAACAAATATTAATATGATAAATAGGCGTTATTATTCTCAGAACTCATGATTTTTTGTGCAATTTTTACCCGCAAAAAATTAAAATTAATTCTCCAAAATCATAAAAGCGTTAATTTTAATGGAAATATAGAACAAAAATGACATTTTTCAACATATTTGTTAAATCTGTATTGTTAGCATACGATAAAAAATTGAACTTTCATTGTGCAAAACATACAAAAATGATTAAAAAATTTTAAACTTATTGACAAAGTGCCGAACGAGGGGTTATTCTTTACATGGGGGATAATCATACCCTCTTGCTTTGTATTGCCCGAACAGAGCAAAATGACTTTGTCGCCAATGTGTTCCGTCAATTTGCGGGAGACGGAATGCTCTGATATATGGTGAAATTTTTAAAATGGAGGTGTAAATTTGAAGAAAATGAAACGCTTGTTAGCAATCATCCTTGCTTCACTGCTCATACTCTCATCGGCTACCGCCGGCGCGAGTGCGTACCAGGCTTATAAGGATGACGCGCTGACAAAGTACGACTTTACTGACACTGCGGTTCTGACCACGGAGCAGTATGCGTCTGCGCTTCTTGACTACGCTGATAAAGAGCTTAAAAAAGCGAATATCACGATGGATCTTTCGATTCTCGGTAAGCTTGATGCGACGTCTATAGACAATGCTCTTTCGAGCGTCTATAAGCTGATCAACGGCAACAAGATCATCCTTTGGATGGCCGGCGATCTGAACAGCGTCAATGTCGATGCAATCAAGAGCCCGCGCAGAAGCAATACCACTGATGTCGCAGTCATTAAGGCACTCCTTCAGTTCCTTGCGGACAACAAGGGAATCGTCAAGAAGGTTGTCGTCGGCGGCGTCGGTAAGTACAAACGCGACGGCGGTGTTTCGCTTGGCGTTGCCAACTCGTTTGTCAAGGTCGATCTGAATGTCGAAGTTATGCTCAGAGAGATGATTTGGGGTCTTGCATATCCGAATACGGAATACAACAGCTCCAATAACATCGACAGCATGCTTCAGGTAATCATTCAGAACGCTCTTGCGGGCGTCAAGGAGATTCCCGAAAGTGTCAGAAATCTCGTTGACCTCAACTCGACAAAGTCTACATATGACTTCATCGAGGATCTTCTTCAGACAGCTTATAACGATATAGCTGTTCCGATGCTCAATGACCAGACAATGAAGTGGCTCGGTCAGGAGATCGACAAGGATACCACAGGTACTCTTGCGGGTCTGTTCAACAGGGACTTCAGGGTTTCGGCCTATACCGTCCCCGCGGGCAGCACTCTTGTTGCTGAGCTCAATAACATTGCCGGCGGCATTGTTAACGGACTTCTGAAGAACTACAACGGTTGGGTCTCGGGTGACAATTCAAAGCTCACCGATAATGTTGTCGCAGTTGCGAGATACATTCTCAAAGAGACCGGCGATTACTTCTTCCCGGATTGGCAGAAGCACATCGCAACCGCAGAAGAGATCGACGCAATGAGCAAGGAAGAGCTTATCGCTTATCTTGCACGCTCGATCGTCAACGCATCAGTCGGCTATATGTACATCCCCGAGGATGTCACGACTGTTGTGGGAGTTGCATGGGAGGCTGTTAAGCAGCTCATGGCTCAGTTCCTTCCCGAAAGAGATTACAGCGGTTATCCCAAGACTGTTCAGGGTATCCTTGATATGCTTGCGGATTTCGTCGCCTACAACGTCAATCCCGGTATCGACCTCAACGCAGGCGATCTGAAGAAGGCGCTCAACTACGGCGACGGTATGGATAAGATGCTGACTACTGCCGTTCAGTGGCTTGCCGCTGACCCGCAGTATTACACGGGTCTTCTTCCCAGCACTGCTATCGATACCTCTGACGGATGGAAAGCACTTGATGATATCTTCTTCAAGCTGTTAGACAAATCTGTTCTTCCCGCAAAGTTTGCCAACAGCGGAAGCGAGACTATCCTCAAGGATATTGTTTATTCTATCCTCAACGGACTGCTCGTTGATCAGGATCTGACCTGCATCTCAGACCTGTTTGTTAAGAATGAGTCCGGCGTCTTCGCCACTCAGACTCTCAAGCAGAGCATCGTGAGACTCGTCACCGATATCCTCAACGCAGTTCTTCCGGGAACGGTAACCAAGACTTACGGCTCACTCAATGAGATCGTTTCGAACTCTGAGCTCGGCTCGATAGTCGAGAACCTTCTCGGATCCCTGAACTCCAACAAGGACAAGCTTGTTCCGCCTATCGTCAACATCGTGGCTCAGGTCATGAAGCTGACTGATAAGGCAAAGTTCAAGGAAATGGAGATCGCCGGTTCAAAGAGAATCAAGAACAGCAGCGAACTTGATCTCACGGTTTATAACGGAAGCAAGGGCATTAACAGAGGTTATACTGATAAGAACAATAACTTCACTCAGGACAAGCTTCCCCGTTATACAATCGATAGTTGGAGCGCTGTTGCTTATAACTATGACGGCAGCAAACAAAAGGATCTTTCGGTATCCGGTCTTACTGCCAATGAGGAACTCAATGGCGGCGATAATAGGTCGGTGAAGATAAGCGGAATCGACAGTAATAATACGCTTGTTGTCTTTACTGTATATTATTTTGTCCTCGATGAGGCGGGAAATAAGCTGACAAACGATGCTTCGGTTTGCAGATTCTATTCTTATAGGCTTGATGGTGCTGATGTTGATAACAATACCAGCGGAATTAAGACGGGCTCAAACAAGACAAGCGCGTCTGTTAATGATTGCCCGCCCAAACTTCTGCTGTTTAATCAGAACAACACCAACCCGCTGAAGACGATATGTGCGCAGAGTGTTACTTTCAAGGTGCCGAAGGGCAAAGGTTCACATACAGGATCTAATGCACCAGCTGATCTCGGTGGCCTTAGTTCCAACCTTAAGAGTGCGACCTCTTCGGCGTCAATGGATGGCGGAAATGCTATTTCAGGTTCAAATGCCTATGACAGCATTGATCTTTGGGAGGAGACAGCTTCTATTGCAAAGTTTGAAGTTGGCTTTGACACTACGATCAATTGGGCTGCTACGGCAAAGAAGGGTAACAAAACCGACCATTACAATGGTGCTACCCGTATTATCTGTTATAACGATTACGGACTTCTTGAGCTCTACAATATAGAAGCTGGCAAGAATCGCGCAAGAACAGATTATGACAGCAGCGCGGATGCAGCTTGGGACGCATATATGACCGCCCTTAACAATGCGGCTATATATACGCTTCTTCCCGGTACGATTGCGCTCTACACCAATAGTGAATTCCTTGCAGGATTTGAAGCTAGACAGAAGGCGCTTGCCTCTGCAGTTGAAACTTTGGAGACACATTTGGTTTCCGCTTCTGTTGACTCGCTCAAGACCGCCGTTGAGGCAGTTCAGGGCAAGGAAAACGCAGCCAATGCCGTTTATTGGGATGACGGTTATAACTTCTTCGGTTATGACGATTTCAATTCAGTCACCTGGAACGGCTGGAAGGAAGCCAGAAACCGCGCTCTCAATCTCTACAACTCGACCATAGCTCCCAAGGAGCCCGTTGCTCCCGAGAAGCCCGGCGATGACGCTACTCTGATCGAGAAGCAGAAGTATGAGAAGGCATATGCACAGTGGGAGACCGACCACGCAGCGTGGGAGACCGCGATTGTCGCTTGGCAGACGCCCACAATATCCGCTATCGATGTTGCTTATGCTGAGCAGCAGGTCGAGCTTTGGGGCCCCAGACTTATAAAGCTTGCCGCTGTCAAGACGCACCTCGATGCGGCTATCAGGATGTGCACCATCGACTCCGCCGATGCTTCCAAGTATGACGCGGAGAGATGGGAAGCATATTCAAAGTCATTTGCTTATGCTCAGAAGGTTTCGACCTCGTTCAACGCCTCTACGACCATGCGCACGCAGGTCAGAGAAGCTATGAACAACCTTATCTACAACTGGAAGCGCCTTATTGCTAACCCCGTTGTCACCGTCACATTCACCTTCACCGTGAATGGCGAGACTCACGCGGTTCTTACCGGCAACCAGGGCGATCCCGTTGATCTTAGCTCCATCGAAGCTCCTGCCGCACCTGTCGGCATGCACTTCGTCGGTTGGGGCAACGTACCCGCAACGTTTGACGCTGACGCTACATTCGAAGCTCAGTTCGCAAACAACACGGATACAAAGTACACCGTGAATGTTTATAATATGGACACCACCGGCAACTATCCGGCAACTCCCGACAGCACCTATCAGGGCGCAGGCGAGACCAATTCTACAGCCGATATCACTGCCGATGCAGTCGCCGCTGAAGGCTTCTCGCTCGATTCGGCAAAGAGCACCCTTACCGGCACCATCGCCGCTGACGGTTCTCTTGTCCTCAGCATTTACTATTCACGTAACCAGTACACCATAACTTATGCTAACACGGATCTCGAACCCGATACATATTATTATGGCGCTACTGTTTCCGCCCGTACTCCCGAGAAGGCTGGCTATGCTTTCCAGGGTTGGGAGGAAGAGGTTCCCTCCACCATGCCCGCACAGAACATCACTCTTACGGCTAAGTGGAACGAGAATCCCGCAGACTACACCGATTATGACATAGCTGTTGCAGCTGCCAACGCTAAGAAGGCAGAGGCCAACTACGACAAGACCTACACCGAGGCTTCCAGAAAAGCTCTTGACGCCGCTCTCGCAGTTGACGTCTCCGGCAAGAAGCTCAGCGAGCAGGGTGTTGTCGACGCTCAGACCGCAGCTATCAACGCTGCTGTTAAGGGTCTTGAGAAGATGACCTACAACGCAACATTCTATGTTGACGGCGAAGAGTACAGAGTCGTTCCCACCAAGGTCGGCGAGCAGATCGTCGCCCCCGAGGCTCCCTCCAAGCAGGGTTACACCTTCACCGGATGGACTCCCGAAGTCGGAACGATGGGCATTGAGGATGTTTCCTTCAACGCAGTATTCTCCGCAGGCACCGTTGCTTACACTGTCGAGACATACGTAATGGATGTCACCGGCAACTATGGCGACGCTGCTATCGAGAACAAGTCCGCTACTACCGGCGAGACCGTCTCCGTTACTCCCGAGGCTCGTGAGGGCTTCTCGGTTGCAGCTGAGAGCGTACTTTCCGGCGAAGTCAAGGCTGACGGCAGCCTTGTTCTCAAGGTTTACTACAGCCGCAACCAGTACAAGCTTACTGTTGACGGCAATGTGACCAATGTTTATTACGGCGCAGCCATCAGTGTTGCCGAGCCGGCAGCTCGTGAGGGCTACACCTTCGCCGGTTGGGACAGAGATGTTCCCGAAACCATGCCCGCTTCCGATGTAACTCTTGTTTCCCAGTGGAACGAGAACGACGCTGACTACACCGCTTACAACGCGGCTAAGGCAGCGGCTGAGGCTAAGCAGGCAGAAGCAAACTTCGACAAGACCTACACCGCAGAGTCCAGACAGGCTCTCGCCGATGCCCTTGCGAAGGATGTTTCCGGCAGGAAGTACACCCAGCAGGGTGAAGTTGATGCAGCCGCTAAGGCAATCAACGATGCGGTCACAGCTCTTGAGCTCATGACCTACAAAGCCACCTTCTATGTTGACGGCGCTGAATACAAGGTTGTTACTGCGAAGGTCGGCGAAGCTATCGCTAAGCCCGACGATCCCTCCAAGACAGGTTATGTCTTCACCGGTTGGGATCCCGAGGTCGGAACCATGGGCACTGAGGATATCTCCTTCAATGCTAAGTTCTCCGCAGGCGAAGTTTCGTACACTGTTGAGACCTATGTCATGGGTCTTGACGGTCAGTACGGCGCAGCCGATTCCAAGAACGTTGCAGCAACCACCGGCGCAGAGATAACTCTTACCCCCGATGCCCGCGAGGGCTTCACGGTTGCAGGCGAGAGCGTTCTCACCGGTACAGTCGCAGCTGACAGCAGCCTTGTTCTCAAGGTTTACTACAGCCGTAACCAGTACAAGCTTACTGTTGACGGCACAACGACCGAAGTCTACTACGGTGCAGCTCTTGAGATCGCAGATCCCGAGGCAAGAACCGGTTACACCTTCGCCGGCTGGAAACCCGCGGCTCCCGCGACCATGCCCGCTAACGATGTAACTCTTGAGTCCCAGTGGACCGAGAACGGTGCTGATTACACTGCTTATGACGCAGCAGTCAAGGCTGCTCAGGCTAAGCAGGCCGAGTCCGACTACGCAGCAAGATACACCGAGGAGAGCAGAAATGCTCTTGCAGCGGCTCTTGCAGCAGATGTCTCCGGCAAGAAGTACACCCAGCAGGGTGAAGTTGATGCGGCAACAACCGCTATCAACAACGCAGTCGCAGGTCTCGACAAGATGACCTACAACGCAATATTCACAGTCGACGGCGAAGAGTACGCCAAGGTTCCCACGAAGGTTGACGATCAGATCGTCGCTCCCAAGGATCCGTCCAAGGAAGGCTACACCTTCGCAGGTTGGAAACCCTCAGTCGGCATTATGGGTACCGCAGACGCTACCTTCGAGGCAGTGTTCGCAGCAGCAGGTGACACCGCTTACACCGTCAACACCTATGTAATGGGCACCGACGGCACTTACGGCGATCCCGCTTCTGAGAAGCTTACCGGTACCACCGGCTCGACCGCTACCTACGCACCTGAGGCTCGCGAGGGCTTCACCGTTGCGGACGAGAGCGTTCTTTCCGGCACTATCGCAGCTGACGGCAGCCTTGTTCTCAAGGTCTACTACAGCCGCAACAAGTATACCCTGACCGTTGACGGTGTCGCTTCCGAAGTCTACTACGGCGCAGCTGTTTCCGTGGCAGAGCCTTCTAAGGAGCACTACACCTTCGCAGGTTGGGAGCCCGAGCTTCCCGACACCATGCCCGCGAACGACGTAACAGTCGTTTCCAAGTGGACAGAGGACGGCGCTGACTACACCGCATATGATGCAGCAGTCGCAGCGGCTCAGGCGAAGAAGGCCGAGACTGACTATGATAAGACCTACACCGCAGAGTCCAGAGCGGCTCTCGATGCAGCTCTTGCAGAAAAAGTTTCCGGCAAGAAGTATTCCGAGCAGTCTGTTGTCGATGCAGCCGCCAAGGCTATCAACGATGCAGTTGCTTCTCTCGAGGTCATGACCTACAACGCAACCTTCTATGTTGACGGCGCTGAGTACAGAGTCGTTCCCACGAAGGTCGGCGAGCAGATCATCGCTCCCGAGAATCCCACCAAGGAAGGCTTCGTCTTCACCGGTTGGGATAAGGAAGTTGGAGTCATGGGCACCGAGGATGTTTCCTTCAACGCTCAGTTCTCCGCCGGCGAAGTCTCCTACAAGGTTGAGACTTACGTCATGGATGTCAACGGCGCTTACGGCGCAGCTGATGTCAAGGTCGTTCCTGCCACTACCGGCGCGGCCGTCTCCGTCGATCCCGAGGCTCGCGAGGGCTTCACGGTCGCCGCTGACAGCGTCCTCTCCGGCACAGTCGCAGCTGACGGCAGCCTTGTTCTCAAGGTTTACTACAGCCGTAATCAGTATAAGCTTACGGTTGACGGTGCAGAGTCCATGGTTTACTACGGTGCTGAACTCAACATCGCAGAGCCCACCAAGGATCACTACACCTTCGCAGGTTGGAACGTCGAAGTTCCTGCCACCATGCCCGCATCCGACCTGACCCTCGTTTCCCAGTGGACCGAGGAAGGCGCTGACTACACTGCATATGATGCAGCAGTCAAGGCCGCTCAGGCGAAGAAGGCTGAGGCGGACTATGACAAGACCTACACAGCAGAGTCCAGAGCGGCTCTCGATGCAGCTCTTGCCATAGACGTTGCCAATAAGAAGTATTCCGAGCAGGCTGATGTCGATGCAGCAACTGCTGCTATCAACGACGCAGTCAAAGCTCTCGAGCTCATGACCTACACCGCTAACTTCTATGTCAACGGCCAGCTCTATAAGACTGTTACCGCGAAGGTCGGCGAGCAGATCATAGCTCCTAAGGATCCGTCTGTCGACGGTTACAACTTCAACGGTTGGGATCCCGCAGTCGGAACCATGGGCACCGAGGATGTCAGATTTGACGCTATCCTTGTTGCCAGCAACTCCTCCATCATCTCCGTCACTCCGGAGACCCCGAACTACGGCGGCATGCATCAGTATGCAGTCAAGGTCAAGGGCGAGCCTCTGAAGATCAAGATAGTTGACGCAAACGGCAATACCCGCACGTTTGACAGAAACACCTCCATGACAAGCGATGCCAATGCGCTCGGTATCTTGAAGATAGAGAAGACTGAGGACGGCGAAATCTGGCTCATCAATGCTAACCTCGCAGAAGGCAAGTTCACTGCTTATGCGAAGATGGCGAAGGAATACTGGGAGAACGATGGCTATGGCTTCACAGTCTCGTTCGATCAGAAGCCCGAGCCTAAGATCGGCGACGTTACCGAAGTTACCTACGACACCCCGAACTACGGCGGCAAGCAGGACTATCGCGTTAAGGTCACCGATAAGGCTGGTAAGATCCAGTTCGTCTATGCAAACGGCGGAACCACCACCCTTACAAGACTTGATCCGAGAGTCTCCATCAAGTCTTATGACGCACAGGGCAATGAGGTCTATGCAAACAGCACCAACCTCGCTTATGAGATCTGGACTGTTAACTTCAACCTTCCCGCAGGCAACTATGTTGTCAGAGCGAAGTATGGAAGAAATACATGGAGCGAAGGTCTTGCAGTCAACGTAGTTATCAGCGCTAAGCCGGCAATGGCTGTCAGCGTTACCGAGGTCAATACCTCTGCTGATTCTGTCGCAGTCACCGTCAACGGCACTGCCAAGAAGGTTAAGATAACCTACGCTTCGGGTGCTACCAGAACCTTCAACAGAGATGACGCCAATGTCTCCATCGCTTCTAACGGCGACGGCGAGATCTGGACCATCAATGTTAAGCTCACCGAAGGCGATTACACCGCAACCGCGAAGTACATCGACAACGGCAAGCAGGTCTGGGATACCACCGACTTTGCTTTCACGGTCTAAGGCTGTGAACAAAAACTGAAATCCTGCTCAAAAGGCAGGTGAGAAGGGGAGTCGCCCTCGGGCGGCTCCCCCGATTTTTTTGCCCCGAAGTTTACTTGAACTATCTGAAAAAATATGATACAATAGTTGCAGTACAAGTATAATTTTCAGGTTGGTGAAATTTTTATGACTCCGAATATCTCGAAACACACTCTTCAGAGACTGCCGATGTACCTGAGCTATATCCAGGGGCTTCCGGAGGATGCACCGAAAAATATATCCGCAACAACTATCGCCGAAGCGCTTCAGCTCAATGATGTTCAGGTTCGCAAGGATCTCGCGAGCGTCAGCTCGTCCGGCAAACCGAAGGTCGGCTACAATGTCAAGGATCTTATCGCGGAGCTTGAAGCTTTCCTCGGCTATAATGATATAGATAATGCCGTGATAGTCGGCGCCGGCAGCCTCGGCAAGGCGCTGCTCAACTACAGCGGCTTCAAGGCTTACGGGCTCAACATAATCGCCGCGTTCGACCTGTGCGAAGAGCCGACCGAATTCCAGGGCAAGACGGTCTTCCCGATAGCCCAGCTCGGCAGCTTCTGCCGCAAGGTGAATGTGCATATAGGCATCATCACTGTCCCTGCATCGAGCGCGCAGGAGATATGCGACCTGCTTGTTGAAAGCGGCATCCGCGCTATCTGGAACTTTGCTCCGGTTCATCTCGTCGTCCCGGACGGCATACTCGTCCAGAACGAGAATATGGCGTCGTCGCTCGCTCTGCTTTCAAACCACCTGCGCGAGCAGATGAAAAAGTAAATATAAACAATCAATCGGCTGTCGAATAAAAACGACAGCCGATTTTTTGTATCTAATATGCGAAATTTTGATGTGTTCATATTAAATTATAAATGCTGGTACGGTAAAAATGTACAAATTTGGATTTATCTATCACTTTAGCTATAGCAAAATAAAAGCAAGTGACCAGTTGACTTCTATAATAAAACCTTTAATAGCCGCGCCGCAGTGTTCGATAGCTAACTGGGACAGGTGGGCAACATCACCGAAGCGCCGCCTGTGGCGGATGAAGCGAGGCGATGTTGGCGAAAAACAAGGAGCATAGCGCC
>OLWE01000485.1_pt1 | contig 23591 bp, 19 predicted proteins | sample 1673591 | NCBI WGS metagenome assembly OLWE01 (sample SAMEA103958116, study PRJEB25191) | human gut metagenome | biome: human-associated habitat [ENVO:00009003]; feature: intestine environment [ENVO:2100002]; material: feces | place: Germany | collected 2013/2015 | reverse complement strand
TCCTTACTATATTCCATTGTTACCCTCCATAACTTCTGATTGTTGCCGTCTTGACGATTATGTATCTTTACATTACCTTCTGAAACATATGGCGCACCTTGTCCAGGCGGCTGTTTGGACGGCGGGGCTGGATGACCGGCTGACCGACAGCGGCCTGATATCCTTTCAGCTCTGTAAGGCATACGCTCCGCCCGTTGGTGTAAAAGGCCAGATCAGTACGGTATGCCTGTATACAGCGGGCGGGAATCTCGCCAGTAAAGACAACTTCATCCTTTTTTACCTGGGCCGTTTCGATGGTGGCACAGTATTTCGGTGCATCATGATAAGCCCTGGAAAGGTATTCCTGGGGCGCATAGAGGATGAAGGAGAGATAAGGTTCCAGCAGCTGCGTCCCCGATTCCTTCAATGCCTGTTCCAATACAATCGGGGCCAATGAGCGGAAGTCCGCCGGCGTGCTGACCGGACTGTAATAAAGCCCGTATTCAAAGCAAATCTTACAGTCCGTTACGTTCCAGCCGAACAAGCCCTGCTCCAGCCCGTAACGGATACCATCCCTGACAGCGTTTTGAAAACTCTGGTTCAAGTATCCCAGCGAAACCCGGCTCTCGTATTGTACACCGGAGCCAAGCGAGAGTGGTGTAACAGACAGTCCTATGGATGCCCAAAACGGGTTGGGCGGCACCTCGATATGGATGGTGTGGCTGGCTGCTTTGAGCGGCCGCTCCATATAAATGACGGAGGGTTCCTTTACCACTGTTTCAAGCTTGTATTTTTCCGACAGCAAAGCGGAAACAACCTCCAACTGCACCCGGCCCAAAAAAGAAAGAATGATCTCATGGGTGATGGAATCCACTTCGCAACGCAAAAGCGGGTCAGTATCCGCAAGTTGCGTAAGAGCGTCCAGCAGCCGTTCTCTTTGCGCTGCCGTTTTCGGCGCAATCGTCGTCCGCAGCATGGGGAGGGGGTCCTCGCGCCACCTTTTACGAGGGAGCCGGGTTTGGTCCCCTAATACATCGTTTAACCTCACGCTGTCGCTGGGAAGGATAACAATTTCACCCTGATAAGCGGTGTCTGTCCGAACAATTTCCCCTTTGGATGGAATACGCATCTCTGTGATTTTCAGCTTTTCTCTCCCGGCCAGGGCCACCGTATCCCGCAGGCGCAGCGTTCCGCTGTATAACCGTAGATAGACACGCCGCTGGCCGCAATCGGTGTACTCAACCTTGAAAACGCTGCCGCATAGGGCGGCGCCCCCCTGTTCCCCAATCGGTTGGAACAGCCCTGTCACCGCATCCATCAACGGTTGAATGCCAAGGCCATTTTTGGCGCTGCCATGATAGACTGGGAACAGGGAGGCGTCTTGAACCCGCTGCTGTTCCTCCCGCGCAAGTTTTTCCCGGCTGATTGGTTCTCCTGCGATATACTTTTCCAATAATTCATCGTTATTTTCGATGACCGCATCCCATGCTTCTATGTCGGTATTTTCCTCCAGGACTATTTCCGGGGACAGCGACACCGTCTGCTTGATGATAATATCGGCGGAGAGCTTATCCCGAACAGACTGAACCACGCTCTGCAAATCAACGCCAGCCTGGTCGATCTTGTTGATAAAGATAACGGTGGGAATGTTCATTTTCCGCAGGGCATGGAACAGAATACGGGTCTGGGCCTGCACGCCATCTTTAGCGGAGATCACCAAGATGGCCCCATCTAAAACAGCCAAAGAGCGGTACACCTCCGCCAAAAAATCCATGTGGCCGGGCGTATCCACAATGTTAACTTTACATCTGTGCCACTGGAAGGAAGTGACTGCCGCTTGAATGGTAATCCCACGCTGCCGCTCCAAAAACATGGTGTCCGTCCTCGTTGTCCCTTTTTCGACGCTCCCCGGTTCTGAAATGGCTCCGCTGGCATATAGCAGGCTCTCCGTCAAGGTCGTCTTTCCAGCGTCTACATGGGCAAGAATTCCAATATTGATTATTTTCATGTGATTGTCCTCCCTTTACAGCCCCAAAGGGCATAAAAATCCCCAGCAGTAAAATACTTTTACCACTGGGGATTATAAGTTGCGGACATACACATATACAGCATACACCTGTTTGTGATTGCTGTTTTTGGGGATATGTCAAAATTGATAAGGCAAAAGTATTCTTAAATTGGGTACAAAAAACTAAGCCCCTACAAAAGGAGCTATCATAATCCTTTGTTCCCACTATTTGATTATAGTTTTATTTAAGAATACCTTGCCGCATATTTTTTACTCCTTTTCTGGAATGAAGCTATTATATCACATCAGTTTTAGGAAAGCAAGTACCTAAAAGAAATTTTTCTTCCCCTTATATGTAACAATCATACCGGCTTCCTAGCGTTCAGAATGTTTTCTGCTGTCTGCTGTGGTGTTTGATTGGAATTGTCCAGCCAAAAGCCGATCCGTGGTGTTGTCTGCATAAATGTATCGTATAAGGTTTCAACCGTAAAGCCGGAATAGCCTGTTTTCTCCCTGTATCGTTCCCTTTCTTTTATTGTTTCCACATCTGGACAAAGAACGACAACCTCAACAGGGTATTTATGCAGATAATTTATCATTCGGTTTAATTCATCACCGTAGTAGTTATCTTGGATCACTACAGAAAAGCCGTTGTCAAAGTATGACCTTGCCGCATCAGCAGTCAATTTGTATCGAAGGTACAGCTGGCGGACTGCTTCCGCTGATGGGGTAGCTGACATATTTTCTCTGCCTGAAATAATCATTTTTCGGAACACATCACCACGAAGATGGACGCATTTTTCTATTGATTTTGCCAGTAAATCGGAAACTGTAGATTTTCCAGAAGCCATTAAGCCTGTAATGAGATAAATTTTTTGTTTCATTTCACTTCCTCCGGCACAAAAAATATGTACATGTAACTAATTCAACACATTTATAATTTGAATAGGGACATTATAGCATTTACTAAATACAAATTCAATGTATACGGAAAGAAAGATATAAGGAGTGGGAGGGATTCCGCCGTAGTCGGCATTGTAGGAAAATCCAAAAGTTTAGATTTTCCCACAATGCTTATCTTTTGGTCTTTGGTTCGGAATAGTGTAGTGCTGGCGGTCTATCTCTTGTTTTCGGTTGCTTGCTTCCTTACCGTACATGAGCATTTGCCGCAGGGTTGTCCGACCCGTAACCTTCCAGAAGGTTGATGACGCCCCATACCGCCAGACCAGCGCCAAGAGCCATGACCAGAATTTTAAGAATGTCGATTGCCTGATTGAAAAATTCCATATACGTTCCTCCATTTTGTTTGTTTGATGGTTTTGGGTACAAAAAAAGCCGCCCACATCGGCGGCGCTTCGGGTCATCATGGCCCGAAGTTACACAAACTCGTCGCTGTCCAGATCATCGAAATTCAACAGGTCAGCTTCTTCGTCCGTGTCGGAGCCGTCCACTTCGTACACCGTGTATTCGTCCTCCGGCTTTAGTCTCAATGGCCGGTGGCGGAACAGGCTTTCCAAGCGGAAGGCGTTTTTCTTTTTATCAAATTCGGCTGTGTACTTGTAATTCGGGTGCTTTTTCAAGTCATACTTCGGGGACAGGAAGGGCGGGAGCCCCCGAAGCTGCAAGATACATTTATCCCCGGGCATGGTGGTGATCTCGCTGGTGGTCATCAGTTCCCGGCCAAGCCGCTGCATATTCTGGCTGTAACTTTCAGACTGTCCACGGCTTCGGCCCTCGGTCTGCATGGAGATGGTGGCCTTGCCCAGCCAGTTTTCCGAAATATCCTTTAGGGTGGAAGCCTCCCGGCCTCCGAGGAATACGATACTGTCCATGTTGCCCATGATGGTTTCGGAATGGTCTTTGTACAATGCCTTGCACTGGCTCATTGCCTGATAAAAAAGCGTCAGGCTGATCTCACGGGAGCGGATGACGGCCACAATCTTTTCCAGCCCCGGCACCTGCCCGGTGTTGGCAGCCTCGTCCCACAGCACCCGCACATGGTAGGGCAGACGCCCGCCATAGGTGTTGTCAGCCCGTTCACACAGAAGGTTGAACATCTGCGAAAAAGCGAGGGCAACCAAAAAGTTGTAGGTGGTGTCCGTGTCGCTGATAAGAAAGAACAGCGCTGATTTTTCATCCCCCAGCTTATCCAGCTCCAGTTCGTCATAAGACATGATCTCCCGAAGTTGGGGAATATCAAAGGGAGCCAGTCTTGCACCGCAGGAAATCAAAATGCTTTTGGCTGTCTTGCCGCTGGCGAGCTTGTATTTCTTATACTGCCTCACGGCGAAGTGCTGGGGGCTGCGGCGTTCCAGCCCGTCAAACATATAGTCCACCGCGTTTTTGAAGGTTTCGTCATCCTCCCGGACTTCCATGCTGTTTATCATTTCCACCAGCGTATTCATGTTGCGTTCTTCCTCCGGCCCCTCAAAGACGATGTAGGCCACAAGGGCGCAGTACAAGAGGGTTTCGGCTTTGGTCCAGAACTCGTCGCCCTCCTTGCCGTCGCCTTTGGTGTTGGCAATCAGGGCGGTAACGAATTTCAAAACATCGCTTTCTGTCTTGATATAGGCCAGCGGATTGTAGTGCATGGATTTTGAAAAGTCGATACTGTTGAACACCCGCACCCTGTATTTCTCCCGTTGCAGAAACCGCCCGCACTGGTCGAGGGTGCCGCCCTTCGGGTCTACCACCACATACGAGGAATGGGCTTGAAGGAGCTGCGGGGTCAACCAGAACCTTGTCTTTCCCGAGCCGGACGAGCCGATGACACAGGCGTTTAGGTTCCGGGCATTGGCGGGTATCTTCGGACGGGTGTTCATGGTAAGGAACTCCGTCCCGGTCAGAATGACATTGTTCTGAAATTTAGGGTCAACAAACGGCTTTATATCCTCCTTTGTTCCAAAGCGGGCGGTGCCGTATTCCGCATCCCGCCGGAATTTTTTCGCCTGCCTGATCTTTGACTGTATCAGCAGATACACCCCAGCCGCACCGGCAAGGCCCACCAGCAGGTCAATACCTCCCAGCCCCGGCCAGTAGGTTTCAAAGGCTTTGGGGAAGGTATCGAGCATCCCCATGAGCTTTGTCCCGAAGTCTGTGCCGGGGGCGATCCGGTAGGCCGTCCCGATTTTGGAGAAGAACCAGAACACAAAGAGGTACGGCAGGTTTGGGAGCACATATTTTCTGATCTTGTCACTCAACGTCCGTCCTTCACCGCCTCTCTGGTCCGCTGCTTTTCCTTTGCCTGCGTCCTGATCTGCTCCGTGAATTTCCGAAGCTGGCCGAGGATGGAAGCCTTGTCCTGCTCTTTGTTCAGCACCTTTGCGCTGTACTTCTGGAAGGCCGCCGTGATAGCGTCCGCCTGATTGGCTTTGAAAAACAGCAGGTAATGACCGGGGCTCACTTTATGGAAAGCGTAGTCCACATGGAACTCCTTCGCGATCCGGTCAAAATCCTTTGGAGCTCCCACATAGGGCATGGCACTTTTGCCGCCATAGTGGTTCATCAGCTTTTTCACGCTCTGGCGTCCCTGCGGGGTCAGCGCCTTCCGGTGGTGCTTTTGCAGCGCCCGAACCACCTTGCCAAGAGCGGCAGCCAGCACTTTTCCTGTGAGCTTCGTTGTCCTGATCGAAAGGGCAACCGTTTTTTGGTTTACTTCTTCCTGCATAAAACCTCCTTTCCGTCGGGGTTCCCGCTATCCGGGAGGCCCCCGTACAATCTCGGGGAACAGAAAACCTCGGGCCAATGTGGCCCGAGGCTTACCGCTCGGCATCCCTGCCGGACGGAGCTTTCTTTTCCGGCTCCGTCTGGACTTTTTCGCCCTGTTCCCGCATGGTCTGCAAGATAGAGGGCTTCTTTTGAAGCTGGGAGGGCTTTTCGCCGGACAGCGGCTTGATACATTCCAGACGGTCAGCCGCCCGGATGGCGTTGTCCGTGAGCTGCCTCTGCCATGCGCCCACGCTGGGAGCCCAGCGGAAACCGCTGCTTTTCAGCTCGGCCCGGGTGTCCGCGTCAGGCTTTCCGTCAAAGAACACCTGCAAGCGGTTGTCCTCCCGGTTCATTTCCACACGGCCCCCATCGAACTCCCAGCCGGAAAATTCCTGCTGTGCCTGTTTGGAAAGCTGTTCGATACGGGCCTTTACCCGGCGGATCTCCGCATTGTTGTTGGTAAGCTGGTAGCTTTCAAAGGGCCTCGGGTCGCTCCGCCAGCTTGACGCCATGCTTGCTTTCAGCTTTTCGATCTGGTCCGGCGACAGCAGCGCACAGCCGTCCAGCTTGCCATGCTTGCGGTAATAGGCGTTGACCTCCTTCATAATGAGCTGGGAGCGTTCCAGCCCGTCCAGCTTCTTCTGGAGCTTTTCAATCGCTGCCGGGTCATCGGCGCTGATCCCGCCCATGCCGGTACTGCGTATCTTATCCAGCAGCCCTTGAATATACCGCCATTCCTCCATGTTGCTGTCCCGGGCCCGGTTCTGTTTTTCCTTCTTTCCCACCGGGAAATTGGCAGGTCCGGCGATCATCACAGAGGGAACCCTTGCGTCAATGGCAAAGCCCTGGTTCATGTTTTCGGCCAGCTTGCGGGCGTAGGTGTCTAACAGATGGTCGATCTTCTCATGGTACATGGGGTCCACCCGGGATTTCTGCTGTTCCGCTATGGCGGCGGCCTTGTCCACCATTGCCCGGTATTCCGCCGTTGCGCTCCCTTCCTTGTAGTCGGAAAAGCTGTTCATTTCCTTTGCCCGGCGGGCGGCTCCTTCATTGATAGGGTAATAGTTGATGGTATGCACCTCCTTCATGCTTCGGGCCATGCTGGCCCGAAGTCTTACCGTTCTTCATGGGAAGGCCCCGCCTTGTCCTTTTTCGGAGCGGGCGGGGCTTCTTGAAACCGTTTGAGTGCAGCGAGAATGGAGTGGACAGGCTCGGCCTTTTCAGGATAGGCAAATATCCGGTGTTCCGGCGGAATGTCCTGCGGCCCGTGGTAATACTCCTTGAAGCCCTCCGGGACTGCCGACACGTACCCACCGGGAGCGAATACGCCGCCCTCGTTGATACGCACATCCCGCCCGTATGCCTCATAATCGAAGTAGTTCTGAATGTGCTCCGGTATGTCGATGGTCCCAAGCTCGTCGGCGTAAAGACGGCCCAGCCCTTCATCATCGGAAATATCCGGGTAAAAGCGGTAAAGGTCAAGGTTCTGCGTCAGGTTTATCAAATCCTTCACGCTCCGTGTGTGGTTTCCCAAGACAAGAGCGGCTTCAAAGGTTTCCAGTCCGCCCTTATCCCGTACTTCCAGCAGGGCGTGGCCCAGCTCGTTCAGCTCGTCGATGTTCTCACATTCGTAGAGATGATCGTAGAGCCCCAGCACATCACTGTCAAAGCTGGTAAAGAACACTTCGCTGTACCGTTTCCCGTCTATCCCGATTTTGGCAAGGGCGGCCTGCAACTCCTGTGTCGTCATGGGGAAATGTACCGTTGTCCCTACCTCAATCCCCATTAAGGGGTATAGGGCTGTATTGGTTATATAGGCTTCAAACATGGGCTCATTCCTCCTTTCCGGCCCGGTCAGCCAGCACCTCATAAATCCCGGCCATAATGTAATCGGCGCAAGGGAGGGCAATCGCATTTCCCAGCGCCTTGTAGCGTTGCAGAGGCCGGATCTCCACGCCGTCCGCCCCGTACTTTGTCCAGCCCTCCGGCAGCCCCATCAGCCGTTCACTTTCTGTTTCCGTCAGAAAACGGATACAGCCGCCCTCCGGGTCGCCCTCATACCAGAAGGCAAAGGGCGTTACATCACTGGCTAAAAGAGTGGGAAAAGGGTCAGTTGGTAATCCGAAGCTGTTTCGGAAGGCCGTTTCTTCCTGCCTTTTTGCCGCTCCCCGCATACGGAAGCACTGAAAGGGGTGGATGACTGGTATCTGCCGCCCTGTTTCAAAAGAAGCTGTTCGATCTCCTTCGGCGGCGGCCCGCCCGCCCTCTCCGCAAGGCGGAGGAAGTGGGAGCATTGGACGGGGCTTAAATAGTATGTCTGCGGCACGTCTGCCTCCAAAATCCGCCACGACGAAAATCCGCTGCCTTCGTGCCAGCCTTCGGGAGCCTGCCCAATACTGGGCGTCCATGAGCCGCCAGCACACATCAGGCGTTCCCCCTCGCACCATTCCGGCGTTTCCCCATCTTCCCGAAGGAGGCATTGGAACTTCGGTGTCCGAGAAGGCGGATAGGACGGCTCTAAAGTCCATCCGGTCATTTGTAGAAAACGCTCCCATGACGTTTTCCCAAACAGCGATAGCTGGATATAGGTTATCAGTAGCATCCCTCATTTCCTGTATGATACGAAACGCCTGATAGAACAGGCTTGATTTTGCCCCGGCAAGGCCGGAGCGGTTGCCGATCAGAGAAAGGTTCTGACAGGGGGAACCGAAGGTAATTACATGAACCGGCGGGATTTTCCCGCCGTCCACCTTCGTAATATCCCCCAAATGCACCATGTCGGGAAAGTGCCTTTTGGTTATGGAGATGGGCGCTTTTTCAATCTCGCTGGCCCAGACCGGACGGATACCGCACCGGGAAGCAGCCAGAGGGAACACGCCGATCCCGTCGAAAAGGCTTCCCAGCTTAATGTCCGGCATGGCCCGGGGTGCCGTGTCCCTTCACGGCAAGCACCCCTTCCAGTGTGGTCGCCGCAATGCCCAGCCGCCCGGCAACCGCAATATCATTTTTTACATCCTCGTCCACAGCGCTGCCGCAGACGATCAGGGTGTGGGAGCGCCGCAGCATATCCCGGCGCATATCAATCCCGGCCTTGTGTTCCTCGGGAACGCTGTCATTCAAAAACAGCGGCAGATACAAGAGCGGGCAGATCGGGGAAAAGCCCGCCTCATAAGCAAGACGGCAGTAGTGGGCCGCCAGCTCCATATCAACATCCGGCTCGCCGCTCCATGCGGCGGTCAGGTACGCTAAAGGTCGTTTCATTGGTTGAGCCTCCATTTCTGTTTAGGTTTAGGGAAAAGCAAGAGTTCGCCCAACCCCTCCGCCCCTTCCCCCGGGAAGGGGAACGGCTCTGGAGAATTTATATCCCCGTCGCTTGACCGGGAAAAAGCATAACCGGGAGAAATCCGTCAAGGGTGCCTCTGGCACCGCCTGCGGCGGCGCTGCCCTTGACTGATTTTCCCGGCTATGCTACGGAATAACTGGCGACGGGGAATAATTTATATCTCCAGAGCTTCGGGGCGCGGGGCAGAGCCCCGCAATCCTCGGGCCATGCTGACCCGAAGTTTGGGCTTACTTTTCCTGTTCGTTTTTCTTCTCCGGCTTTTCGTGTTCCTTCTGCTGACCCTTCCAGTCGTCCAGCAGCTTGATGATCTGGTCCTTCATTTCCCTCGGCGTAGTTTCCTTGCCGAAATACTTGCTCAGTTCCGCACCTGTCAAAATCACTTTGTCTACCTCCTTTTTGTCCTCCATCATAATGCCGTCGATCACATCCCCGTTGAGTAGCTTCTTTTCGTCCAACTCACGCATACGCTTTGCCTGCGCCTGTGAAGGCGAGGACTGCTGGCTGTCAATGGCGACGGCGATATAGTTCTGGTTCTTCTTGCCGATATAGGAAAGCTCCACCGCCGTAGTAAAACCCAGCTTTTTTTCATCCATCAGCTTCATCAGGTCTGGAACCAGCTCATTGAGACGGATATACCGCTGCACCTGCTTGACCGCCATCTTATTGCGCTCGGCCACAATCTCGTTGGAGCGTTTGCCTGCGTCCTTCGGGTCAATCTGGCCCGAAGTGCGGGAGCCCTGGTGCTTGATAGCCTCAAGCTGCATTTTCAAGGCTTTGGCCCGCTCACTGGGGAGGATTTCTTCACGCTGGTTGAGATTGTCCTCGACCATCTGCGTGATGGCTTCATCGTCCGTCAGATTGCGAACAATACAGGGCATATCCGCATATCCGGCAAGCTCGCTGGCCTTCTGGCGGCGGTGGCCGGACACGATCTCATAGCCGCCATCCTCACGGGGACGGACGATAGCGGGCTGGGTAACGCCCTTGTCCTTGACGCTGGACACCATAGCCCGCATTTCTTCATCATCCCGAACCTCAAAGGGATGGTTCTTGAAGGCGTGAAGCTCGTTCAGCTTGATATAGACGATCTGTTCCTTGCCCCGGCGTGGTGCATCCTTCGGTTTTTCGGGTTCCTTCGGAGCGGGAGCGGCCTGTACCGTTGGCGCCGTTTTTTTCTCCGGTTCCTTTTTGACCGCATTTTCCGGTTTCTGTGCGGGAGCTTCGGGCTTCGGGGTTGCGGCCTTGTCCTTATCTGCTTTCGGGGGACGGCCCCGGCGCTTCGGCTGTTCCGGCTCTTTGGGTTTTTCCTCCGCTTTCTTCGGAGCCTCCGGCTGCTTTTCCGGTTTTTCCGTTTTTGCCGGGGCAGGCTTTTCCCCGCTGGGAGCTGCCGCCCGTTCCTCGACCTTCTTTTCCTTCATAATTTCAGCGAAGTTATAGACGGAAACCTGCGGGTTCTTTACCTCCGGTTCCGTCTTTTTTTCCGGCTCCGGAGAAACGGAAACCTTCTCCGGCTCTTTTGGGGGAGCGGGAGGCGTTTCCTTGCCCGGCCCGCTATCCGTTACCGGCTGTTCCGGCGTTTTTGTGGTTTTATCATCTGCCATAAGCATTTACCTCCTGTTTTTTGGCATGAAAAAAGGGGCTCAACTTTTCAGTCAAGCCCCCGTGGGAAGTTCCTCCTTTCTCCGCCATGATACAAAAATACCGCCCGTAGTCTCGTTTGGGCGGTACTTTGTGTAAGATTGGCAGTCCATTATTAAGTTTTTTATTATGTTCCCTTTGTACACCGTTGCAAAACTCTCTTTTTACCTTCTTGCGGTCACGATTACCTTGCTGATTCCATATAATTCTATCTTCTCGGAACATAATCTCCTTTCCACCGCTTTTCTTCTGTGAATAGCCCTGCACGGAACAAAGTTCACCCGGCTTTTTGAAATGTACTTTTCCCTTCTGCTTATAGTTGTCAACGAACACCTTATCAAAAGCAATCCACACCTGTGCTGTAATTCCATGCAACGCTACATTTGCGCCGATATTATCATTAAAGTGCTTATAGTATTTTTCCATATCAGCCTTAAAGGCATTTCTGCTAAAACCGTTTTCTTCCAAAAATGCTTTTCTCTTTTTTTCTAATGCCCACTTTTCCTTCTGATTGCTGGCAGTATCAATCATTTTCATGATTTCTTGGTATTCAGGCATTCTTTCAACTTGGCATTTCTTCTTTAGTTCAGCATGAACCAGCGTATTATACAGCTGCCGCGCAATCTCGAAACGCTTTTCAAGATGGTCGGACTGCCATTTTTCCAGTTTAAGGGGCAGCGTCAGACAACAAGTCGCCCCGTCTTCCTTTTTCTCCTCATTGTCCACGAGTGTCCCTCCCCTTCCTTTGCTTTTCCACCCCATTATACCGCATTTTCTCCTCATTTTCAAGCAAGAACAGCAAATTCGACATTCATCCGCTGTTTTTTTACTGTACAGCGCTTTTTGCAATTTGTCCCCTTCGCCCATCTATCCGCCATTCCATTCATCCCGTTCCGAAAACGTGTGAATTTGTGAAAAAAATATCGTTAAAATCGTGTCAGCCACTTGACAAGAGCTTAACAATCTGCTACACTGTTCTCGTCACCCCGACAAACACCGACATTCCCCGTTCGCGGGCGCATCCCCGCAGGACGGATGAAGCATAAGGAGAGAGTATCATGGCGAAAGAGTATCCGATCGTCGATAGCGTGGAGAGCTTCGAGGCTGCCCTCGCCCGCGTCCGCGCGGCACAGAAGGTCTATGCGACCTACACGCAGGAGCAGGTGGACAAGATTTTCAAGGCAGCTGCCCTCGCCGCGAACAACATGCGCATCCCGCTGGCGAAGATGGCGGTGGAAGAAACCGGCATGGGCGTGGTGGAAGACAAGGTCATCAAGAACCACTACGCCGCTGAATACATCTACAACGCCTACAAGGACACGCAGACCGTCGGCGTGCTGGAGCGCGACGAAGCATTCGGCATGATGAAGGTTGCAGAACCTATCGGCGTTGTCGCGGCGGTCATCCCGACCACCAACCCCACATCTACCGCCATTTTCAAGACGCTGATTTGCCTCAAGACCCGCAACGGCATCATCATCTCTCCCCATCCGCGCGCGAAGAAGTCCACCATCGCCGCCGCGAAGGTTGTGCTGGAAGCCGCTGTGGCTGCCGGCGCGCCCGAAGACATCATCTCGTGGGTTGATGTTCCCTCGCTGGAGCTGACCAACATGGCGATGAAGGAAGCCGACATCATCCTTGCCACCGGCGGCCCCGGCATGGTCAAGGCGGCATACTCCTCCGGCAAGCCTGCGCTGGGCGTCGGCGCTGGCAACACGCCCGCGATTATCGACGAATCCGCTGACGTGAAGGTGGCCGTCAACTCCATCCTGCACTCCAAGACGTTCGACAACGGCATGATCTGCGCGTCCGAGCAGTCCACCATCGTGCTGGACAGCATCTACGACGCGGTGAAGGCGGAGTTCGCCAAGCGCGGCGCGTACTTCCTCGAAGGTGAAGAGCTGGACAAAGTGCGCAAGACCATCATCATCAACGGCGCGCTGAATGCCAAGATTGTCGGTCAGAAGGCGCACACCATTGCCAAGCTCGCGGGCGTGGACGTGCCGGAAACCGCCAAGGTGCTGATTGGTGAAGTCGAATCCGTGGATATTTCTGAAGAGTTCGCGCATGAGAAGCTTTCTCCCGTGCTGGCGATGTACCGCGCCAAGGACATCGACGATGCGTTCGACAAGGCGGAACACCTGATTGCTGACGGCGGCTACGGCCACACCTCTTCTATCTACCTGAACGCCGTCACCCGCAAGGATTTGATTGACCGCTTCGCCGCGCGCATGAAGACCTGCCGTATCCTCGTCAACACGCCTTCCTCTCAGGGCGGCATCGGCGACCTGTACAACTTCATGCTGCGTCCGTCGCTGACGCTGGGCTGTGGCTCGTGGGGCGGCAACTCCGTCTCTGAGAACGTCGGCGTCAAGCACCTGCTGAACGTCAAGACTGTTGCCATCCGGAGGGAGAATATGCTGTGGTTCCGTGCGCCTGAAAAGGTCTACCTCAAGAAGGGCTGCCTGCCCGTCGCCCTGAATGAACTCAAGGCAGTTATGGGCAAGAAGCGCTGCTTCATCGTCACCGACGCATTCCTGTTCAAATCCGGCTTCACCAAGGCGATTACCGACAAGCTGGATGAGCTGGGCATCGTCCACACCACGTTCTACGATGTTGCGCCCGACCCTTCCCTCGCCTGCGCGAAGGAAGGCGCCAAGGCGATGACCTCCTTCCAGCCGGACTGCATTATCGCCATCGGCGGCGGTTCCGCAATGGACGCCGGCAAGATTATGTGGGTCATGTACGAGCATCCGGAAGTGGACTTCCTCGACATGGCAATGCGTTTCATGGATATCCGCAAGCGCGTGTACACCTTCCCGAAGATGGGCGAAAAGGCGTACTTCATCGCCATCCCGACCTCTGCTGGCACGGGCTCCGAAGTCACCCCGTTCGCCGTCATTACCGATCAGGACACCGGCGTGAAGTACCCGCTGGCGGACTACGAGCTGCTGCCGAAGATGGCGATTGTGGACGCTGACATGATGATGTCCGCGCCGAAGGGCTTGACCTCCGCCTCCGGTATCGACGCGCTGACCCACGCGCTGGAAGCCTACGCCTCCATGCTGGCGACAGACTTCACCGACGGTCTGGCGAAGCAGGCGGCTCAGCTGATTTTCGAGTATCTGCCCGCGTGCTACGACAACGGTCAGAACGAGCCGGTTGCCCGCGAAAAGATGGGCAACGCCGCCACGATGGCTGGCATGGCGTTCGCGAACGCGTTCCTCGGCGTCTGCCACTCCATGGCGCACAAGCTGGGCGCGTTCCATCACCTGCCGCACGGCATCGCCAACGCGCTGCTGATTGAGCTGGTCATCCGCTACAACAGCGCCGAAGTTCCCACGAAGATGGGCACCTTCCCGCAGTACGCCTATCCGCACACGAAGCGCCGCTACGCTGAATTCGGCGAATTCCTCGGCTTCAAGGGTGCGAATGACGACGAGACGGTGGAGAACCTGATTCGCAACATCCATGCCCTGAAGGAGCGCGTCGGCATCAAGAATACGATCCGCGACTACGGTGTGGACGAAGAGAAGTTCCTCGCGACGCTGGACGAAATGTCCGAGCAGGCGTTCGACGACCAGTGCACCGGCGCGAACCCGCGCTACCCGCTCATCAGCGAAATCAAGGAAATGTACCTCAAGGCATACTACGGCGAGTAATGCGCCATTCTCCCCGGCTTGGCAGGAATGCTTCTGCTGGGCCGGGCATTTTTGAGCACAAAAAATTTTGTCTGCTTGCAGGAATGTCGCATTTGGGCGGCGAATAGATATCTAGGACAAATATCGACTTCATGATGAGGTCGTCTCCCCCAATCAACACGCGGAAGAAGTAAGCAGTCGTCACCAACTCAATCGCGCGGAAGGGTCAAGGGAGGAACTCCCTTGCGGAGTCCAGAGGCAGAGCCTCTGGCGCCTCTCCCCCAATAAACATGAACCATATAGAAGGAGGTTTCCCTATGGATTTGACGCATGTGATTGCCGAGCGGGAGAATAAGAAGATTTACCGCGACGGCGCCAAGGCCATCAAGGTGTTTGCCGAAGGGTACAGCAAGGCGGACATTCTGAACGAAGCGCTGAACACGGCGCGCGTGGAAGAGACGGGCCTGCCGATTCCGAAGCTCCTTGCTGTTGACACGGTGAACGGTCAATGGGCGATTACGACGGAGTTCGTTGAAGGCGACACGCTGGCGGCGCTGATGGCGGCGCATCCGGAAAAGGAAGACGAGTACCTGAACCTGTTTGTGGACATTCAGATGAAGGTTCACGCCTGCACCTGCCCGATGCTCAACAGCCTGACCGAGAAGATGCAGCGCAAGATTTCTGCCACCGACCTCGACGCGACCACCCGCTACGAGCTGCACACCCGCTTGGCGAGTATGCACGTCCACAAGAAGGTCTGCCACGGCGACTTCAACCCGTCCAACATTATCTTGAAGCCCGACGGACAGTGGTACATCCTCGACTGGTCGCATGCCACGCAGGGCAACGCGTCCGCTGATGTTGCCCGCACCTACCTGCTCTTCGTCCTGGAAGGCAAGGAAGCGCTGGCGGAGAAGTACCTCTCCCTCTTCTGCAAGAAGAGCGACACCGCCAAGCAGTACGTCCAGCAGTGGATTCCAATCGTCGCCGCGAGCCAGTCCCTCAAGGGCAAGCCCGAAGAGCGCGACCTGCTCATCCGCTGGGCAAGCGTTTGCGAATACGAATAATCATCAAAGGGACTGACTTCGGTCAGTCCCTTTTCTTGTGGGGAGATGGGAGCCTGCCATGTAACCATTTCCCCGCATTTGTTGAAATCTGCCACATTTGCAATTTTTCCTATGTAACCAACTTTTCATCCTCATTTTTTCGTGGTATCATTATTATAAGAAGGGGGAATTTGCCCTTTTCAAACTTATCTGCCGCGATTGCTTGTCAACCGCCTCCACAATCAGCATGAATGAATTATACACGGCCAATATTGCTCTCAGCGTCTTCGCCATGGCGATTATGCTCTTCTCCCTGCGCGGCGACATCAGCCAATCCAAGATCCGAAACCTGCTCTGCGGCGGCCTGTACGCCACCATCGCCATTTGCGCGCTGTGTGAGTGGTCGGGCGTGCAGATGGATGGCACGCCGCCCGCGCTGATTCCGCTGCATATCGCCGTCAAGACCATCGAACTTTCGCTTGCGCCGCTAATCGGGCTGTTCGCGGGCTGCGTCATCCATCCCTGCCCGCGGAAAGTGGTGCATAGGCTGCTGTGCCTTGCGGGCTTCCACGCGCTGCTGGTGCTGCTCTCGGCGTTCACAGGGCTGATATTCTATGTCGATGGGCAGAATTTCTATCACCACGGGTTGCTCTACGTGCTCTACATGCTCGCCTACGGGGGCAGCATGGTGTTCTTCCTCGTGCAGATTTGGTTCGCCTGCCGCGCCTACCAGTACACTGGCGGCACACAGCTGATGCTCGCGACGCTGTTCGTGCTGTTAGGGCTGATGGTGCAGCTGTTCCTGCCGATGGTCAAAATCGACTGGATTACCATCAGCTGCGGTGCGCTGATGATGTCGAAATTCTCCAGCGACATGCTACTGCAAACCGACGGGCTGACGCAGCTGGTCAACCGTTTGGGCTACGAGCATTATCTGGCGCGCCTGCACATTCCTGCCACCATCCTGATGTTCGACGTTGACCGCTTCAAGGACGTCAACGACTGCCATGGGCACTTGATGGGCGACGCCTGCCTGCGGACGATTGCCGGCTGCATCCGCCGCGCGTACGGGAATTACGGGACGTGCTTCCGCATCGGCGGCGACGAGTTCTGCGTGATACTGACGCGGCGGAACGCGCAATACAACACCATGACGGAGATTTTCCAGCACCTGATGGATGCGGCGCGGGCAGAGAATCCGGTTCTGCCGATGGTATCGGTGGGCTGTTCGCATTTTAATCCGTCAACGGATGATTTGGCGGATTCCTTGGCGCGGGCGGACGCGCGGATGTATCAAAATAAGGAAGCGCATAGATAAACACAGCCGCGACGAGCATATTCACTCGTCGCGGCTGATTTTTATTCACCTGTATCCACCGCAGTCTTGGCAGTAGCGCGCTTCCTTCGGGTTGTCTAAGCCGCAATACTTGCATGTCCAGTAGTCTGCTAACGGCGTCATTTCCGAAAGCGATTTCATTGTGCTGTTACTGTTACTGTTACTGTTACTGCTATTTCGCGGCAGATAGTTGTCGTTTTTATCTTTTGCAAGTTTTTTCTCTATATTTTCTAATGTTGCACGCAGTTCCAAATCAGGCAAAGCAGCAATGAGGGTGTAGCCGACGATGCCAAAGATGATGCACACGGCAATCCAGTTCCCTTTGCTGTACCCTTTCTGCTCAGCAATGCCGCCCGCATACATTGCAAATGCAACGTTGATTGCAATTGCAACCAAAACAATCAGAAAATACGCAAAATCCATGTTTCTCAACCTCCTTGTGTGTATCATATCCGTTTTTTTCTATTTGTCAAGCATTTTCCTCAATTTTCACATATTTTTTCTGCAACGAAAAATCCGAATACAAAAAACACGCATTCCACATTCGGAGTGCGTGCTTTTGTTGATATTACCGATTCACATACGCGTCGATTTCATTCCGGCTGGAGATTTGCAGCTTCTCAAAGATGCTCTCCATGTACGACTTCACCGTGTTGACGGAAACGCCCATCAGCGCGGCGATTTCCTTGTTGCTGCGTCCCTTCGCGGCAAGCATGGCAATCGAAAACTCGTAGGGTGTGAGCGCGTCGGTCACCTGCAGCGTCGACACGGGGTTGTGAATTTTCATCCACCCGCGGCTGAAGCGGTAGACCGACTGCACAATCTTGTTGTACGTTTCCGGCTCCTGCTTGCGCAGCGCGCGCTCCACCTGCCCCTGCAAAATGCCGTGATGCTCCACAAACGGGTGGATGTACCCCTCGCGGCTGGCGATGCTCCACGCGGCATCGAACTTCTGCTCCGCGCGTTCATCCTGCTTCAGGCTCATGCAAATCATGCACAGGACGATGTTGAGGTAGATGCTGTCAATGGGGTAGCGCGTGCCCGCCATCAGCAGGGCGGATTCGGCAATGCCCATCGCGTGTTCGTATTCGCGCCGGATGTAGAGCGCGTGGGCGATGGCGTACATGGCAAAATACTGCATTCCGGGCGGAAGAATACCGATAGCGGGGCGGATAGGGGTCAAGTCGAGCTTCTCGGAGTGGAAGAACACGCTGATGAGCGCGTCGGTGATGCTGCTGTACAGCCGCCACGAATCGTCGTTTGCGCGCTGCCCGTCCCGCTGAATCATTTCGAGATTCCGGCGGCACTTGGCGGCATCCCCCGTCTGCAGCATCGCCATCGTGTTGGTAATCAGCGCGGACAGGCGGATTTCGGGGCACTTGCTCGTCAGGTATTTCTCGCTGATTTCGCGGGCTTCCTCGTGCTCATCGCGGAAATAGTGGTGCAGGGCGCGGGCGATGTCGCGTTCCTCCTCGTCGTTCATGGTCAGCAGGAGATTCTGGAAGCCGTTGTCGCACGGGCGGGAAATCAGCGGCATATAACACTTGGCCATCCGCGGGGGGATTTTTTCCTGCCCGCGCTGCCCGCTCTTGCGCAAATCCGCCGGATGCGGCGTATTCGCCGGAATCAGCCACCCGCCCGATTTCCGGATTGCCCCCTGAATCCGCCCGGTATTCAGGTAGTAATTGACCATTCGGATGGAAACACCCCACAGCTCCGCCATTTCCTTTACGCTGAGGTAGTCCAATGCGCAGCCCCTCCTTGTTCTCCTTGTTTACGCTTACGGAATTGCCTCCCAAAGCATGGTCGCCGTTCGATTGCCATACGAGCCCTTGGGCAGCATGTAGGAGCGCGGCGTTCCTTCTACGCCGTCGATTTTCCAGCCTACAAAGGTATAGCCCGGGAGGTAGTAGGACGGGTCTTCTTCCGGTGTCCCGAAATAAACTTGGTTGTTGATGGTGTATTGAACCCAATTATATACTCTGCCGTGGCTCACGAAGGTTATGGTGTACGTCGCCACACGCCACTCCGCCTTGTAAATGCGGTCGCCGGTTGAGCCTTTGGGGATAATCATCGGCGTTGAAGGGAACTGACCGCTGCCATCGAGGACCCAGCCGGAAAATTCGTAGCCCGGACGGTCGGGAGGGATGGGCAGGGTGACGGAATCCTCCACGGTGTAGCGTATCGAAGCTATGACTGCGCCGCCGTTCGTGACCAGTGTGATGGTGTATCTGATCACCTTCCAGTTTGCGGTATACGCCTTGTTTCCCGTCGAACCCTTCGGAATTCTGACGCTTGTCTGCGGCGTCGTGATGCGCTCGCCCGTCCAGCCGACAAACTCGTAGCCGTTGCGGGTCGGGGTCGGCAGCTCGAAATCCTCATCCGTCATGGTGTAAACCACCTTTTCTTGACCGCTGCCGCCGTTCAAATCCATGGCGATGTTGTATTCTGTCAGTTTCCAGTTCTCGATATACGTCTTGTCGCCCGTCGAACCCTTCGGGATGGTCACGTTCGGCTGCGGCGTCGTGATGCCCTCGCCTGTCCAGCCAAGGAACGTGTAGCCCGTGCGGGTCGGGGTCGGCAGCGTTACGGTTTGCTCCACCGTGTAGAAATACACTTGCGACGAGCCCGCATTGCCCCCTTCCAGCAGCGTAATGATGGTGTATTCAATCACCTGCCAGTTCGCGGTGTAAGTGCGGTCGCCCGTGCTTCCCTGCGGGATTTCAATGGTTTTCTGCGGTTCGGTGATGCCCTCGCCCGTCCAGCCGAGGAAGATGTAGCCCGTGCGAACCGGGGTCGGCAGCTGGAACGCTTCCGATTCCACCGTGTACTGGATGGGGCGGATCGGATCGCCGCCTGCCGTGTCCATCGTGACGGTATAAAGCTTGTCCGCCGTCAGCGTCAAGGTCAGCGGCGCGTAGGGCATGAGGAAGGAAGCCGCGTCGTTCCCCTCGCTGATACTCAGGGAAACAGCCGGGTCGCTCAGGAAAACGTGGATGCCGCGATAGCCCGCTGCGGGCGCGATTTGCACCGTCACCTGCTCACCCGCGCGGCACAGCAGGTCGTTGCCCTCCGCCGGCATGTCGCTGCCCCAGAGGACGTTCTGCGCGTCGATGGTCACGCGCTGCGTGTCCGCCGTCCACGTCAGCGTAACGATGCGCCTTTCTTCGCGCCCCGTTACGGGCAGGAATGCGGCCGTCTCCTCGCCGCGCAGTCCCGTCAGGTGAATGAGGGCACGCTCGTCCGCGCCGAAGTCGCTGCGCTTGAACTGCGTCACCCACTCGCCGCGCTCCTTATCGAAGGTGAAGCTCGCCACGGCGCCGCTGCGCAGGGTCAGGCTCGGCGTGAAGTAATCCGGGCGCGCGCCGCTGATGCGAACGCGGTAGGTGATGCGCCCGTCCTGCTCGCCATAGCGGTAGACGTACACCGGGAATTCCGCTACCAGCGTGCTGTCATCCGTCAGCGGGAACACAACATCGCCCTCGCGGGAAAGATAGACATAATTTTCCGCCACGGCAAAGCAGGATTCGCCGCCATTCAGGCGGTAGACCTTGCTCCACGGGTCTGCGCTGCGCATTTCCGGCAGCAGCACATACTGCTCCTGCAAATCCGGATACTTCTCCGCAAACGCCGCCTCGATGCTGTCCATCATGTTGACCGCGCCCATCGGGCAGCTGTCGCCCGTGTACTGCACCGTCGTTTCGGTCAGCAGCGCGCCGTCCCAATCCGCCGTTTCCAGCTGCATGTCCTTGGCGCTCTGGTCAACAAGGCGGAAGCGCACGGTCAGGCTGATTTTCTTCTCCACCTTCAGCTCGCTGCCCATATGCAGCTGCTGCCCCGGCACAAGCGCGTTCTTGCCCGGATTCAGCACAATATCGCCCGTCGGCAGCGGGTCATCCGTCAGGTTCACGAGGTTCGTCGCAATCCCGATATCGAGATTCATCGGCTTGTCCACCACGATGGTGGAGCGGACATTGCCCTCGCCGTTCAGCGACACATTCCCCGACGCGCCCAGAATCAGCTCCTGAACATCTGCCGCCGCGCCGATGTTCAGCCGCACGTCCTCGTCCGACAGCACATACAGGCGGTCGATTTTGCCGGACGGCAGATTGGCGTTCAGCCCGCCGAGAACCAGCAGATTGCCGTTCATTTCCGGCGCATTGAACTCTGTGTCGCCCAGATGGTCAAAAATCGCGTCGCCGATGAAGGACTCCGGCGGCTGCGTGTCCTTATTCAACACGGTGATGCCAAACTGCTTGATGTTCTCCTGAAACGCCGGGTCATCCCAGTCCGTATTGTCCCATATGCCAGCGCCGATTTCTTTCGCCAGCCGCTCCAGCGCTGAGTCCTTGCCCTGTGGTGTCTGATTCTTGTTGATGGTGTTCAGTGTGTTCAGCGCACTCATGTTGTTTTCCACAATCATGGCCGCCGATGCTGTACCCGCCCAAATGATGCTGCATAAGAGCAGGAAAATGGTGCTCCATCGTGCGATTCGCTTCATGCTTCTTCCTCCTTGCTGATAGCTTCCGCGGGCTTTTTCCCATAGAAAACGCCCCTTCTGGTTTCAGTATACCATCGGCAAGCGCTGTTCGCCACCGCCATTCAATGGATTAATTGGACGTTTCCCTGCCCTTTTCCTGCTGAAAATTCCTGCATTCACGCAGATTTCCCGTCAATTCGCGCATGTTTTCCGCCGAATGCACCTTTCCAAGGCAGGAAATATCGGTTGCCAAGGATGGCAAAGTGTATCTTTCCAACATGCGAAAAAAGGCGAACCGGTTTTGAAGCCGATTCGCCCGTGGATTTGTCCAAACTTGGATGGAATTACTTGGCGATGGTGCAGTGCATGAAGTACTTGTAGCCCAGCGGGTTGGAGAAGAAGCCCTGCACGGAGTCGTCGAGCATGTAGATGTCGGTGTAGTAGTACAGCGGCACGATGCAGCCGGTATCCATCAGCATATCTTCCGCGATGTGCATCATGGCATAACGGTTCGCGCTGTCGGTGCAGCTCTTGATAGCAGAAATCAGCACGTCATAGGTTTCCGCCCAAGTGCCGTTCTCCACCTTCACGTCGTAGCCGTAGGGGGTCAGGTCGAGGTTGTAGATCTTCAGATCCGCATTCGCGCCCTTGCCGAACTGCACGTCGTTGTTGCCGGAGCCGGTCACCCACATGTCGAGGAAGCAGATCGGGTCGTTGTAGTCGGCAATCCAGCCATTGCGGGCAATGGAGTAGTCGCCGGACTTACGGGTGTTCAGGAAGGTGTTCCATTCCTGGTTGGTCAGGTTCATGGTGATGCCGACCGCAGAAACCGCGCTCTGGAGGTATTCGCCAATCGCCTTGTGGGCTTCGGAGGTGTTGTAGAGGTAGGTCAGGGACGGGAAGTTGGTGAAGACGCCGTTCTCCTCGTCGTAGGTGTAGTACTTCTTCAGGGTCTCAACCGCCTTGTCGAAGTTCGCCATGTAGACGTCTTCGTCGTCGGTCACGTCGTAGTAGCCGGTGATGCCTTCCACATGGCCCGCGTTCTTGTAGAACTCAGAGCCGTCCGCATCGGTCATGCCCATAGGAACGAAGCTGGACGCAGGCACCTGACCCGCCTGACCGATTTCTTCAACGATGTAGTTGCGGTCGAACAGCAGACCAATCGCCTGACGGATTTCTGCGCGCGCCGCTTCCGCTTCTTCGGGGGTCATGTTCGCGAGCACGTCAGCGGGCAGGATTTCTTCGTTGATGTTCCAGCAGACATAGTAGGTACCAATCTGACCGGCAATAACGAATTCCGTCGGATACTGTTCCTTCAGGGAAGCGATTTCAGAGGTGGGAACGTCGTCGATCAGCTGCCAGTCGCCCTTCTGGAAGTTCGCCAGCATGTTGTTCGCGTCGTCGGAGAGGTAGAAGTCCAGCTCGTCCATCGTGACCTTGTCCACCGCATGATAGTAGGGGTTCTTGGTCAGGGTGATCTTGCTGTTGTGTTCCCACGCGGTCATGGTGTACGGGCCATTGCCGATGTAGGTGGAAGGATCGGTCGCCCACGCTTCGTTGGCGACGACGTCCTCACGGACGGGCATGTACGCCGGGAAGGCGAGCAGCTCGTTCCAGTAGGCAACGGGGTTGTTCAGGGTAACGGTCAGGGTCTTGTTGTCCACGGCGGTCACAGCGAGGTTTTCCGCCTTGGGGTCGGAGCCGTCCGTAGTGTAGCCCTTGATGACTTCAAACATGTAGCCATAGTCCGCGCCCAGCTCGGAGGAAGCAGCGCGCTTCCACGCGAACTCGAAGTCCTTCGCGGTCAGATCCTTGCCGTCAGACCACTTCAGGCCATCAACGAGCGTGTAGGTGTACGTCACCGTGCCGTCGTCATTGACCACCGGATCCGGCAGTTCCACCGCGCAGTCCGGCAGGATTTCCAGCTTGCCGTCGTCGGTCTGCGCCCAAGTGGACAGGCCTGCGAACAGGTGAGCGACCATCGTCGCGCCGTCCACAGCGGAGTTCAGCGCCGGGTCAAGCGTATCAGGCTCGGACGCGATGCAGACAGCCATGTACGTCTTGCCGTCTTCGGCGACAGCGCACAGGGTGCAGGTCACCATCATTGCGATGGCGAGCAGGAGAGCAGTCAGCTTCTTCATGAAAAAACCTCCCTTAATATTCTGTGACAGCCTTGCTTTTCGTAGACTGTCTGTATCAAAAATGCGTAAAGCGCATCCTTGAAGCATGGATTTCGCGCCTGCGGGCGCGACCAAAGGGCTTTGCGGTCGCCCTTTGGAAACCTTCGCAGCGCACACGCCTGTTTATTGAGCTGTTCCGCAGCTTTTTCGCGGATAAACACGCGGGCACACTATGCCAGTGTCACCAACTCAATCGCGAAAAGGGTGTCGAGAGGGTCGAAGACCCTTCGCG
>OLWE01000482.1_pt1 | contig 23696 bp, 25 predicted proteins | sample 1673591 | NCBI WGS metagenome assembly OLWE01 (sample SAMEA103958116, study PRJEB25191) | human gut metagenome | biome: human-associated habitat [ENVO:00009003]; feature: intestine environment [ENVO:2100002]; material: feces | place: Germany | collected 2013/2015 | reverse complement strand
AAAAAAGCGATGACCTTCACAGGCTACCGCTCCAAATCTTCAATAGGTATTAGTTTTCCTTAAGGTAAAAAGATTGTTTTCAGGATAACTGCTGCAAAGGTATACATTTTTTTTAATATTACCAAATTATTTGAGCAATATTTTATAAAGGAATGTGGTGTGTGGGGACACAACAATGTTTATTAAAGTTCTTTAACTAAAAACTGATAAAAGATAATAAAAGAAAAGGGCCGAAACATCACGTCCCAGCCCAATTGTTGTACTCTCTAAAAACCATCTCGCTAGATGTAAAGAGAATACGGAAAAAAAAATTCCTTTTATTTCTGTTTCTTAATCTTTTCTACGTAAGCATCGATTACTGCTACGGCAGTAATGTTGACGATGTCCTGAACGCTGCTCTCAGAATCGGTGAAGTGGATAGGCTTGTTAAGACCCATCTGGATAGGACCGATGATTTCAGCCTCAGGATTCAATGCCTGGAGGAGCTTGTAAGCACCGTTGGCACTGCTCAGGTTAGGGAATACCAATGTGTTGACATCCTTGCCCTTGAGACGAGAGAATGGATACTTCTCATCGCGGAGATCCTTGTTGAGAGCGTAGTTCACCTGCATCTCACCGTCAATGGCAAGTTCAGGGAATTCCTTCTGCATCTCAGCAACAGCCTTCTTTACCTTGACAGGAGAACCTACGTTGTCGGTACCGAAGTTAGAGTAGCTCAACATAGCCATGACAGGCTCCTCGTTGAAGAACTTCACTGTTCCGGCAGACAACTTGGCGATGTCGGTCAGGACATCCTCGTCAGGGTGACGGTTAATCAATGTATCTGCAATGTAGTATACGCCCTTCTGGGTGTTGAGGATGTGCATGGTACCGAATGTCTTGTATTCGTCACGGATACCGATAACGTCCTTAGCCACCTTGATGGTATTGCTGTATTTAGTATAGAGACCAGTGATGAAAGCATCAGCATCACCCTGCTCAACCATAGACATACCGAAGTAGTTGCGCTCATACATCTTGTCGTAAGCCTCCTCGAAGCTGTAGCCCTCACGAGCACGCTTCTCAGCCAGGTGCTTGGCGAACTTGGCACGGCGACCCTGCTCGTTGTCTGCGCGCATATCTACGATTTCGATGTCAGAGAGGTCGAGTTTCAGACGGTTAGCCACACGGTTCAGACGATCTGGGTTACCCAGCAGGATAGGCTGGCAGATACCCTCGCTCTTAGCCTGAACGGCAGCCTTCAGCATGGTAGGGTTACCGCCCTCTGCGAATACTACGCGCTGTGGGTGAAGTCGGGCTGTGTCGTGGAGCTTGCGGGTAAGCTTGGTCTCCTGACCGAGCAACTGGCGCAACTGCTGCTTGTACTGCTCCCAGTCTGTGATAGGAGTACGTGCAACGCCACTTTCCATAGCAGCCTTGGCTACTGCTGCAGAAACCTCAGTAATCAAACGTGGGTCAACTGGCTTTGGAATGAAGTACTTAGGACCGAATGAAAGGTCGTTGACGTGGTAAACATCATTCACTACATCAGGTACAGGCTGCTTTGCCAAATCAGCGATAGCATGAACGGCAGCCATCTTCATCTCTTCGTTGATGGCGCGTGCGTGAACGTCGAGCGCACCACGGAAGATGTATGGGAAACCAATTACATTATTAATCTGGTTAGGATAGTCTGAACGGCCGGTAGACATCAGTACGTCTGGGCGGCTAGCCATGGCATCCTCGTAGCTGATTTCAGGAACAGGGTTAGCCAAGGCGAATACTACAGGACTGTCAGCCATAGAGCGAACCATATCCTGAGTCAGTACATTGCCCTTGCTCAATCCAACGAATACGTCAGCACCCTTTACAGCCTCTTCAAGAGTATGGATGTCGCGGCGGTCGGTAGCAAACAGCTTCTTCTGCTCGGTCAGGTTCTCACGGTCGCTTGTGATAACGCCCTTAGAGTCGAGCATCACGATGTTCTTGATCTGTGCACCGAGAGCAACATAGAGTTTTGTACAGCTGATAGCAGCAGCACCTGCACCGTTTACGACGATCTTTACGTTCTTGATGTCCTTGCCTGCCACTTCGAGAGCGTTCTTCAAACCGGCAGCAGAGATGATTGCAGTACCGTGCTGGTCATCGTGCATGACAGGGATGTCAAGGTTCTTCTTCAGGCGTTCCTCGATATAGAAGCACTGAGGTGCCTTGATGTCCTCCAGGTTGATACCACCAAATGTAGGAGCAATACGTTCTACGGTTTCGCAGAATTTCTCAGGGTCTTTTTCAGCCACTTCGATATCGAAAACGTCGATGCCGCCATAAATCTTGAAAAGCAATCCCTTGCCTTCCATAACTGGCTTTCCGCTCATGGCGCCAATGTCGCCAAGACCGAGCACGGCAGTTCCGTTACTAATTACTGCTACCAAGTTACCCTTGTCAGTATACTTGTATGCGTCATCTGGGTTTTGCTGAATCTCGAGGCAAGGGAATGCTACGCCTGGAGAGTAAGCAAGGCTCAGGTCTGTCTGTGTGTGGTAAGGTTTTGTAGGTTTTACCTCAATCTTACCAGGACGGCCATTCTCATGATAGAGGAGAGCCGCCTCTTTTGTGATTTTTACCATAATAATATATTGGTTTGAAGTTTTATTTTCTTACAGATTCGTGCTTTTAAGCAGCGATTTCTAAAAGTTTGTGCAAAGGTAATAAAAAACTTAGTAAAAACGAATGGTTTTTTATTTTTTTTTGTATCTTTGCACAAAAAAAAGTCTACAAAGCGTATAAATTGACATATAGATATGGCAGAAATTAATCAATACAGACAAGAGCTGAGAAATAAAATCATAGACTATGCCATGGCTGAGTTTTACAAACGAGGCGTAAAAGCGGTTAAGATGGATGAAATCTCTCGCGGTCTTCATGTGTCTAAGCGCACTGTTTATGAAATATTCGGTGACAAGGAGGAGCTTCTTCTTGCTGGCATGAAGATGCAGCAGGCGAAAGAACTGCAGGAGCTGGAAGAGTTTGCCAATACGCAAGCCCGCAACGTGATTGATATCATCAGTTATGTGTATAAGCTGCAGATGCGTCGCAATGAGCAGGTGGGAGTGGTTTTCTATGAGGAGATCCATAAGATTCCCCGTGTTGTGGAATTCATGCGCGAGTATCATTCTAAGGAGTGTGAGGAGAGAAGCAAGTTTTTTGCTACAGGTGTGAAGGAGGGACTGTTCCGCCCTGATCTCAATTATGAGGTGCTGTCTGAAGTGGGGTATGTTACCATGGAAGAAATCATGCACCGTCAGCTTTATCGCACTTATTCGATGCAGGAACTATTTGATAATTATACGCTTACGGTTATCAGAGGCTTCTGTACCGAGCGTGGACTCATGGCGCTGGATAGGGCTTTGGCTGGTCTGTAAAGCTGCAGCCCCTCTAGGGGCTTCCTCTAACTTCCCTTAACTTCCCCCTATGCGAAAGCCCAGTCTATTACTGTTTGTAAATCCAATATAATATCTTATTGATGATTCGGGTATAGAATCTGAACCATCTGTAGCTTGTTACGGGTTTGCCACCGAAGTTGAGGAGGAATTCCCTGTATAGATTCTGCTTCCAGGGCAAACCCGCATCCATGAAGCGGAAATGGGCGTAGCCGTGCTCATGGGCATACTTCAGGGCATACCAGATGGTCATGGCTTCTGGATGCAGATGGAGGCGGCTCTTGCGCTTGCCCACTGCATAAAGAAGGTAGGCATTGCCCTGGAAGAAGACGCAGGCGCAGCCTCCTATCACTTTCCCCTTGTATGTGGTAACGAAGATTCTGCTCTCGGGGTTTCCTGCAAAGTGCATGAAAAACTCCTTGGCTGGGACAAATCTTCTCAGCTTGAACCGATAGAAATTCTTGAGCATCCGGTAGAAGAGGGCGATGTCCTGAGCCGATGTGGCTTCGTGGCTTTCCACTCCCTTTGCCGTCATGCGCTCTACTATGTTTTCCATCTTGGCAGAGAGTCTGCTTTCCGGTGCCTTGCTGTGGAGCGAATGGTGTATTTCCTGCCAGGCGATAGGGAAGTAGCCCAGTCTGCGGAAGAAGCGATAGCCGAACATTTTCTTCTTCATGTCCGAAAATTCGATGTAGAAGCAGAGGCGGTGGCGAAGCTTCAGGGTGATGGCCTTCAGCAGCAGTGGAAAGAGGGTTTCTGTCTCCGTCTCGTCCGCATAGCATCCTTCCCCATGCGCATGCGCGTGCGTATATAAATAAGGTGGAAAGAGCGAACCTCGTCTGCGTACGATGACGAGCAGCTGTCCTCTTACTTCGCCGTCTCTGGTTGCTACGGCCATGTAAGGGGTGTCTTTGGGTGTCTGTTCCTCTATCAGGAACAGTGTTTTGCTGTGAAAGAAGTTGCCTTCCAGGAGTTCGGGCAACTCATTGCTTTCTGTATATATCCTGATGCTGAAATCATTCATATCTTTCTCTTTCTTCTGTTTTTTGCAAAAATAATAAATTAATCATAAAAATGCAAGTCTTTTATCAAAAGTATGACTTATTTTTAGTATTTTTGCACATTATGAAGATAATTATGATAGGTGCTGGCAATTTAGCCACCAGTTTGGCTGTGGCTTTAACCGATGCCGGTCACGATATTTTACAGGTTTATAGTAGGACGATGCAGTCGGCTCAGACTTTGGCAACGATTGCAGGCGGGGCTGCTGTCACCGATATTTCCCAGGTGAGAGCCGATGCTGATGTCTATATACTTTCCGTGAAGGACGATGCGCTTCCAGTGCTTATTCCTCAGCTTTGCAGGGGCAGGGAAGACAAGCTGTTCCTTCATACCGCAGGTTCTGTTTCCATAGATGTTTTCCAGGGTATGGCCCGCCATTACGGTGTGTTTTATCCTATGCAGACGTTCTCCCGACAGAAGCGTGTTTCCTTCGAGGAGATACCTTGTTTTATAGAGGGTTCGGGCGAAGAGGAGACAGCTGCCATCGAGGCGTTGGCTTCTCTGTTGAGCCATCGGGTTTACCGTTTGTCGAGTGAGGCTCGCAAGTATCTGCATCTCTCTGCCGTCTTTGCCTGCAATTTCGTGAATCATTGTTATGCCATCAGTGCCGGGCTTCTTGAGAAGCATGGTATTCCGTTCGATGTGATGCTTCCGCTGATTGACGAGACGGCAGCCAAGGTGCATCAGATGTCACCGAAGGATGCGCAGACCGGTCCGGCGGTAAGATATGATGAGAATGTAATCAGGGCGCAGAGCCAGCTTCTCAAGAATAATCCGCTGGTGAAGGATATCTATGACAGAATGAGCATGAATATACACCGTTTAAGTGAAGAAGTATGATAAATTACGATTTAGATAAGATAAAGGCCGTTATTTTTGATGTGGATGGCGTGTTGTCTAGACAGACCATTACGCTAGCCAGTTCGGGCGAACCTCTTCGCACGGTTAACATCAAGGACGGCTATGCCATTCAGTTGGCTCAGAAGATGGGATTGCGCATAGCCATTCTCACGGGTGGTACTACCGAGGCGATACGCAAGCGTTATGAAGGTTTGGGCGTAGAGGATATATTCATGGGATGTGCCGTGAAGATTCATACCTACGATGAGTTCCTGGCAAAGTATCAGCTTTCGGATGAGGAGATTATCTATGTAGGAGATGATATTCCTGATTATGAGGTCATGCGCCGTTGCGGATGTCCATGTTGTCCTGCTGATGCCTGTTCGGATATCAAGTCTATTTCCCGCTACATCTCTTCAGCCAATGGTGGCGAAGGAGTGGGCAGGGATATTGTAGAGCAGGTGCTTCGTGCCAAGGGCCATTGGCTTTCCAATGCCAAGGCCTTTGGATGGTAATTTAAGTGAAGAGTGAAGAACGAAGAGTGAAGAATTCAATAGCTTTACTAATCATAAAGTTCAAAGCTCAAAGTTCAAAGTTCAAAGTTCCAAGTTCAAAGTTCCAAGTTCAAAGTAAGATGAATTATAAGATCATTTTGGCGAGTAATTCGCCACGCCGCAGGGAACTGCTGGCCGGATTGGATATTCCTTTCGAGGTAAAGGTTATCAAGGGCATTGATGAGAGCTATCCTGAATCTCTTGATGCCTATGAGGTGGCAGAATATATTTCCAGTAAGAAGGCAGAGGCTTATCGGAGCCTTCTGGATGAAGAACCTTCTGGAAAAGCTTCAGAAGAACAGGGTGAAGATGCAGTCCAGACGCTCATTCTTACTGCTGATACCGTTGTGATTGCCCCAACTGCTGACGAGCAGAACGATCAGGAGGGAAAGGGCGTAATTCTCGGAAAACCGAAGGATGAGGAGGATGCCGTGCGCATGCTACGGATGCTGAGCGGCAAGACCCATCATGTGGTAACGGGCGTATGTCTGACTACCCGCAGTCAGCAGCGCCATTTCTCGGTTACTACCGAGGTAACGTTCAAGCAGCTCAGTGATGCAGAAATCAGATATTACATCTCGCATTACAAGCCTTTCGACAAGGCAGGAGCCTATGGCATTCAGGAATGGATTGGCTATATCGGATGCACCGGATTGAAGGGCAGCTATTTCAATGTAATGGGCCTTCCCGTACAGCGCATCTATGAAGAAATAGCCAGGATGTAATACGTATGATTGTAAGCGGATTTGTCGCTGAAATCGCCGTAATGAAAGCTGAAAAGGCGCAAAAGTGAAAGAATGTACGGCAATTTAGATTTTTTAAAATTTGATTTTTCTTCATATCATAAATTATGACTATCTTTGTGCGTTTTATGTAACTAACGAAGAAATATGAATGAAAAAATGAAAGCCCAGGCAAGAGAAATCCTGGACCAGTATCTGGAGTCAAACCTGCATCGTAAGACCCCGGAAAGATATGCTATCCTTGATGCTGTCTTCAGCATGAGAGGACATTTTACATTAGATGAGCTGGGTGCTGCTCTGGAAAGGAAGAATTTCAGAGTGAGCAGAGCCACGCTCTATAATACCATCCATCTCTTCCTGGAGTTGAGATTGGTGGTGAGACATAGTCTGGTGGATGGAACCAAGTACGAGGCCAGTTCCAGCAACGAGAACCACGTGCATCAGGTATGCACCGTATGCGGAAGAGTTACCGAGGTGCAGGCACCCCTGGTGACGGCAGCCATCAACGAGACCAGATTGCAGCGGTTCCGCAAGGACGCCTTCGTGCTCTACATCTATGGTGTATGCAGCATCTGCCAGGCAAAGATTACGCGACTCCGCAACAACAAGAACGAAAAGTCTAAATAATTTTATATTAAAATAAAATGAACACAGGTAAAGTAGATGTCCTACTGGGTTTGCAGTGGGGCGATGAAGGTAAAGGTAAGGTGGTTGACGTGTTGACCCCTAAGTATGATGTCATTGCTCGTTTCCAGGGTGGTCCTAACGCAGGTCATACCCTCGAGTTCGAAGGCGAGAAGTATGTGCTCCGCTCTATCCCTTCTGGTATTTTCCAGGGTGGTAAGGTGAACATCATTGGTAATGGCGTAGTCTTGGCTCCAGACCTCTTCATGGGCGAAGCTAAGGATTTGGAGAAGAGCGGTCACGACCTCAAGAGTCGTCTCTTCATCTCTAAGAAGGCTCATCTCATCATGCCTACTCATCGTGTGCTCGATGCTGCTATCGAGGCTTCTAAGGGTAAGAACAAGGTGGGTACTACCGGTAAGGGTATCGGTCCTACTTATACAGATAAGGTGAGCCGTAACGGTCTCCGCGTAGGCGATATCCTCGACAATTTCGAGGAGAAGTATGCTGCCCACAAGGCTGCTCATCTCAAGACCATCGCAAGCCTCGGTTATACCGACTTCGATATCACAGAGGTTGAGAAGACCTGGATGGAGGGTGTCGAATACTTGAAGCAGTTCAAGTTCATCGATAGCGAGGTGGAAATCAACAAGGTGCTCCGTTCCGGCAAGGATATCCTCTGCGAGGGTGCTCAGGGTACTATGCTCGATGTTGACTTCGGTTCTTATCCTTTCGTTACTTCTTCCAATACCATCTGTGCTGGTGCCTGCATCGGTCTGGGTGTCGGTCCTAACCGCATCGGCAATGTCTATGGTATCATGAAGGCTTACTGTACCCGTGTCGGTGCAGGTCCATTCCCTACAGAGCTCTTCGACGAGACAGGTGCCAAGATCCGTGCCCTCGGTCATGAGTATGGTGCTGTTACCGGTCGTGAGCGTCGTTGCGGCTGGTGCGACCTCGTACAGCTCAAGTATTCTGTGATGGTGAACGGTGTTACTGAGCTCATCATGATGAAGAGCGACGTGCTCGATGACTTCGATACCATCAAGGCTTGCGTGGCATATAAGTTGAAGGACGGTTCTGTTACCACCGATTTCCCTTACGAAATTGATGATGTTGAGCCTGTATACAAGGAGTTCAAGGGCTGGAAGACAGATATGACCCAGTTCACTTCTGAGGATCAGTTCCCACAGGAGTTCAAGGACTACATTGCATTCGTAGAGGAGTTCCTCGAGACCAAGATTGGCATCATCTCAATCGGTCCAGACCGTGCTCAGACTATCGTACGTAAATAATTTTATAGTGATTAATGTTTAGTGATTAATGTTTACTTTGAGGGGTTAACATTGCGCTGAACATTAATCACTAATCATTAAACAATAAACATTAATAAATGGCTCAGAAACCAAGTATACCAAAGGGCACGAGAGATTTTGGTCCTGTAGAGATGGCGAAGCGCAATTACATCTTCAATACCATCAAGGACGTATATGCCCTTTACGGATTCCAGCAGATTGAGACTCCTGCCATGGAGACCCTTCAGACTCTGATGGGAAAATATGGCGAGGAGGGCGACAAGCTGCTCTTTAAGATTTTGAATTCAGGAGACTATATGAATAAGGTGAGCGATGAGGACATTCATTCGCTCGGATCGCTCAAGTTGGCTGCCAAGCTCTGCGAAAAGGGACTTCGCTACGACTTGACTGTACCTTTTGCCCGTTACGTAGTCCAGCATCGTGAAGAACTCCAGATGCCTTTCAAGCGCTATCAGATTCAGCCTGTATGGCGTGCTGACCGCCCTCAGAAGGGTCGTTACCGTGAGTTCTATCAGTGTGATGCCGATGTGGTTGGCTCTGATTCTCTTCTCAACGAGGTAGAGCTGATGCAGATTGTGGATACCGTCTTCACCAAGTTTGGCGTGCGCGTATGCATCAAGATCAACAACCGCAAGATTCTGACTGGTATCGCTGAGGTTATCGGTGAGGCAGAGAAGATTGTAGACATCACCGTGGCTATCGACAAGCTCGACAAGATTGGTCTCGACAATGTAAACGAGGAACTTCGTCAGGATGGTATCTCTGAAGAAGCGATAGAGAAATTGCAGCCAATCATCTCTCTGTCAGGCACAAACGATGAGAAACTTGAAGTAATTTCTAAGGTTCTCGAAGGCTCGGAGGTGGGCTTGAAGGGAGTAGAGGAAACCAAGTTTATCCTCGATACCTTGAAGGCTGTAGGTCTGAAGAACGAGATAGAACTCGACCTTACCCTGGCTCGTGGCTTGAACTATTATACCGGAGCCATCTTCGAGGTGAAGGCGCTCGATACTCCTATGGGCAGTATCACCGGTGGTGGCCGTTACGACAACCTTACCGGCATCTTCGGTCTTCCAGGCTTGAGTGGTGTAGGTATCAGTTTCGGTGCCGACCGCATCTATGATGTGCTGAATGCGCTCGATCTCTATCCTAAGGAGGCGGTGAATACCACCCAGGTGCTCTTCATCAATTTCGGTGAGAAGGAGACTGCCTACTGCCTGCCTGTCGTCAGTGCAGCCCGTGCAGCCGGTATCCGTACCGAGATTTTCCCTGACAAGGCGAAGATGAAGAAGCAGATGAGCTATGCCAATGCCAAGAACATTCCGTTCGTAGTGCTTGCAGGCGAGAACGAGATGGCTCAGGGCAAGGTTACATTGAAGAATATGGAAAGCGGTGAACAGACCCTGGTTTCTACCGAGGAGCTGATTGCTGCTGTAAAGAAATAGTTTTTTAAGTTAGATTCTCGTCCTCTCATGCTTGTGTATGTGAATATATGGTATGGCAGGGCGAGTTTTTTTATTCTGTAATGACAAATTCTTAAACTACAAAACAATGAAGAAAATAAAGGCTATTTTATGTGTCTTCCTGTTGGCTTTGTTGATGACATCCAGCACGAAGACCACTACCATCTTTGTGATAGGTGATTCTACCGCAGCCGAGAAGGGCAATTACAAGACGAGTCCTGAGCGAGGCTGGGGTATGGTTCTGCAGGGTTGTTTCGATGACAGGATCATCGTAGACAATCATGCTGTCAACGGTCGCTCTTCCCTGAGCTTCATCAACGAGGGCCGCTGGCAGAAGGTATTGGACAAGATCAAGCCGGGCGATTATGTCTTCATCCAGTTCGGACATAACGACGAAAAGCCGAAGCCAGACCGTCATACCGATCCGGGTTCCACCTTTGATGCCAATCTCGCCAAGTATGTGAACGAGACTCGTGCCAAGGGCGGCATTCCGGTACTTTTCAATGCCGTAGTACGCCGTTGCTATTATTCTGAGGAACTGAAGAATGATGATGATGAGAAGCTGCGCAACAAGAAGTATGACGGCAAGGAGCTCATCAACAGCGATACCCTGATAGATACGCATGGCGCCTATGTGGTAGCGCCTCGTCATGTGGCAAAGGCATTGAATGTTCCTTTCGTTGATGCTACCAAGGTTACCCACGACATCGAGACCAGCATGGGCATCGAGGGCAGCCGCAAGCTTCACATGTGGTTCCTGCCAGGCGAGAACCCGCAGGTTCCCGCTGGCAAGAAAGACAATACACATTATAATATCTATGGAGCCCGCATCGTAGCCAACGCTTTGGCTGATGAAATAGGCAGGCAGGTTCCGGCACTCAAGAAACACGTCCGTCATTTCGACCATGTGGTATCCCGGGAGGGTAGAGGTGATTTCTTTACGCTGCAGGAGGCTGTTGATGCCATTCCGGCAGGCAAGAAGACTACCATCCTCATTCTGGGAGGTGACTGGAAAAAGCCAGTCCGCATGGATGGAAAGAAGATTAAGTTTGTGAAGTATTTCGGCGCAACTATCAGATAATGGATTCCTGCGCCAGCCATGCCTTGACGTCGAAGCAAGGACATTCCTTTCTGACGTAAGGCAGATCGCGATGACCCAGAATCTTGGCACCAGGATAGCTGAGAATCAGACTCTTCAGGAGTGTCTTCAGCGAGTCCTTCTGTGCCGGGGTTCGGGTATCGGCAGGCTGTCCGTTCTCGTCCAGTCCACCCTCATAGCATACTCCGATGGAATGGGCGTTGTAGTGGCGGGCATGGGCACCGATCTTGTTCTCCGGACGGCAGGGATAGATAACACCGTCTTTGGTGATGTAGAAGTGATAGCCTATTCCGGTGAAACCGCGGGCACGGTGGCTTGCTTCCAGATCTTCTACCGTGAAGTTCTGGGTAATGCGGGTGGCACTGCAATGTACCACAATCAATGAGATTTTTCTACTGTTCTGCATAATCAAAGCGTTTTTTAGTGGTTAATTTAGTTCTACTTGCAGCTTGACACGAAGAATGAGCTGGCGATGGCAGTAAGTACAGTGATGATGAAATTAATGACAGCTTTCCAATTAATCTTTTTCATTTCTTTTTGTGTGGTTTTTTAGGGGTTGATAACCCTGGCGAAGGAAATACCCAAGCACCCGTACATGATGATGTAACTGTATGGACTTGTCGGGGCTAAGTATGTTGCCCCCTCTTTTTTATCATCGGAATACTCCTGTCGCATTCCTTCGCCCGGTTATCTAACCATTAGTTCTTAAATCGATTTCGTATCGTATCTCTGTTTTCTCTTTCTTTCGGTCTACAAGCCTACGTCTCCGCTATCAGACCCCTGTTCCTTGCCGGAATCCGATCCGCTTTGGTTACCGGAATCAGATCCGGTGTTGGAACCGGAATCGGTGCCGGGATCCGAACCAGGAGTCTTGCTCTCCTTCTTCTTGGTGAGGTCCTTCACGTTCTTGAGCGTAGCCTCCAGGTCAAGCTGGTTGTTGGAGAACTTACCCGTGGCGCGTGCACGGAGTCTCACTCCGTCAATATGGTTAGCCACGCTGAACTCCTCCTCGCTGTCGGCTCCCTTCTTTGGTCGGATACCGATGCTGAAAATTGCGAGGTTCTCAATCTTGACTGCCACGTTCTGCATGACCAGCTCTCTAACGCAGACCACCATGTCGGTGAGGATACCTCTGATGGTACCGGCCGAGAATGGGGTGTTGTGAGAAGCCATGTGCTCTGCCAGTTCGGCGATGCCGATGGTGTGGGTCACAACAGGTCTTGCATAAAACTTGCCGAACGCCTTCTTGATGAGGCTGTTGGCACACTTAACTAATTTGAACAACAACATAACAAAAATTTTTTAGTGATTAATAATTTAGTGATTTAACTCCTGCCAATCTCTCTTGATTGACAATGCAAAGATACAACATTTGCGCGGTGCTATTTAGGGTTAACGAGAAATACGAGAATAATGAGAAATAAAGTTGAAAAAAAAGGGGAAAAAATAAAAAAAACGCAGAAAAAGGGTCTATATGCCACGATGAACGGGTGGCGTATAGACCCCTTTTTTGTTTTCTTATACTTCCTTCCAGTCAACCAGTCCCTTTCCCATATCATCCAGTTCTATGGCAAGGGCGATTACTTTCCGCTTATCCGCCTTGAAAGGCTCGGCATATTGCTTGGCTTTCATCTGCTCCTCGGCAGCATCCACGCCACCGTTGTTGCTCAGCTTCAACTCCAGCACATAGATGAAGTTGGTGTTTTCTACCACCATATCAATCCTGCCCGTAGCTATCATCTTCTCTACTTCCACCCGGCAACCGATGGCATTGAAGATAGTGCTCAGAATCAGGCGGTAGCGCTCCTCCATATCCATGCTGGCAAGCTTCTTGTTGCTGTAGGGCACGTCAGCTATGAGAGCCTTCAGGCATTTCATGGCTTCGGGAAGATTGCCAAGGCTGAGGTGAACATTCAGAAATGCCTGGGTAGATTGAAGGTCATTGTTCTTCCGCATGGCAAGCGTTGGCAACACAATCTCGTTCAAGGCTTGCCTTACCTCGAAGTTAGGAATGCCTAGGAGATAAGTTCCATTTATGTAACCCTTAATCGTGAGATAACCCGACTGATAGAGAAACAGCTCTGCTCCGCCACCTGTTACGTCAGAAGTTTCTATGATTGTGTCCAACAGGGCACTATGGTCAAAATCCTTCAAACGAATCTCCAGGTCATCCACAAACTTTGGCAACAGCGAGGTTGCACCTGATGAAGCCCAATAGTTCTTCAAATCAGAATCTGCCAAGGCATTGATGAGACTGAACGGATTGAAGACATCCACCATATTGCGGCGACTGAAATGATAGCCGTCATAATATGCCGTCAACTTCTCTACTGCTTCGTCGAATGTCCAGTCTTCGTATTCTGCCAATTTCTTGATTTCCGGCTTGAAATCACGAAGCACTTCTTCTTTGGTAATACCGCAGATGGCAGCATATTCTGGCTCGAAGCTGATATTGCTCAGATTGTTGAGTACAGAGAAGAGAGAAATTTGCGTAAACTTGGTGATGCCGGTGATGAAGACAAATTTCTCGTATTTATCATCTGCCTTGAGAATGGCAAAAACCTCACGATAAATAGCGGTACATGCTTCGTGATGCGGAGTTTTCCAGGAATGCTGCAATGGAGAGTCGTATTCATCGATGAGGATGGCAACCTGCTGTCCGGTTTGCTCATACGCCTCCACGATTATTGCATTGAAGCGGTCGGCAAGTTTGGCGGTTGGCTTAGGAGTAATGCCATATTCCTCCTCTAATTTGTCGAAAGTGATGTCGAGGTAAGAGCGCAATGTGTCCGGTTCAGCGCCGGCACGACTCATATCGAGTCTGATGACAGGGCGCTTCACCCATTCCGTCTCCAGCTGCATAATCTTCAATCCCTCGAAGAGTTCCTTCTTTCCCAGGAAATAGGATTCGAGCGTATCTACAAGAACGGATTTACCGAAGCGGCGAGGGCGGCTCAGGTAATTATACGTTTTATTTCTGTTGGCAAGTTGCCAGATGATATCTGTCTTGTCAACATAAAGGTATCCTTCCTCTCTGATTTTCTCAAAAGACTGGATGCCAACAGGCAATCTTCTATCGTTAGTCTCTACCATAACTCCTAATCTGTCTTTTAAATGAACTTTTGCGCAAAGTTACGACTTTATTTTCATATCTGCAAGAGATTTCGGGGAAAAGTTTTGGAATTCTAGGTTTTGCTTGGTAAAAATTTGCGACGTCTGCGGGAGTTGTTCCTTGTCCCACAGATTTCCACAGATGCACACAGATTTTTTTGCGTAGTCCTGATGTTTCAAGTCACGCAGATTTGGCTTTCCCTTCGGCCGCCGATTTTTAATTCGCAGATTTCGCAGATTTTTTACCTTTTTACCCTTTTAAATTCCCACACGGATCTCACAGATCTCACGGATCTCACGGATTTTTTTACTTTTTTACTTTTTTACCTTTTTACCTTAAAAAGGTGTATAAAATGTTAACTCCAATAGTTTCATTCCCCCCAATGAAACACCTAAACCATAGGAATGAAACTATTTTTTTGAGGAATGAAACTATCTGTTTGAATTATTTTTTGTATATTTGCGGTATGAAAGGACATTCTGTCTGCCGGGGAGGAAGACTCTGCATGTTGGGAGAAAGGCTCCGGATGCGAGGGAAAAGGCTCCGGATGCTGGGGGAAAGGCTCCGCATGACGGTGGAATTTCCGATGACGGCGAGATTGGGATTACCGTATCCCTCTGGCTGGGAAAAAATGAATTAACGAACCGAATTGTAAACATAAAAATTATTAACAAGTATGAAACATCAAATTTTAGCTTTTGCTGTTGCAGCACTCAGCTTCACAGCTTGTACCAACGAAGACAATATCAGCCAGGACTTCCTAGCAGATACTCCTATCAAGCTCAACGTTAGCGTGGATGAGCCAACAACACGTGCGGGATATTCTGATGCTGACAAGCCTACGGGGTTTGTACTCGAAGTCGTGAATCATAACGCAGACAAATACAATTATCTGGTTTGGGCAAAAAAGGTTGGAGATAGCTGGAAAACCTATAAACCCGATGAGACACTTAAGGGTGGAACTGACGAGGAGGTCACCATGCTATGGGCAAACATGAATGACAAAGTTGACGTAACAGCTTTTACGAACATTGGAACCATTACTATTCCCACAGACCAAACCGGTGATGAACAACTGAAGGAAGCCGATGTCTTATACATGCCATCCTCACAGATTGCTCCTAGGAAAGAAGGTATCAAAGTGGCCTTACAGCATGCTATGAGTAAAATCAACCTCACCATCGAACTGGGCAGCGAGTTTGAATTTACCGAGGATATCAACAAGAAGATTACGGATGTAAAGATTGATGGTTCATCGGTTTCAGGAGATTTAGCTTCCGGTGGCATATATGACGTATCCGGTGATCCAACCCCTATCACTCCGCTCTATACCGGCGAAACCGCTTTTAGTAAGGAAGCCGGAAAGATCACCAAGGCAAAAGCTACCTATGAGGCGATTCTGATTCCTCAAGACATCGCAAGCGGGAAGTTTACTGTCAGCTTCAAGGTAGAAGGCAAGCTCTATGAGTGGGTATATAATAATGAAGCAGGATTGACGCTGGCTCCTAACACCGCCTATACGCTCAAGCTGATAGCCGGAGACGACAAGGTGCAGCCTGCATCCTTCTCTGTTGCTAAATGGAACCCAGGAAATGGAGAAAACGGTGAAAACAAGGAAACCGATTAAAGGAAAGAAACCGAATTAAATAGATAATAACAAGATAAACGACAAGAAAATGAAGACAATGAAGATCATGAAACGATTGATGGGGTGCGCTGCCGCCATTCTGGCGCTGACAGCCTGCTCCGAGTCAGAAGACCTCCTCGCTGCATACCATAGCGATTCTAAAGCCGTACACATCACGGCGCAAGTAGGTAAAGCATCTGCCGATGGCTTCACCCGCAGCAATCCGATGGGTACTGCTGAAGAGCAGGCGAAATTCAATGAAAATGATGTGATTAGCGTCAAGGCTGATGGTCAGGATGCCGTGACCTATAAGCTCGTAGGCTCGGAATGGCAGCCGCAGAACGGCAAGTTCCTGAAATGGGAAAAGGAGACGATGAATTTCACCGCCTACTATCCTGCTTCGTTTAATGGTACCATCACCCAGCCTGAGAAATACAACAGCGAGGCTGATCTTGCTGCCGCCGACTTCATGTCGTTTAAAGGTCCGCAAGAAAATAAAAACAACAATAAACTTACTCTCACCATGGAGCGTGAGATGGCGAGAGTGGTAGTAGAGATTGCTGACTTCAACGATCAGTATGCCGGAGCTACAGTCAATAACGTCAGCAGCCTCAGCATCTGTGGTGTAAAAGCGTATAAGCACGATAATAAGTTCTATGCCCTTATCAAGCCATGCACTGAAAGCTCTGCAACCTTCATCTCTCTTGATGTAGCAGAAGGAGAAAGCAAAACAACAACAGAAAAGCTCACCGGCATCCCTGCTCTCGTAGCCGGCAAGAGCTACACCTATAAGCTCACCGTGGGTAAGAACAAGATTGCTGTTTCCGGTATTACCGTGGCACCATGGAATACGGGGACAATTACTGATAATGGTAAAGCAATTTATACCCCATACGTCACCTTTAAGGCAAATGGGGAACAAAAGTTTAAGATGAACGCATATAATTACACCATCACAGGACTTCAGTATTCTGTGAATAATGGTGAATGGCAAGATGTTGTGGCTGGCACAGAAATTTCCTTCGGTGGACCACATGGCGACCTTCGTTTACGTGGCACAAACACTAAAGGAACTGCGCCTAATGTGTCTCAATATTCAACCATCACATTTACTGATAAAAATGTGAATGTAGCTTGCACAGGCGACATCCGCACGCTGCTGGACTGGAGAAACTATAATACTGTAGATACCAAAGATGCCAGATTCTGTTCTTTGTTCAATGGTTGCAGTGTATTAACCTCTGCCCCAGAATTGCCTGCTACAACATTAGCGGATCGGTGCTATTATGGCATGTTCCTTAGTTGTGCAAATCTCGAGTCTGCCCCAGAATTGCCTGCTACAACATTAGCGAAGGAGTGCTATAGAGGCATGTTCTATGATTGTAGAAAATTATCAACCGTTACAATGTTAGCTCTAAGCACAGAAATTACAGGAAAAGATAACTGTGTTACCCAATGGCTTGATAATGCCGGAACCACAGCCACATCCCGCACACTCAAAGTACAAGATGCGGATGCCTATAATGCGTTGGTAAACACAACAGGTTATCTCCCTGACATCTGGCAGAAAGGCTATACAAATACTACCGTGCTGAATAAAGATAACGGCAAAATAGAATAGGAGCCATCAGATTACTGAGGTTTCGCACGTGGTTCAGGTACGGGCTGAAGGCCCAGAAGCTCATAGCCCAGGGCAGCGCCCTGGGTATATGTAGCAATCAACAAGGCGCCCTGTAGGGGCAAAAGCTCAGATTTGTTCTTTGTCCCACAGATTTCACAGATTTACACAGATACAATGAAAAAAAGGGTCTATATGCCACGATGGTCGGGTGGCGTGTAGACCCTTTTTATTGTATCAGGGATGCCGGAGGATGGCGCTATGTGGTCTGATGGGGCGCTGCATGGCTAGAGTTTCATCTGTCTTATCTCTTCTTCCGTCAAGCCGGTGGCTTGGGTTATTTGAGTGACAGGAAGCCCCAGAGACAGAAGGTTTCTGGCTATCTCAAGGCATCGCTGGTTCATACCTTTTTCCATGCCTTTCTCCATACCTTGCTGATAACTATCGTACTGAAGAGTCTTCTCTACCCTTACGGAATCCCAAAATTTGTCGTAGGCTCTGAGTTCGGCATCTGTAAAGCCGGAGATTTTCAACTCTTCTGTTGTCGGCAGATACTGTTCCTGTTGTATCAGTTCATCTTCGTTGAGTGACTGAAGGGCATTCAGGAGGTTTCTCAATCGATTAGGATGATTGCCGAATATCTTCTTGAACGTGAGGTCTGCCTTAGGGTCTAAGTACTTCATAACCATCTGTTTTAAAATCTACAGCGCAAAGTTCCTCCGTCAAGTAACGAGAGGCCAAAGCTTCTATATCTATCTTGTCTGATTTTTGAATTTCTTCAATGACTGCATCTGTGCAATCATCGTTCATTACCACACCAATTGCTTCGCTAGGAGTAAGGTTACATTCCTTTGCTATATAACAAGCAATTTCACCTAATACGTTTTCATAATTATACTTATTTCCCATATTCTCAATCTTTAATAAGTTCATTAATAGCCTTTTGTGTACAAAAGCAATATTGTATATAGCTAAGTCCAAATTGGGATATTCTGGAAACCAGAATACTCAAGTTGCTTTCATCAAGATAAGCTTCCCCACATTGGCGAATATAGTTTTTTATTTCTTGATCAATGAAGGCATCTGCTACGGGTCCAATAACAATATCGTAGTCATGCTTGAATCCGCTTTCTTCCCTGTTCTGGAGGATGAACTTTGCCCATTCTGTTGTGAATCCTTCAAAGATTTTAATTTGAAGTCCTTTTTTCTCACCTATATTAGGATAAAACAGGAACGCATTGACTGTAATTTTTCCTCCATGAAGAAAAGCACTGCGTTTGCCCATTTGCCAAGCTCTTTTCCAATTTGGAGTGAGATAGAATCCTTTGCCAAAATCGTTTTTCCCTTTACATTTGGAGAGATCAGGAGTAAGAATCTCTGTATAGCTTCCATGCAGCAACCTCATGATACCATTATCCTCCTTTCCTTTTTCTTTGCTTTTGCGATATGGTTATTGCAGACACGGGTCAAATCCTCTATGATTTGCTCCCTTGGCAGGGTCTGCTCTATTTCCCAGTTCTCCTCCAAAAATCTGATGCCTTGATTCTTTTGGAGGAAGTTGAAAGCTTTCTGTTTGGTAATTTTCTTGTCCTCTGCAAACCAGCAAGCTGCAACTGTGACAAAGATAGTTGCCTTCATCATAGTCTCAGCAGACGGATACTGGCTGTCTATATACACACTAAGTTTCTCGCCCATAGCTTCCAGGAGGACAGAAGCATCATCTATAGAGATATTGGTCTTGCCACTCTCAATCTTACTGATACTGCTTTTGCCCAATCCCACATATTTTCCAAGAGCCTCTTGCGATAGCCCTTTTTCCTGACGAACTTTTTTCACTATGCCTCCCAGGATATTATCTGTATTATCGAATTTCTTTTTCATATCTGTTCTTTTTGGGGCAAAAATAGCCAAAGTTTCCCAAACGAGCAACTTTTTTAACTTAAAGTTGTATAAAAAAGAACTTAAAGAAGATATTTCATATTTTGCCAACAAGTTTCAAAAAGATTGTCAACATACAAATATCCTTGCTCTCTGATTTCCTCAAAAGACTGGATACCAACAGGCAATCTTCTATCGTTTGTCTCTACCATAATTCCTAATCTGTCTTTAATAATCAACTTTTGCGCAAAGTTACGGTTTTATTTTCATATCTGCAAGAGATTTCGGGGAAAAGTTTTGGATTCCTAGGTTTTGCTTGGTAAAAATCCGCGACGTTTGCGGGAGTTGTTTCTTTGTCCCACAGATTTCACAGATTTACACAGAACATTCTGATGATAATGGGAAAACAAAATCTGTGTAAATCCGCGACGTCTGCGGGAGTTGTTTCTTTGTCCCACAGATTTCACAGATTAACACAGAACATTCTGATGATAATGGGAAAATAAAATCTGTGTAAATCTGTGAAATCTGTGGGACTAAAAAAATAATCTGTGGGACTTAAAAACCCAATCAGTAGGACTTAAAAACAATCTGTGGGGAGACGGACTTCTACGGCTCGTCCAGGTATTCGAAGATGAGTTCTACCTGGTGGCGGGTGAAGTAGTGGAGGCGCTTGCACTGCTGGGGACCATAAATGGCGGCAAACAGGGCGGGGATGCGCTTGATCCAGCGTGATAGGCGGGCTAGAGCCGCCTTCTCCGTTGACTTGGGAAAGTAGAGCATCGCAAGCTCTGCCTTATCGTAATTTCTGACTTCTATCATAGGCTATTTATTCATTTTATAGGTTTCATTTAAAAACTCCTGGAAATTTTAAAATCTCTCTGAAAGATAGGAAATTATCTCTGAGAGATAAAAAAATATCTCTCAGGGAGAAATTGTTTTCTCTGTAGGATAGGGGGGCTTATCTACCCTTATCCATCAGGTCTCTGTCGGTAGGCAGGATTTCCGAAACAATCCATTTGTTGCCGTCCTCTTCGTGCTTCTGCTGGAAGCCGAGATTCTGCATCGTCTGGCTGATGTCACGGTTTGACATCGTGTCGCGGAAGATGGAATTGGTGCAGATGCGCTCCAGGATATCACTGGTGCGGCGACGGAAGATGTTCTGGACAGGCGTATCCTCATCGGGAACCTTGTAGAACTTGAGGATTCTTTCGGCTATGTAGTCGTTCACCTGGAACAGTTTGTTGCGCACCGACTGGCGCTTGATTTCCTCATCGGTGAGCCAGTATTTCCAGTCGTCCTCCGTCAGTCCCTTCTTCTTCTTTTCGAGCACCTTCCTGGCAAGTGCCACCGCCTGGGAGTAGATGCCCTCATAGTTGAAGGGATGGGTATAGGGATTTTCTATCTTCCGGATATGCCATGTCATGTATCTGCGGCTTTCGTCCTCAGGGATGATATGGACATTGTTGCTCGTGGCACAGAAGGAGGCATTCCTCTTCAGCTGGCAGCTGTACATGTGGTAGGGGATGCGATAGGTCACTGCCATCTTGGTGATGCTGCTCTTCAGCGAATTCAGGTTCTTGCCATGGGGCACTCCGAACTCGTCCAGCAGTACCAGTCCCTTCGAGGCTATCAGCTCCAGGAATTCCTTCGACTTGTAGTCGCCCGCCGAGTCGTTGGCGAAGTATTCTCGCAGCGATGGCGGGAGGAGGCGTTCGAAGAAGGTGGTCTTGAAGATGCCGCCCTTGCCCACGAAGATGAGGATAGCCTGGTTGGCAGTATGGCTGGTGGTCCATTCCACAATCATTCCTACAAACCATTTCTTGAAAATCTCAACGAATTCCTCTTCCGTATGATATTTGTCGGGACAGTCCATCACGGTCACCTTTCGGGCGAGTTCCGCGATATAGTCGGGGTCGCCCTCATGCCAGGGTGGCAGGTCCTTGAGATAATCCTCCATCGGGTTGTAGTCGACGCTGAACTCGCTGTTCACGATGATGTTGAGTCGCTTGGTCGAGGTTCTGATTCCGTCCTTTTCCATTCTGAGAAAGATGGAGTTCATGATGGAATCCTCCACGTCGGTCCAGCGGAAGTACTTGGTCTTTCCCACATAGCGTCCCCTGAGCTGCAGCTTGTTGGTGATGGTGTTGTGCCGGAAGTCGTAGTTGGTCTCCAGCCATTGCATGACGTTTTTGGTGGATGCGAGTTTTTTCGTGTTTCCTTTAGGCATTTCGCAGCTCCAGCATCCCTGGCTTTCCGTATGGTTGTATACCCAGTCAATCACCTGCTGTGTTCCGTCGTGTGCGGCATATTCCTTCGTCATCCATTGTTCCACATCCTCCTTCCTTGCCCCGTAGTTGTGGCAGAAGGTGGCAAACTGCATGACGAATTCATGCCGATGTCCCGTTTCGAACTGCACATACCAGTTTTTCGACATCTCTTCCACTTTTCTGATGATATCTTCAGAGTTGAGAGGTGTCGTGTTTTGCTGTTCCTCAGCCGTCGGGGCGCCTTTTCCAGCCTTACGCTTTCTGGGCAGCTTGCGTTTCTCTTCCTCCTTCTTCTCTTCGTTGCGGATGAAGTCTTCGGTCTCTTCCGGCGTCACGTCAATTGCCGTGGCATCCCATTGGAAGTAGGCATTCTCGTCGTGCGCCAGACCGCAGATTCGGGTCATGTTGGTGCACTGTCTGTCAGCCTTCAGTCCGAGTGCTTCGTCATACAGTTTCATCGCCTTGGTGATGGCTATATGGTGCAGGTCGGTGGCTGCTAGCGGACAGCCTTTGGGTCGGGTGTATCGGCACAGGATTCTGATTCCCTTCCCGCTGATGGTCCGGTAAGCCGCCATGGTGTTCCTGATGCCTTTCACCTTCTCCATTGCCAGTTCCATCTGTTCCGGTGAGAGGTTGTCATAGTCCAGCATGAGCCAGAAGGTTTCCCATCCGAAGTCTTCCAGCTTTTTTCCAGTGCGCATGAATTGGATAGAAGGGCAGATGCCATGCGATCTCTGCTTTCTAGTCATTGCCATCTTTCTGTCTATCTTGGCATCAATTCTATACCCCTCCGTATTCTGCTGGGTATAGACGTCAGTCGTGATGAGTTCCTCCAGTTTCTGAAGGCTTTCCAGGGGGCGGTTGATTGTCGTGTTCAACGTCTCGAAAAACGATGGCAGTTTGTCCTGTCCTTCTTTTTGATTTATCTTCATACTCAGAAAATTTTTAGTGGCGGCTTGCTTTTTTAGGGTAGGTCGTCGATGATTATTACCGCCACAAAGATAGCATTTTTTTTCGAGAAATGCAAATCCGTCTTACGAACGTAGTAATATTGGCAACGAACAACCAGTTTGAAGCAATTTAGCCACATGAGCAGTTTAATATTTTTTGAGTATGATGCAGCAATCCTCAAATTTATTCTTGTAACTTGGAGTGATTGTAAATTCCTGTCCCATGACGGTTACAGTATCTCCTATCTTTTGCGTGATGTAGTTGTAATTGACAGCAACGGATCTGCTGATTCTTATAAACTGTTCGCATCCGTCTCTTTGCAGCTGTGACAGCGTAGAATGGAGTAGGGTGCTATGCAGATGAATCCTACCATCGCCGGCGCATACCTCTGTATACGAACCGTTTGCCTTCAGATATGCTATCTGATTGATAGGCAACACGGTATTTTCATCAATACCGTTCATAACCACGAATTTCTTGATAGGCAGCGTTTGTTGCTGGAGCAGGATTTTCGTTGTCTGTCTGATGTCACGGATAACTTCTTTCTCCAGTCCCTGGCTGAGAAGATACTTCTCTGCATCCATTACTACTGCCTTTACTACAGTTTTTACCATTTCGTCTAATGGAACAATTGCTTTTTTATGTTTCATTTTGTTTGTTTTTAAAAAATGCTGTAAAGTGAATCATTTTTTTGGAAATAGCCAAATCTATCTTGTGAATGCTATGTTTTTGGCAATAAAAGGTAAAAAAAGCAATCGTTTAAGTTTTTCCCCATTTGCGGTTGGCGTTTTTCTTATCAAAAAATATGGAAACAATGGGAAAATGAGCGAAATAAAAAAATAGGACACGGAAACTGAAGGAACTGAAGGCAAGGTTTCTGGGAGTGTTAAAATGGAGTTAAAAAGTAAAGAGAATGAACAAAAAATGGGGCTGAAGGACTGAAGGCAGTTTTTCAAAATAATAATTTCATATCAAAAACTGCATTTTAACATTTGGCAAAATATATTGCAATTACTTGATAATCATATACTTTCATCTTTTTTACTCTACGCTGCATATAAAAATGATTTTTTAATTTCAGATTTCAGTTTTTTTTTGTGACCCTTCCTTCACAACCTTCAGT
>OLWE01000470.1_pt1 | contig 24095 bp, 24 predicted proteins | sample 1673591 | NCBI WGS metagenome assembly OLWE01 (sample SAMEA103958116, study PRJEB25191) | human gut metagenome | biome: human-associated habitat [ENVO:00009003]; feature: intestine environment [ENVO:2100002]; material: feces | place: Germany | collected 2013/2015 | reverse complement strand
CCGTTCCCACTATTGAGACTTATCCATTTTACTCTTTCAATAACTTTCAGAGATTTCTTTTTACCTGATTTTTCTTGACTGCAAATATTCTTCCTTACCCGGAAAGTTCCAATTGCCGATAGCGCCTGTGTTGTATCTAAATACAACGTGCGGAGAGTACTGAATGTTACCCGGATCTGACGCTACACGTTCCTGCTCTTCTTGTGACAGGACATAGGGATAGATAATGAAATCGTATTTATCCAATAGGATGCGACGAAAGCCGATTTCGTAGGGCTCGTCAGAAGATGTTGAAACTGCTATTGAAATGCAATGAATGTTATCCAAGGTGTTCTCTATATCATTCAGATCCGTTCTGTCAAGACCTGATATCATGAGTAAAGAATCAATCTTTTCTTCGCTCGGGTCCCAGCTGTTACCACCCTGTTTGTCATCAGTAAATACACTGAAGGCAGATACTTTTCCTTTCTCAAATTCGATATAGATGCTGCGTCCCGGGTTCAGCTGCTGACGGACTTTGTGATAGAGGCCTTCCATTTGTGCCTGGTATTTGACATAGTGTCTTTCCATTACATAAGCATCGCATCGGTCGTTAGGGTTAAAAATCCATAGCAGTATTGCCAGAATATTGGCGACATGCCATGTCAGGAATATTTTTTTGTGCCTGGTATTGAACTTCAATGATGTAAAAACGGATATAACAGAGATAACAAATGCCGGTATGACAAGCAGAAAAGCAAATGCAACAATCAGAATTCCTACTAATTTGTCAACCCACAATAAGATAATTGCTGCCGATACTATAATGACAGATATATATTGTACGATTACCCAAGTGCGGGTTGGTGGTGCTTGCTTTATTCTATCCAGCTTCATGACAGGTTCTTTTGGTTTGTAGCAAAGATAACATATTATGATTAACCAATTGTATGATTCATAATAATTTCGCTCTATTCAAAGTGATACTATAAGAAAGTTCAGTATATTTGTAAACGAGGAATTTATAATAAACGTGATATTACCATGGCCAAAGAGAAATTATCAATAATTGCTGTATTCATGCTCCTATCGTTCTCTTGCTTTTCCCAAGTGAGAGAACGTGTAAATGGTGATACCTTGTTGCATGACTCTTTGGAGGCAGAGAACTATAATCACAATGTGAATTTACTTGAAGATTCTGTCAAAATAACAGGTTGGAAGGACTATAGCGAAACCGCGTCAAGTGGCTCGTTTTATTATATTATCGAAAATAAATCGGAACAGAATTTGGTCATATTCTTTATAGAAGAAGAGAATGATGCATTACCACAGGTCAAACTCTTACGCAAGAAACTATATCGAAGATATGGAGACTTTTCTTTTTCTGTAATGATATGGGATAATATTAATTATGAAAAAAGCAATAATGCAACTGTTACTCCAGATATATTTGTAAAAATATTGAGACCTGAAGAAAAATTTGAGTTGGTCGTTCCATTTGCTAATAATGACGAAAAACAAATAGCCTCTAAAATTTACCGGCATTTGCTTGTCTGTTCTGAGATGTTATTTTCTTGTGATGAGATAGTAATGCCAAATTTTATTGAAGTAATACAATATTATGGTATTGATTATGACAAATCCGAGGTAGTCATTTCCGCTGATGCTTTTGAATCGTTTTATTCTAAATATTCAAATAAAAAGATAAGGAGGACAGCAAAGTCACAGTAATACGTGTGCTATATAGTAGCGTTTGAAAGGTTATTGTTCTGCACAATTCCAATATAGCTTGTTTCTATTATTTTTTCAATTTCTCAAACTGAACTTTTATTCCTCGCTTTTGCTTTTCTTTTTCAAAGTCAATGGAATCAAGCGGGCCTATGAGACTTTTCCTTATGACAGTATAAGTATTACCTTGATAATAAATATCTTCGAATGTTGATGGGTTGTCTGTATCAACCGATATGGACTTATCAATAATCCAATAGTTGGATGCTTCACCAGCAATCGTATCTTGAGGAAGAGTTTGATGAAACCCTGATCGTGTTTTCGTCTCAACTACAATCCAACGCTCATCAAAACCATATCTTGCCGTACCAAAAGGTATGACATATTCGGCAGGCTTTTCATCGCTCGACTGATAAATGATTTCACCGTCGGCACACAAAATATAATTACTACCCAAATTTTGTTCTATATCCCAATTTTTGAGAACTGAATTGAAATACAAGCCTAAACTGGCTATGAGAACAATGCCAATAATTATTTTTATTGGAATATTTAATTTGTTTTTTTTCATCCCTTATATTTAATATAATTCTCCTTGTTGATATTCATGAGGTGTGTTTTCATTACACGCCCAAGATTATGGGGCAAGGAGAATATTTGTAATATAACTATCACAGCGTTTATCATATTTACAAAGATAACTATGAAGTATCGTCTGTACAAAATAAATGACGCTTTTTATTGTTTATCAACAATATAGTTGATTTTATATATGTATGCTCTATCCATGGAACGAATTAAGCTTTATAGCGTATGATTCGTCAGGTTTGCCATAATCGAGCACTCCTCTTACTATTCCTGTTCGTCCGTCGGAAAATGCATTGTTGTAATATATTGTCACCGATACTTTTTGTGTATTCCACCACTTTGTTATAGTGTTCCTGACATTTGATTATCATATTTTCGCTTTTAGTTATCTCTATATTTCTTTATATTCACCGAATCCGAAACATCCGGCTATGACAAAATCTTCCCCGCTTTTGTCAGCCAGTGACAGCAGGCAGTCCAGAGTATCGCAGTAGAAAAAGATTTCATCGTCCATTTCCGTATCGGAATCCATGTCCAGTGCTATTCTTGTCTCCAGCGTCTCCAAGGTGTCATTCCAGCGTATGATGCATTCGAGAAAATGCGGTTCATGTCCCTTTTCAGTACGGTACTCCTGATATTTTTCACGGATTTCCTTCTTGATTTCCTCCGGCTTCTTCCAGGAACTGTCATCCACGATTTCAAGACTCAGACCCTCGACAAGCAGACAAGTGCCTCTGTCATATACCATCAGGGTTCGTTTTCCCATGTGGCTTTTTCTCAAGTTTTCCCAATCGGGAATGTCCCATCGTTCGGTAGTCCATACTCCCCGATAATTTTCGTGGACAGCGAGATATTCGCTCAGTGTCATTCTTTTCATTTTTCTGTGTATTTATGGTGAAACAAAAAGAACCTTGCAGGTCTTGCAAGGCTCTCCAAATGCGGGATAGCGGTCAAACTCGTTGCAGGCGTCCCAATCCACGCTCATCGTGTATCCTTTCGGGAAATGTGTGCCGATAAATTTTTCAATCATGGCCCGTTCCTCTTCGTTCAGGCTGCCGTCCTCTTCCGTTCCGTATTCCAGGGCATATATGGCCCATTCGGGAATGTTGTCCCATTCCGTCTTTTTCATGTGCGCTACCATAGCATACCGTTTATGCGGCGGAAAGTCTGCCGATTATCTCCTGAAGTTCCTGTTCCCATTTCCCGTCGCCATTGCCGAAGGATGGATAGGTAAGCTGGTACCAGTTGTGGTAGTCGAAGAGTTTCATCCTCAGCGGATAGTAGTCGAATATTTTCCGGCCGTCCCTAAAGATGCGGATATGATTTATACCTACGTTCATGGCCTGTAGTCCGTGTCCGTTTAGAATCTCATGGAATCTTTCCATCGGAGTGAAGTTGCTTCTGCTCATATCTTTCATTTTTTTGAGTTAGACATCTGCGGCTTGTCAAGCCGGTATTTTATTTCTTGCCTGCCTTTCTGTCCCGTGCCGGATTGCGCAAGGCTTTGCGAAAAAATACCGGAGCACTCGTGCGAGGATGATTTTTTCAGCAAACCACGGAGGGGCCCGGCCTTGCACAATCCAGCGGGCACGGGACGACCTTTGCAGGCGGAAATAAAACAGCGGTCTCCCTTTTTCTTTATTTTCAGTCATTGTTTTCTTCTCCCTCCTGCTGCGGGATGAGGTGTCTCAGCTCCGGATCATTTTTTATTCTTTCCAGTAAATCCGAATATTCGGATTTAATGGAAAAACTGAATATAGATAAAACACAAATTGATTGATTTAAGAAACTTATATCCAATGTCTTTCTCCATATATTGTTTGGATTTTATTTAATTTGGAATTCTAATCATTAAATAAACAATATGGATTTGCAAAGATTAAAAGAACGGTATCCTATTCTTGTCTCTTATATGGAGAATCAGCATTATAGCTGGCAATACATAAAGCATGTCAAGAATGAGGCACGATGGATTCTAAGGGAATCCGAAAATTATGGATGGAAGACATATGATGATGTTTATCAAACATGTGTTAAAAAGTATAGTAACAAGTACACTTTACTTTATAAACGAAAAATGATAAGGGTCATTAAACTATTCGTTTCAGATAATATATTACCTGATGGCTTATTACATGTGCATAAAGCATCGTATTATGATAATTTGTGTAATGAATACAAACGCTTTATCAATGTGTATCGGGATGTTATAAAATCAAAACAGAATAGACCTTTACATTATTACAAAAGTTGTGAGTGTTCAGCATGTTCCTTCTTGTTTAGATTACAAAAACAAGGTATCTATTCACTTGAAGATGTGACAGAGGAAGATGTAATGAATGTATTTAATAATGACAAGAAACTTATCGGGAGTTATCATTTCAGAGCTGAGAATGTGTTTGTACTTAAGCATTGTGAATCATTTTATCCTCCTGGATTGTGTAAAAGAATCATATCCTATATCCCCAATATACGAGTAAAGCGTAAAAATATACAATATCTATCCCATTCCGAGATTGAAAAAATACGAGATATATTAAATGAGAACTCTGTACTTTCGTTTCAAGAAAGAGCTATAGGTTTATTAGCCTTTTACACCGGTTTACGAAGTTGTGATATTGCAGCACTTCGTTTTTCTAATATCGATTGGGAAAAGGATATAATTAGTATCACCCAGCAAAAAACGGGTAAACCATTAGTTTTACCTTTGCGCGCAATTGTAGGGAATGCAATTTATGACTATATAATAAAAGAAAGGCCTAAATCAAAAGAGGATTTTATATTTCTTAAAGTAAATGTTCCTCACAAAAGGCTCCATAGCAGTAATCTATATGCCATAAGTGCTAAAATAATGAAGGCGGCTGGAATTCGAAATGGTTCAGGTGTTTCTAAAGGATTGCATTTGTTTCGTCACCATTTGGCGACAACTCTTTTAGAGAATGGAGTAGATACTCCCATTATAGAAAAAACATTAGGACATTATTCGGCATCTTCTCTTGATACATATTTAAAATCAGACTTTAAACACTTGAAAGAATGTTCATTAAGCATAGATGCTTATCCCATAAAAAAGGAGGTGTTCAATGAAATCTGAATCATTTTTGTCGGATATTCTAAACAAGTATAAAACTTATAGAATAGCATCAGGGCGTATTAGTAATGGCTATTTGGACGGTCTACATAAATTTGAGAGATTTTGTGTAAAAGAATATCCTTCTGCAGATAAACTTTCCCAAGAAATGATTGATAAATGGTGTTGTAAGAGGAAGACAGAAAAGACCAATTCTTGTCTTTCAAGAATTTATCCAGTAATAAGTCTGTTACGGTACACTAATTCTCGTAATTTGACAGACTTACGTATCCCTTTAACACCTCGTCCTGTACCAAGAGTTTATATTCCTCACGCATTCTCCGAAGAGGAATTGAATAATTTTTTCCAAGCATGTGATTCATTTGAAACGAAATATGGACTGGTTGGGAAAATACAACGAATCACTATTCCTGTCTTTTTTAGGCTTTTATATAGTAGTGGAATGAGAACAACGGAAGCACGATTATTACGTAGAGAAGATGTATGCTTGGAAGATGGCATCGTAAATATTCGATATTCTAAAGGATACAATCAGCATTTTGTTGTACTTCATGACAGTATGTTAGAGTTGATGAAAAGATATGATGTTGCTATATCTAAACTAGTCCCTGAACGAATATTCTTTTTCCCGACCAGTTCAAATAGCGGATATAATGGGGCTTGGGTTACTCGAATTTTTAGAAAGTGTTGGTATAAAAAGAATGAGGCATATGCAACAGCTTATGAACTGAGGCATCATTATGCTGTGAAAAATATTAATAGTTGGATAGGTCAAGGGCTCACTACTCACCAAAAGTTATTATCGTTAAGCAAAAGCATGGGACATAGTAATATAGAAAGTACAAAATATTATTATTCTTTAGTTCCATGTTTATACGATATTATAGAAGGTAATACAAGCGAAACATTAAATCAAATCATCCCAAAATTACATAAAAATGAAACAAATTTCTAAGGAAGCTCTTCAGTTAGCTAAATATATACATGATTGGATTAGTGTATATACAGTATCAATACAATCTAATAGTCCACATACAATTCGGCGTTATTCTATTACGCTATCGCTTTTTGTTGATTTTTTAGAAAAAGAAAAAGGAATTATACCTTTAAATTTAACATCGGAATGTTTTTCTCGTAAATACATTGAAGATTGGATTATGTGGTTAAAACACTCTCGAAATTGCAGTAAGGAAACCTGTAACCTTAGATTGTCAGCAATTCGATCATTTTTGAAATTTCTTGCAGAGAAGGATATTTCTTATCTCTCATTATACCAGACTTCTACGTTGATTCCAATGCAGAAAACAGAAAAAAGGAAAATTACAGGTATGACAAAAGAAGCGGTAAAAGCTCTTATGTCAGTACCGGATATTTCAACAAAAGTAGGATTAAGAGATTTGACACTATTACTTGTCCTTTATTGTACAGCCGCACGAATTGATGAAGTTTTATCTGCTAAAATTAATCAATTACATATAGAAGTATCTAAGCCTTATATTACTATCATTGGTAAAGGTCGTAAAATAAGGACGCTATACATTCTTCCACAAGCTGTAGCATACTTAAAAAAATATTTAAGCATTTTTCATGTATCAAATCCGGATCCAGATTCATTTATCTTTTATTCAAGGAACAATGGAACAAAGACAAAAATGACATCTGAAAATGTTAATCAACGGTTAAAAAAATATGCGAAACGTGCATATAAAATATGCAAAGATGTCCCTCTTGATTTACATGCACATCAAATTAGACATGCAAAAGCGTCACATTGGTTGGAAGATGGTATGAATATTATTCAAATATCATTTCTATTAGGACATGCAAATTTAGAAACAACCATGGCCTATTTGGATATAACAACAGAACAAGAGAGTAAAGCATTAGCAACACTGGAAAGTGAAAATGAACAATCCATACCTAAGAAATGGAAAATGGAATCTAATAGTCTCACCGCATTTTTAGGCATTTGTAAGATTGTTCAAAAATAAAGTCTTATTTTAAGTTATCTCCCTTGTCAGAATAACTTCGGCAAGGGAGATTTTCAATTTCAACGACTCATAAAACAGCTTCTTTTTATAAAATATTAGTCCCTTATTCAAACGGATTGAAACTAAGATTACAATTTAATATTGTTATTTAGAATCTCTGGTATTAAATCTGAATACCAAACATTGCCAAGACCATATGAGTTTCGCCTAATTATAGTCATATCTCCAAGATCAAAAGGTGCACATTGTTGTACAGGTTCTCCTGAATATACACCTAAAAATACAAATTGTTTCTCATTACAATGCATCAGTTTTCCTTCTATCATCGCAATATTTGTTGGTTTACTAATAACAAGACCTCCTGATGACCCTGGAAATAACTGTGCATCTATTAGAAAAACTGGATTATTATTAAAGTGAAGTCCCCATCCACTGGAAATTATTCCTGATTTAACAATTGGGAATTTATTTGCTATATCATAAAAGCCACGAGGATAACTTGCAACAATAATATCACTTGTAACATCAATGTTTAAAGGAGAATTTGAAGGTAAATTGTCGTTACTCAAACTTCCTCCAATTATAAATTTTCTATTAGGATTATTTCTAATTATATCTATGATTAAGTCATCAACTTTTATAGCAACAACATCAACATTAGTATTTTGATGCAACAACATGCGTTGTTTTAAATCTGCTTGATTTAGTGAGATTGGGACCCATTCAACTTTATTATTAATAATTTCTCGTAAATTAAACACGAAATAATCAGGTATAACTTCACATTCATTTATTCTGGGAAGAGCAACATGGCGATTGGTTATTAAATATGTTCCTTCTATAGCTCTCCATTGTCCTCCTTCAACCTCAGGATTTTTAGGAGACATTACATTATAATAAAAACCAGACCCTTGTGACTTAAACTGTTTTGAGCCACATTCTATTAAAGTAGTAAGCCCATATAAGGCATTATCAAATTTATTATTCATTTTTTGTGTAAAGTTAAGAAATATATTTCATTAAGGCTATACAATACTCGAATTTCGCAAAATATTAATTCTAGTATGAGACAACTTCCAAAATAAAATCCAAACAAGTGTAATATATAATATATTGAATATAAGATATATAATTAAAATTATTTAGTTTTTATTCGTATTCAGTTTTTCCATTTCTTCTTCTATTATCTGCAAGACATCCGCCTTTATCTGCGAGTAGTTGCGGTCAATCTGTTGCTGCATGATATCGTTTCCGTCCGCGTCCCTGAACTCGTTGATGACAGGAATTTTCTTGTAGGCTTTCATCTCTTCCGATACCTTTGCGCTGTCCACGATGATGCGGGCATGGAAAATCTTCTGGTCTATCTCTTCCCCGAAATTGTCTGCCACGCTGCCAACGAATGTACCCTGCGAAAGGTTGGCTATCTTGGAAGCGGGTATCAGGGAATCAAGCTGCGTGTTGATGGAAGTCGAAGTGTCCTGACGGTTGATGGATATGGACTGCCGCTGCTGGAGAATCTTGCCGAACCGTTCCGACAGTGATTTTGCCGTTTCTCCGACCACCTGTCCGCTGAAGATATTGCCCACCGTGTTCTGGATAACCTTCGCCTCCTTGTCGCCGTAGTCACGTGCAAGCTGCGAGAAGTCCTGGAAGCCGAGACAGACGGCCACCTTGTTGCTTCGGGCGGTCGCAATCAGGTTGTCGATACCACGGAAATAGATGGTCGGAAGCTCGTCGATGATGATGGAACTTTTCAGTTGTCCTTTCTTGTTCACCAATTTGACGATGCGCGAATTGTACAGGCCGAGAGCCGCCGAATAGATATTCTGCCTGTCCGGATTATTGCCCACGCAGAGGATTTTGGGGTGTTCGGGATTGTTCAGGTCAAGGGTGAAATCGTCTCCCGTCATCACCCAGTAAAGCTGTGGCGAGATCATTCGCGAAAGAGGGATTTTCGCACTTGCTATCTGGCCCTGGAGCTGGTCTTGAGCTCCACCTTGCCATGCGTCCATAAAGGGGGAAAGATAGTTTTCAAGGGACGGATAAGAGGTAAGAATCGTGAAGATATCGGCATACGGCTTGTTAAGAAATTCGATTGCATGAGGGAACGTACAATACTTTCCGTCCTTGTAAATCCGCAAATACCAGATGATTGCGGCAAGCAGGATAATCGGTGACTCCACGAAAAAATCACCCTGTTTCTGTATCCAGGTCTTGTTCAAATTGAGCATTATGGTATAGGCACTTTCGTAGGCATCGCTGATATCTGCCATGAATTTTGGATTGATTGGATTACATCGGTGGCTGCGTCTGGGGTCGTCGAAATTGATGACATAGAATTCCGGCTTGACTTTGTAATGTTGTCTGTGCTTGAGCAGATGGTTGTAGGCTATCTCCGAAAGGTCCGGAAACTTGTAGTCATAGATATACATGGCAAAGGATTTCTCAATCTGCTGTTTGATGTAGTTGTTCACCACGGCATAGCTCTTTCCGGAGCCGGGTGTTCCCAGTACGATAGAGGCTCTGAACGGGTTCACGATGTTGATCCAGCCGTCCCATTCCTTGCCCTGATAGACAAATTTCGTGGGCAGGTTGACGGAATACTCGTTTTCCATAAGCCTTGTTTCCTGCATGAAACTTTCGTTGGCGGTGTTGAACACGTCTTCCATGAGGTTGTGTTTCAGCATACGGCTGATCCATATTCCCGACATGAGCAGGAGAATGTAGCCCGTGGTAAGCGTCAGCGTATATACGGTAGCGTTCACTGTCGTACTGAACGGCAGGTCAAGCATCCACCAGTTCATGAAGAACAGGACGATGCCGCCGAGGAAGGCGGCGTATATTTTCCGCCACGTCATCTTCTGGTTCTTGACACCTTTCGTACCCAGACACGAAAGTCCCAGGAATATGAAGGCGAACACTTTCGTCACGAGCAGGTTGCTGAACAGTCCTGCCGTCCTCTGGAAGTTCAGCAGAATCCTGTCCACGACTCCGATGTTGATTCCCATATCCACGAATGCGCTGTAGCAGAACCAGTAGACATGGATCACAATAAACACGATGGAAATGGCACGCATGAACTCCATGACCTTGGCCAGTCCTCTTAAATCATCTTCTTGTTGCATAACTGTAAAAATTTTGATGGTTGGTAATTGACAATCAGGATATGCCGCGTGAACGGCGTTTCTTCTTTTTCTTGCGTTGCAGTCTGCGGGCGAGTGCCTCCTCCTGCGGGTCCGGTCCGTTGATGTCGGGACTGAATATTCCGAAAGCCTGCTCGATGGCGCTTTCCATGTTGTCGGAAAGGCTCTCCCGTGTGGAGGCATATTGTCCGGTGGATTCCGGCTCCGGAAAATCCTGCGGCCTGTTAAAAAGCTGTTCGAAGGCGTTGGCGGAAAACTCCTTGCCCAGACGGGAACCGTTATATACCTCACGGTTCCTGTGGTCTATGAAGGTCACGCCGTAGATGCGGCCTTCCTCGTTTTCCCTGAACACCACGTCAATGCCCTTTTCCCCGAGCAGCCGGATGAAATCTTCCCGGTTTCCACGGCAGCCGTGCATGGCCAGCGTAACGGCATCATGGATTTTCGGCTGCCACTTCCGGTTTCTGAAATCTCGGACATTGACGGCAATCCTTTTTTCTATCCCTTCGTAGCCGAAGCGCTTGCCGATGAGCGAAGACTTGATGGGCGTGCATACCGGCCTGCCCGCATCGTCCGTCAGGGTATATACGATACCGTTGTAGGGTGAGCCTTCAAATTCTCCCCGAACCTGTTTGGCCTCGATGTTGAAGCATGAGAGCATGGCACTGAACTCCCCGAATGTCTGGAAGCGGTAGGCGGTGAACACACTTTTGAGTATATTGCCGACCTGACGTTTCACGTCCCCGTCCCGGTAGTCCGCCTTCTTGAGATACGGTTCCAACAGTTCGTTCCGCTTGTCAGCCACAGGCTTGAGTCCGAATCTGTTTTCCAGTTCCCGGCAGGCTTTCATCGAACGGTTCCATTCGTATGCGTCACTGATTTTCTCGCCGTTCTCCTTCACGCAGGTGGAGACAATATGGACATGCCTGCGGTCGATGTCCTCGTGCAGATAGACGATGTAGGGCTGGTCGCCGTAGCCCATCTTCTGCATGTACTCGCGTGCCAGTTCCGCGAACTCCCCGTCCGTGAGGCGGTCGTCCACCGATGGGTTCAGAGAGATATGCAGTACCGGCTTCTCCGTGTTCCTGTTGGCGGCGAGGTAGCTCTCGAAAGCCCATAGCGTCTGCTGCATGACATTGTGGGGATTTCCGGTGAGGTCGGTAATCATGCGGTTGCCCGCGATGATACGGGCGGTTGCCTCATCCACTTTACGCTGGTTGTAGATGACCGCCCCGTAGAGTGATACACCCCTGTTGATCTTAGCCACCATTCTGCTGTTCCTCCTTTTTTCTTTTTATAAGGTATTCCTCCTCGAACTCCCGGGTAAGCATGATGATCCGCTTGCTCAGCACCACCAGGTCGATGGTGGCCTTTTCCAGATTGCGGAGCAGGGCGAACGCCCGTTTCTCGCCGAAATTGGACTTGACTGCCTTCACAGTCTGGTTGTAGTTGTTGCCGATGGCCTGGAACTGGTGATAGAAATTTGTAAGTCTGATGTAGTAGTCCATCGCAGCCTTGTCGATTCTGACGACCTTCATTTCACGTCCGAAAATCATCGCCTTGATGAATCTTGCCCGTTGTTTCATCCCGGATTTTTCAAACAGCAGCTCGAAATTTCCGTTCTCTTCCGAAGTCAGTTTGATACCGTAGCGGAATACTGCCGGGTCGGTCTTCGGTTTTCTGCCCGTGCTTCTTCTTGTTCTTCTTTTACTGTTTTCTTCCATACGCATTGAGATTTTCTGTTTCTGATTTTACGTCATGGATTTCCGACTTTGGAGGAAATCCCTCCCGAGCCTTCAGGCGAGTGGCAAGTTTGTTTTGGGATGCCCGAATCATTTCGGGCTGCCCAAAACACAACTTGCTATGTTCGCTTGAACATGAATTTGCCTGAAGTCAAATTGAGTTTTGACCTTCAGCCTCATTCTTCAGCTTCGGGGATAGCTCCATCCGGCATCCATTCCGTTGTCGGTAGCAAAGTTACGGCGGTATATCTATCTATAAAACAGTATGTTATGTGTAACAAGATGCCATACGATGACAAGGGTCGTCACCGTCTCCGGATGATGGTGATCATACGGGAAAATCCCCTTTTATTTGCAGTGTGAATGATGGAATTTGTGCAATACTTAACGACTGAATTACTGCAGTACTGACTGACAGAACGACTGATTGGCTGGAGTACTGCACATCGGAAGTAGATAATGACTGGCGTACTGATGTTATGCAGTAGTGATGGAAAGCAGTGATGATGTACTGGCGTAATGACAGGCTGCATATATCTAGTCAGCCAGTAAGTATGGAATCTGTTATGTTCAATATAAAAGTAAGAAGCGTATGAAAAAAGAAACAGTTTATGTTGCCCTTTGCAACCAGAAGGGCGGAGTCGGCAAATCGGCCATGACGATTTTGCTTGCCGGGTATTACCATTATCTGAAAGGACTGAATGTTGCGGTTGTTGACTGTGACTACCCACAGTTCAGTCTGGTCCGTATGAAAGAGAGGGATATGCGTACTGTCGAACACAGCGAATATTTCAAGCAGCTGATGGTATCCCAGTTTGAGCGTATCAAGAAGAAAGCCTACACGATTGTAGGATCGAAAGCGGAGAATGCCCGGCAGACGGCAGACGAACTGGCGGCGGGCGGCGATTATGACCTGATTATCGTGGATCTGCCCGGAACGGTAAATTCCAGAGGGGTTCTCAATACCATTGTCAATATGGATTACGTGCTGACTCCGATTGTTCCGGACCGGATAGTGATGCAGAGCAGTCTGTCATTTTCCACAACCGTCCTAGATTATATCAGGGAGATGAAGGATATTCCGTTGAAAGAGTTCTTCTTTTTCTGGACCAAAAAGGATGCCCGTGCTTCAACGGAAGTATTCGACGCCTATTGTGCCATTATGCACAAGTTGGAATTGAATGTTCTGGATACCATTGTTCCGGAAACCAACCGTTATGAAAAGGAATTGTCACTTCTCAACAAGTCCTTTTTCCGTTGTACCCTTTTCCCGCCTCCAGCCAAGCTGATGAAAGGCAGCGGACTCGCAGAACTTGCAGAGGAACTTTTTGTTAAATTAAAACTGGAATGTCATGGCGAAGAAACAGGTAACGGTAAATGAGGAACTTCTCCGGGGAATTATGGCAGGGGATGTTCCGGTCTATGGCAAGAATGCTCCGAAAGACGTAATCATTGACGAGGAATCTGTAGAAGAAGATATACAGGAAAAGGGAGACGATACCGGCGGTCATGATATGAAAAGTGCCGTAAGACAGAAAAAACGCAAGGATGAATCCAGTTCGTACCGCAGGCAGTTCCTCAAGGGTGGTAATATCCAGTTGAGACAGCAGGCCTATATCAGTCTGGAAAATTACCAGTTCATACGAAGATTCCTGTCCGTTGTGGCCCCGGGAGTCAGTATGTCAAAATATATCGATGATATTCTGACCGCTCATTTGGAGCAGTACCGGGAGGAAATAAGCAGTCTTTATAACAATCAGATCAATAATCAACCTTTATACAAAGAATAGTTAGGGAACATATTCATGAAAATGACATTGAAAGTGTCCGTAACAGAAATTGTATAATGGGAATAACACCAAATAATTGTAAGCACTATGGTAACGATTTTATATTTTATGGTCAAGACGATATGTGTGACCATCATACTTAATCATTTATGGGTATTCGTTTTCGGAAGCAGAATGTACGGTTTATGGGACGGGCTTGTCCGTTGGCTACGTATCGTCCGTGTCAGGTTATGGAAACTTCGCAGGAAATATCTGACGAAGAAAAAGGATGTGTGGCGAAAACCGGAAACACAGACCACGTCTGAAGATACGGTGCCGATAGGAAAGCACATTCATGAGAATTCTGCCGTAAGTGAAACTGCATCACCGGTTTCAGATGATGATGTAATCGGCAAGACAAAGATTGTATATCTTGAAGATCCTGATATTCGGAAGAAAGTACCGGTTCGTTCTGAACCTTTGGAGAAGATACCTGTAGAGGAAGACAGGGAAATCAATGTCGATGATGTAGATGACACTCTTTCTGGCGGGAAAAACGGTCTGTCCGATGAAGAAAAACGTGAATTGATGGTACCTGCGGATTCTGAACCGGACCCGGATTTCAATACTGCATTGACATATGAAGACATGAACAATATGGCTGATGTGCTGGTGGATAACTCTACTGATGAGACCAAGATTATCCGTGCTGTCCACACTATACGGCATAAGCTGTCCGGTACCCAATTGCTGGCTTTCCTTGAAAATGAATCCGGTTTCCAACAGAAAATAGACAATCTTATTGACGAATATATGGATAAGGTCGAAGGTTTTACGAAGCAGGATGTCGGGGAAAAAGCCGATATTTCATTTGATATAAGGAAATATACTTAGCCGTTTAGTAAAAAAGGTGTGGCGTTAAACTGATGAAAACCTCGAAAGTTTTGTCTTACTTTCGGGGTTCTCATCAATAAGTGAACTGCCTCTTTTTTTTATCGTTTTATTTTAATTCTGGAAATTGAATTTTCAGCTGTGCTTTGTCAATTATGTCTTCCAAATTTATTATATCGTAATCTTTGATATTGTTAGCTTTACAAAAACAGTTTATTTTGTCATGGTTAAGACCGTTATAGTCGCTAAATTCCCATTTTGCAGATTTGATTATTGATAATATGTGTTTAAGATATGGCATGTCAACTTCTGATAAAGATAGACCATATACATGTATATGAGAAATATCAGATAACGAATTGAGAAAACTTTCATTCTTTTTAATTATATCATTGACAGGTTTTCTTTGAGAGGCGACACCGCTAATTGCAGCTTGTCTCGCTAATTGTTCATGAAATTCATATGAGTTTGCTTGCTCTTCATAAAATAGGTTTAGCTCATATTCGTCCAAGTCTTCAGGTGGGACAGGTTTTTTTTCTGTATTAAGGGAATCAAGTTCTTCATAACTTTTACCATGACCTAAAATAAAATCTTCGTCTTCATCAACACATCCATGAAGATGAAGGATTTTATGAGGATTTATTCCGTATAAATTTTCTAATGTTTTCGTATAATTGAAATTTATAAATTTAGAATCTTGGGTTATAATATTGACTTTACTTGATGCTGAAGGAGGGGTTAATTGTACTACCCATTCATGGAAACATTTTCTAAGCTCTGAATATAAATCTTCCAGTTGATTCTCAACTTCAAATTGAGCATCAGTCCACATTCTATCGCAATGGTCAGAAGTTAAATCTGGTCGATTTTCAGATGCAATTACACTACTATATCTAATGGCATCCAGAGAAGCCAATTGATTTTCAAAATCCGACCACCATTCATCATCACAAATACCATATATTTCATCAACTTTTTCAATTATATCAGGATTATTTTCGTACATCCATTGTTGAAAATTTTTATATGAACTGTTAATTTTATGATGAAGGTCGAAGCCGTTGCCAATAATATACAAATGTTTAGCCATATTTTATATTATAATGTTCTTGAATTCACTCAAAAAATTTTTATATCCTTTTTAAAATACAATTTGTGGGAACAAGTTCCCATATCCGTGCGTATTCAATTTTTTGATTTCATTGAGATTTGCAGGCTTTTTTCCACTATTTTGATTATACAAAATTAGCGAGTTGATAATATACAGCAATTTGAAATAGCTATTTTTTGAATTTTGTTTTTAATAAATCTGTCATTTCGATTATTTTCTCGCCTCATATACAGGTTGATGACTACCTGTCCTGTTTCCTTGTCATTTTTTACCCACAGTATGATATGTGCCTCTGTTGCATTCGTTATCCTGACAAGCAACTGGGGATGCTCTGCTGACTGGCGCAGGTAACATTCCCGTATCAAATCTGCTGTAACCTTTTTAATAGAGTTTTTCTATCATATTCTCTGATTTATCCGATGAAATATCGGTAGTCCCTTATGAAATCCTTCGTATGTGTTGACTATGATTCTCTGTTATCTCTATTGTCACTGGTAGAGAAGTCGTGAAGACACGAGCTACCTTCGCCGGAAGAATCAAAGGCTGTTTTTCCATTGTTTTTCATCGCCGGAATTCCCCTGCCGATGTAACGTAATGACACCCGATGTCACGCATCGTCAGTGTTGTAAATCAATAAATTAAGCGTTATATATTCGTGGTCGAAATCATTTTTTGTCTCACCAATTAAAAGTTTCGACACATGAAAAAAAGATTCTTTTTTGCAGCCATGATGCTGCTTGCAACGACAGGGGCTTTCGCCCAGGGTAATGGTATCGGCGGTATCACTGAAGCCACCAACATGGTCACTTCCTATTTCGATCCGGGAACCAAACTGATTTATGCCATCGGAGCCGTGGTCGGCCTTATCGGAGGCGTGAAGGTCTATTCCAAGTTTTCCTCGGGAGATCCCGACACCTCCAAGACGGCAGCCAGCTGGTTCGGCGCCTGCATCTTTTTAATCGTAGCCGCCACAATCTTACGTTCATTCTTCCTCTGATTATGGCGGAGTATCCTATCAACAAGGGAATCGGCCGCAGCCCTGAGTTCAAGGGGCTGAAAAGCCAGTACCTGTTCATCTTCGCCGGCGGACTGCTCGCCCTGTTCGTCCTGTTTGTCATCATGTACATGGCAGGCATCGACCAGTGGGTATGTATCGGCTTCGGTGTCATCTGCGCTTCGGTGCTTGTCTGGGTGACTTTCCGCCTGAACGCGAAATACGGTGAATGGGGACTGATGAAATTGCAGGCGCTGCGCCGCCATCCCCGCTACCTCATCAGCCGGAAAGGTTTTCTCCGGTTGATTTGTCCAACCCCGAAAAAACGTAATGTATGAGAAATGTAATGAAAGCCGCCACGCTGGAAAGCCGGTTTCCGCTGATGGCCGTCGAGCACGGGTGCATCATCAGCAAGGATGCCGACATTACCGTGGCCTACAGGGTGGAGCTGCCGGAAGTGTTCACGCTGACACGCGCCGAGTACGAGGCCCTCCATTCCACATGGGCGAAGGCTGTCCGGGTTCTACCGAACTACAGCATTGTCCACAAGCAGGATATCTTCATCGAGGAGAGTTACAGACCTGACATCTGCCGGGATGACCTGAGTTTCCTCAGCCGAAGTTTTGAAAGGCATTTCAACGAACGGCCGTACCTGAACCATACCTGCTATCTGTTCCTGACTAAGACCACGAAGGAACACAGCCGCACGACAAGCAGTTTCAATGCCCTCACGCGCGGGTTTATCATCCCCAAGGAGATGCAGGACAAGGATACCGTTGCACGCTTCCTGGAATGCTGTGGGCAGTTCGAGCGTATCGTGAACGACAGCGGTCTGCTCCGCATGGTCAGGCTGACGGACGAAGAGATTACCGGTACGGAAACCTCCGCGGGCATTATCGAAAAGTATTTTTCGCTTTCGCAGGAAGATACGACCAGCCTGCAGGACATCACTCTCGGAGCCGGGGAAATGAAGGTCGGTGACAATGTGCTCTGCCTGCATACCCTTTCTGAAACTGAGGATCTGCCGTCATCCGTGGGTACGGACAGCCGTTATGAACGGCTGTCCACGGACCGCAGTGACTGCCGCCTGTCCTTTGCCGCACCGATAGGGATACTGCTCACGTGCAACCATATCGTGAACCAGTATCTCTTCATAGACGATTCGGCGGAGAACCTGAGGAAATTCGAGCAGACCGCCCGCAACATGCACTCGCTGTCCCGTTACAGCCGCTCCAACCAGATCAACCGTGAATGGATTGAGGAGTACCTGAACGAGGCGCACAGCAAGGGACTCACTTCCATCCGTGCGCACTGCAATGTCTTTGCATGGAGCGACGACCGGGAGAAGCTGAAGCGTATCAAGAATGATGTGGGTAGCCAGATTGCCCTGATGGAGGCCAAGCCCCGCCATAACACGGTTGATGTGCCGACACTTTTTTGGGCGGCCATTCCCGGCAATGCCGGTGATTTTCCGTCTGAGGAAAGCTTCTACACCTTCATCGAGCAGGCCTTGTGCCTGTTCATCGGGGAAACGTCCTACAAGGATTCGCTCTCGCCGTTCGGCATCCGCATGGTGGACCGTCTGACCGGAAAGCCTGTCCATCTGGACATTTCCGACCTTCCGATGAAGAACGGTACGATTACCAACCGCAATAAGTTCATCCTCGGACCTTCGGGCAGCGGAAAGTCATTTTTCACCAACCACATGGTACGCCAGTATTACGAACAGGGAGCGCATGTGCTGCTTGTGGACACGGGAAATTCCTATCAGGGACTGTGCAGCCTTATCCATGCCCGAACGCATGGCGAGGACGGCATCTATTTCACCTATGAGGAGAGCGATCCGATAGCCTTCAATCCTTTCTACGTGGAGGACGGTACTTTTGATATCGAAAAAAAGGAGTCCATCAAGACGCTTATCCTTACCCTGTGGAAACGTGATGACGAGCCGCCGACACGTGCCGAGGAGGTGGCGCTCTCCAACGCGGTCAATCTCTTTCTGGAGAAGATACGCACGGACAGTACCGTGGTTCCGTCCTTCAACACCTTCTATGAGTTCATCCGCGACGAGTATCAGGAAATCCTGAAGACCAAGCGTACACGGGAGAAGGATTTTGACGTGTGGGGATTCCTGAATGTGCTGGAACCTTATTACAAGGGTGGCGAATACGACTATCTGTTAAACTCCGAAAAGCAGCTTGATCTGTTATCCAAACGCTTCATTGTCTTTGAGTTGGACAATATCAAGGACAACAAGGTACTGTTCCCGATTGTCACCATCATCATTATGGAAACCTTCATCAACAAGATGAGAAAGCTGAAAGGTATTCGCAAAATGATTCTGTTGGAGGAGGCATGGAAGGCCATCAGCAAGGAAGGTATGGCGGAATATCTGAAGTACCTTTTCAAGACCGTCCGAAAGTTTTTCGGAGAGGCCGTTGTCGTTACCCAGGAGGTGGAAGACATCATTTCGTCACCCATCGTCAAGGGAACCATCATCAACAACAGCGACTGCAAGATTTTGTTGGACCAGAGGAAGTATGTCAACAAGTTCGATGAAATCCAGTCCCTGCTGGGTTTGACCGATAAGGAACGTGCCCAGATTCTCTCCATCAACATGGCCAACAGCCCGTCCCGCAAGTACAAGGAAGTGTGGATAGGTCTTGGCGGAACACAGTCGGCGGTCTATGCCACCGAGGTCTCGCCGGAAGAGTACTACACCTATACGACCGAGGAAACGGAAAAGCTTGAAGTAATGCGGCTTACCCGGAAGCTGGGTGGCAATATCGAGCTGGCAATCAAGCAGCTGGCCGAGAGCAAGAGGAAAAAGTGAAATCATTTATCAACCCATTAAACTTTTGAATCTATGTATAGCGATCTGGAATCTAATGAAAGCAAACGCCGTGAGGTCGTGTCATCCCTCTACTGGTCCCTGATGCAGGGCTGGAATATTCCTCTTTCCATACAGGAGTATTACGGACTCACGGAGGATTACCGTCTGTTCCATCAGCTTGAAGGGATGGCTCCTGACGAATACCTGCGGAAGAGGCAGACGGGGGAAGTACCCGACATTCTGGAGGTGGATGCAAGACTGACACACGCGGTGGAGAAGATTTTTGAAAGTGTGTGTCCCCGTCCTCCGGCTGAATACCTTGACAAGCTGAACGGGGAACTGGAGAGGCTGGGCAGTATTGCCGCCTCGCCGGGTTCCGTACATGACCCGATACATATCCGCCCGGATTTTCTCGTGAAATACGGCATTGACAGGAGCAGTCCGGAGGATGTGATACGGAAACAGGCGGAGAAGGCTTACCGGGAACTGGATGCCCGATTTGTCAGGATGACCGGCAGACGTCCCTATGCGGACGAGTTCTTCAGGAATATCAGGCCTGCCCGCACGGTCTCCTCGGAAACAACACTGCGGAGGAAACCGCACATCACCGTCCGTCCTAAGCCGAAAGGCCGCAAGATGGGACTCTGAACTAACGGAAAAGTTTTATCAACCATTAAAGATTAACGACATGAAGAAAAGAATTCTGACAGCCTTATGCTGTATCTGCCTCCTTTCGGCAGGCAGGGCACACGCCCAATGGGTAGTGACCGATCCCGGGAATCTTGCCCAGGGCATCATCAATGCCGCCAAGAACATCGTCCACACGTCCTCGACGGCTGGCAATATGCTCAACAATTTTCAGGAGACGGTCAAGATTTACAAGCAAGGCAAGGAGTATTATGATGGCCTTAGGAAGGTCAAGAATCTGGTACGCGATGCCCGCAAGGTGCAGCAGACCATCCTGATGGTCGGCGACATCACGGAAATTTATGTGACCAGTTATGAGCGTATGCTCAGTGACCCTTATTTCACCCCTGAGGAACTGAGTGCCATCGCCCTCGGCTACACGAAGCTGCTGGAGGAGAGTGCCAATCTGCTGACGGACCTGAAGACGGTGGTCAACGAGAACGGCCTTTCGATGAACGACAAGGAACGTATGGACATCATCGACCGCTGTTATACCGACATGCTGCAATACCGCAGTCTGGTGCAGTACTATACCAACAAGAACATCGGCGTGTCGTACCTGCGTGCTAAGAAACAGAATGATCTTGACCGTGTGATGGCTCTGTACGGTTCACCCAACGAACGCTACTGGTAATTTCAAGGAGGATTGCTTATGGTATTGTTGGCTGTGAATTTTGACAATCTGCACCAGATCCTGCAAAGTCTGTACACGGACATGATGCCGCTCTGTTCGCAGATGACCGGCGTGGCCAAGGGCCTTGCCGGATTGGGAGCCCTCTTTTATGTGGCGTATCGTGTCTGGCAGTCACTGGCCAGGGCCGAACCTATTGACGTGTTCCCTTTGCTGCGTCCGTTTGCTCTGGGTATCTGCATCATGTTTTTTCCGACCATCGTGCTGGGTACGCTCAACAGCATTTTGTCACCCGTCGTGACCGGAACGCACAGGATTCTGGAGACGCAGACCTTTGACATGAATGAGTATCGGCAGCAGAAGGACAAGCTGGAGATTGAGGCGATGCGGAGGAATCCCGAGACGGCCTACCTGGTGGACAAGGAGGCTTTTGACAACAAACTGGATGAACTGGGAGCCCTGGACGCTATCGAGGCTTGCGGTATGTATGTGGACCGTGCCATGTACAACATGAAGAAGTCCGTGCAGAATTTTTTCCGTGAGCTGCTGGAACTGATGTTCAATGCGGCCGCGCTTGTGGTGGACACGCTAAGGACATTCTTTCTGATTGTCCTTTCCATTCTCGGACCGATTTCCTTTGCCATTTCGTGCTGGGACGGCTTTCAGGCCTCGCTGAGCCAATGGTTTGTCCGCTATATCAGCATCTATCTGTGGCTGCCCGTCTCTGATCTTTTCAGCAGCGTGCTGGCACGCATACAGACCCTGATGCTTCAGAGGGACATCGAGCAGCTGTCCGACCCCAACTTCATTCCGGACAGTTCCAATGCCGTGTACATCACGTTCCTGATTATCGGCATCATCGGGTATTTCACGATTCCGACCGTGGCCAACTGGATTGTTCAGGCCGGTGGAGGTGCAGGAAATTACGGCAAGAACGTGAATCAGGCTGCTTCCAAGACAGGCTCCATTGTGGGCGGTGCCGCAGGTGCTACTGTAGGAAATGTGGCCGGAAGACTAATCAAGTAACAATCATAAAACGAATAAGAATGGAATTCAAATCATTGAAAAATATCGAGACCAGCTTCCGGCATCTGCGCCTGTTCGGAATAGTCTATCTGGGTGTCTGCACCCTGCTTGTGGGCTATTCCGTGTGGAAGGCATACAGTTTTGCCGAAGCCCAGCGCCAGAAGATCTATGTGCTGGATGAGGGGAAGTCGCTCATGCTCGCCCTCTCGCAGGACCTGGAGCAGAACCGTCCCGTAGAGGCAAGGGAACATGTCAGACGTTTCCATGAGCTGTTCTTCACGCTGGCCCCTGACAAGAGTGCCATCGAGGGGAACGTGCAGCGTGCCATGTTCCTGAGTGACCGTTCCGCCTATTCCCATTACGGGGATCTGGCCGAACAGGGTTATTACAATAGAATAATTTCGGGTAATGTCAGCCAGCGTATCGAGATAGACAGCGTGAAATGCGACTTCAACACCTATCCGTATGATGTCATGACATACGCACGCCTTTTCATTATCCGTGAGAAGAGCGTGACGGAACGCAGCCTTGTCACGCATGGCAGGTTGCGGAATTCCACCCGCAGTGACAACAATCCGCACGGGTTCATCCTGGAAGGGTTCCATGTACTGGAGAACAGGGATATCAGAATGTATGACAGATAAAACAATGTATGTATGAGAAAAATGTATGTAAAGTTCAAGGAATGTATCGGGGGCAGGCTGCGCGGCCTTTGTGACAGACTCACACCCCGTCAGAGGGCAATCGCCGTCATCGTGATGGTTTCCCTTTTCGCGCTGGTGAATTTCTACATGATTTTCCGTGCGATTTATGACATCGGACGGGAGGATGCCCGGCAGGACATCATCAGGATAACCCCGCTTGAGGTTCCCGACTTTGTGCCTGCGGATACCCTCTCCGATATGAAAGTCCGTGAGATGGAAGAGTTTTTTAACCAGTTCAACAAGTAAGATTATGAGTACAGATGCAGAAAAATTGAAACAGAAGCAGAAAATCAGGAAATATCTGGTTTTCACAGGCATGTTCCTGCTGTTCCTCGGGTGCATGTGGCTAATTTTCGCCCCGTCCGAAAAAGACAGGCAGGAGGCGGAAAGGAAGACGGGCTTCAATGCCGAACTTCCCGATCCGAAAGGTACGGGTATAGAGGCGGACAAGATGGCTGCCTATGAGCAGGCAGACATGATTCGCCGGCAGGAGGAGAAGAAGCGTACGCTGGCCGACTTCTCCGCCCTGACCGATGAGCTTGTCTACGGCAAGGACAACGGCCTCGGCCTGATCGATATGCGTGGTCTGGATTACAACGACCCCAAGTGGAACGACCTGCTCGACCAGCTGACCCCCAGCGATTATCAGACCCTGATCACCCAGTCCGGCTATGGCACGGCTGCCATCAAGTCGGTGGATAAGCTCTCCACGACCGATCGCGACGCTGCCACCGGCCTGGTCAACTATGGCGTTGATGCAAGCGGCAACTTCTACTTCAAGGGCAACATCACCCACTGCGGCGTCATCGTTCTGGCCCAGACCTACAACGATGATCTGGCCACTCACTACGGCGAGAACATTGGCGACGAGTCCTACTATCTGGATGTCGATGGCTGGTATGCACCGGCAGTCAACATGCACCGCACTGCATTCTCCGGCCGCAACAGCGAGTATTACTCCGAGGATCCGTTCATCGGCGGTCACATTGCTTCCCTCGAGTGTGAGGGTGTCGCCTCCCGCGGTATGTATGTCTTTGTCAAGCACTACGCCATCAACGATCAGGAGGACCACCGCGGCGACCGTGAAGGCCAGTACAGCATTGCGACCTTCCTGAACGAGCAGGCGGCCCGCGAGATCTACCTCAAGCCCTTTGAGATGTGCGTCAAGTCTGATAAGGTCGAGATGA
>OLWE01000460.1_pt1 | contig 24359 bp, 23 predicted proteins | sample 1673591 | NCBI WGS metagenome assembly OLWE01 (sample SAMEA103958116, study PRJEB25191) | human gut metagenome | biome: human-associated habitat [ENVO:00009003]; feature: intestine environment [ENVO:2100002]; material: feces | place: Germany | collected 2013/2015 | reverse complement strand
CTGCGGTGGTTCGCCCAAGTGGCTGGAGGCGCAAAGCCTCCAAGGAACGTTGCTTTATGGCAGGTCTATGCCATTGCATTCTCTGTAAAGATACAGACCAGTTTAGTGCGGCTTGTCTGTCTGCCGATGACGGACTGCATGATGAACTCCCGAAAGGCTCTGCTCTCAATGCTGTCAATACGGAAGGCTACCGCAATGACGAGTTCAAGGCTATACACATCATAGCTGATGCGGTCGTTCTTCCTGACATGACGGCGTACACCCTGCTCTTTCAGAATGCCATCCTTGAATATAGCCTTGACAGCCTTGCGCACATAGCAGCCGAACACATTATACATGTCGGCAATCTCCTGCATGGTCATCCATACTGTATCGGTCGGCATGGATACCGTTCCGCTCTCGCTGATAGTTATAACACCTCTGTTCATTTTTCGTCCTCCTTATTTCTCTTTTGGTCAGTTTCTTTTGTTTTTCTGCGTTGCATCAGTTTGTCCATGTCTATGGAAATCTTGTTATCGGTGATAACGGCATAGATTTGGGTGCTTCGCAGATTGGAATGTCCCATCATCTTGGCAACGCTTTCCATTGATATGCCCGAAGTAACCATGTTTACTCCGAATGTATGTCTTGCAACATGTGCGGTAAGGTTCTCATTTATACCCAAAGCCACACCGAGTGAATGAAATTCAAACCACATGGAATCACGTGAAGAAAGAGGGAAAACAGGTTTGCTATCATCCGCTGTATTGTATAGCGACATTATTTGTTCAGCTATCGGATGCAAGGGAATGAACGCTTCGTTGTTGGTCTTTGCTCTTTTCTCACGGATGTATTTTCTACCGTCTGCCGTCATCCCGATATGGTGTGGATACAGGTTACGTAAATCGACATAAGCCAAACCTGTAAGGCTGGAGAAAACAAACATTCTGCGTGCCAACTCCAAAGCCTTATCCTCCATAGGAGTCTCCATAATGAGCAGCAAGTCATTTCTGGATATATGTCTACGCTTTGGTGAGCCTTTCTTTTCATATCCGACATCTTCCAATGGATTGAATTTCAGCAGACCTCTGTCAACAGCGATATAAACCAAGCGTTGCAACCAACAAAGATTATGGTTCGTATTGGATGCACTATACCCTTTGCCAATCAAGAACAACTTATAAGATTTGCCAAATTCCTCAGTCAAATCTTCAAATGCAATGTCATTCATTCCTCGTAACCCGATGAACTCTCGCAAGTTGAGCTGCGATGTCTTAGATTGGCGATAAGAAGATGTTGAGTTAATACGGATGGAGCGCAGCCTAAGGCGTTCACGCTCCTCCTCGCCAGTGGCAAGCAATGTCATCGGGATAGTATTTGCATCAACAATAACATTCTTCAGAATCTCGGCGGTAACGATGCCCTTTTCCTTTGTTGCCTGCTCGTAGGCTTCGTCAATTCTTAGTCTGAACGCTTGCAGTTGTCCGTTCACTCTTGCATTCTTGGCTTCACCTTTTTTCGTGTCCCATTCTTCGGGAGCACAGTAAAGACCTGTTGCTATGGCTGACACTTTGCCGTCAATCGTGATACGGCAAAATATAGATGTGGTTCCGTCTGCCTTTACTCTGCCACGGTTGATATAATAAAACTGCTTGTATGTACTTCTCATTGTTATGTTCCTTTCTTATTTTGTGATAATATTACAGGACAAACTTGAAGTCCTTGTTGACTTCGATGAACTTGTCCATATCCTCAAATAGCTTTTTCGGGGTGACACGTGCATAGATTTGCGTGGTCTGAATGTTGTTGTGACCAAGCATTCTGCTGATAGTCTCTATCGGAACACCTTCTTCGAGCGTAACGAGCGATGCGAAACTGTGCCGTCCAACATGATAGACCAAATCCATACTTATGCCAGATAGTACTCGGAGACTTTTCATGTTACCTCTCAGCACTCGAAATTCCTGTGGCGGTAAAAGAGTAGGTCTTGTCGGGTCTTTGTATTTCTCCAACATGGCAAGCGCCTCTGGCAGTAACTTCACACGTGCAAGCATCTTGTTCTTCTTTCTGTGGTATTTCAGCCAAAGGCTGCCCTCCTCATCACGAAAGAGGTTTTCTTCCGTGATAGAAACTGTATCGGCATAAGCCGTGCCTGTATAGCAAGCGAAAAGAAAAAGGTCACGGGTCAAAGCCAACGATTTTCTTCGCTCTGGTATTTCGAGGTCACGAACTTTCAGGAAGTCCTCACGTGTCAATGCTTTTGGTGGATTCTCTTTCTTTTGAGGTAGCTTGAAGTGCATGAAATGATAACGCTCGGAGTGTCCTGCCTTGAAAGCTATTCGGCAGGTCTTCTTCAAGATGGCGAGATAGTGGCGGACTGTATCAAGTGCAAGACCTCTCTCGTCCAAGCAAAAGTCCATGTACTCACGGATAAACTGCTCGTCAAGCTCACCGAATGCCACATCGTCTGTTCCATAACGCTTCTTGACGAACAATCCCAATGTCAGGCGAGTGTACTGGTAGTTTGGCAGCGTGCCTTTCTTGTAGTCGATGCCGATTCTTGACTCAATGTCCGTAATGATGGCGTCAAGCTGCTTCAACAAGGTCATCTGAGTGTCTGCACTGCATTGAAACAGATCCTTTATCGCCTTTGCGTCAAAATCCGTCTTGCGCTCCACAAGTGACTCGTAGGCTGAGTTTATTGCCAGCAACAGCTTGTCAATCTTGGCGTTCACTTCCACAGCCTCCTTGCTCTTGCCGTCAAGTCTGCTCTCACGTGGATTCCATAACTTTGGCGTACATGACAACTTGCAACCGAACTGCGCCATTGTTCGGTTGAGGGTGATGCGTCCCATGATGGGAGCCTTACCGTTCTTGTCCAATCCGCTCTTTTTAAGGTAGAGCAGCACCTTGAATTTTTCAACTTTCATCTGCTTACTTTTTTAGTTTGCAAAAATAATCAATCAGTAAGCGTTCTCTGTCATTGAAAGTTGTGCAGAACAGTGCAACAAACACTGGTGACAAACTATTTGTTTTTCACCTCGTTAGCAGTGTTGGTTTCGGTAACTGACCGCTAACGGTTTGGTAACTGAAATAACTCAATAGACTGCTCGGCTTTGCTTTGCAGCCAATTGGCAGAATTATGAAATATTGCTCATTCTCAACCACTTGCAGTTCATTTCTCTCATCTTCACTTTCCGTTGCTTTTGCTTAAATTGTGCACGCAGCCCGGCACTCGTATGCAACAATCCAAATCGCCTTAGGCACAGACATTTACACGGTTTCAAAGATGCTTACCCATAAGAATGTAAGCACAACACAGATATATGCCGACCTCGTGAACGCAAAGAAAAGAGAGACAGCAAATAAGATTTCTCTTAAATAAATCCATTGCATTCATTTCATGGTGCCCGATATTGAAAAAATGTTCAATATCGGGCTTTTTAGTTAAAGGCTCTTAAAAGTTTTACGTGACTCACGCGTGACTCACGTGTCAGTTTCTGCAGTTTTTCCTATTTTTGCGCCACAAATGATTAATAATACGCAATATGAAACAGTTTAAAAAAGAATTTTTGACACAGCATTTATTGGTTTTGTGTGCAATGTCTATCATTGGTGCACTTGTTCGCAACGAAGCTATGCAATATGGTGTAGACACCTTTAGCTGCAACTTGACGTTCGTTATCTCAACCACCATACTGATGGTTGTTTATCTCCATGCATTAGATAGTATCGTACGATTGCTTGCCCCATGGTTTAAGCATATCTTTTGTAATACAGTAAACAATACAGAAAGGAAGCGTCTGTCTTCTATTGCCATCAATGAAACAAATACATATGACGAGGGGGAAGAGCTGAACCTGGAAGATGTAACTTTCGTCTATGCAGATGAAGCCTCTTCTAGTATTACAAGCTATGAACAGTTGAGACAGGAAGCATTGGAAGACAAAGCCAAAAAGGAAAAGGTCTTGTTAAACTCAGCTATCGATTATACCAGAAGAACTTTTGCTGCCTACATGAAAGAGGAGCATTTGAACCAACTTTGTGACAACATCGCTATTTTCCAGTGTTGTGCCTCTACACACATGAGACATCATTCATTGATTGTTGATAAGGCTATTCGCACTATAGACTTAATGCATTATGCTTGGAATATAGGAAATCTCTTCAAGAAGAAAGGCATTGATACAGCAACCTTTATAAAACAAGTTTTTGCTGATGCGCTGGTTGATGTGGAAATATCCACTATTATAAGGAAGTTAAGAATGGAAGGTACCTGCATCATTGAATTACTACCAAGCTTAGATGTTCAAGGCGGAATCAAGACAAATTATTGTTGCTGATAAGCATTGAGCGGTTATTCAGAGTTTATATCTCAGTGATATTTATCCCCATTACATAACTCATTTACTTTGTACCCGAATAATAAAAAATGAACAGATATGATAAATGAAAGTATCACCTTTGATAAGTTACCACAAGCGGTATCTTATTTAACAGAACAAGTTATCGAGTTGAAGCAAATGGTATCAGCACTTCAACCTACATCATCAGCAAATAACCATATATTGGTTGAGATTGATGAGGCTGCTATTATTATAATGAAGTCGAAGCCAACCATTTATCGATTGGTTAACCAAGGCATTCTGCCATCCTATAAAAAAGGTAAGAAGCTATACTTCTATAAGGATGAGCTGCTTGCATGGATTGAGAATGGTCGAAAAGCTACCAAGGAGCAGAACCATTCTGAAATGCTAAAAGCCATGCAAGGTGGAATGAAGCGCAAACCCAAGTTAATGTATAATTTTTAACTCTATGCCAAATGACAGCTTTAAATAACAATAAGGAAACTTCCATCAATCCAATGATTATCATGGATAAGGCTATTGATATGGGTACTCGCCTATCAGGAAGCCAGTTTCCCGTAAGCATCTTTCCTGCCAAGATTCAGAGAATCATCAAGGAGGTCCACGAATGCCACAGTTTTCCTACCGACTATATATCAGCAGCCATACTCACAGCATTGGCTGTTGGTATCGGCAACACGCACTTGGCACAGATGAAACAAGGTTGGCTTGAAAGTCCTATCTTATACATGGCTCTTATCGGAAGACCAGGAGCCAACAAGAGCCACCCACTTAGCTTCGCTATGAAGCCATTCCTCGATTACGACTATGAGCAAAACAAGTTGTTCGAGGAGCAATACAGTAAGTTTGAGGAAAAGATGTGCATGTCTCGCAAGGAACGCATTGAAAATGGAGAGGATGGATTTCCGCAAGAACCTGTACGCAAACGTTTCTTGGTCTCTGATGTCACACCAGAAGGCTTGAGCTATATTCATGCGCAGAACAAGAGGGGTTTATGCCTATGGACAGACGAGCTATCTGCATGGTTCAAGAACTTCAACCGCTATAACAATGGTTCAGAGGAACAGTTCTGGTTATCTGTCTTTAGCGCCAAGACAACCATATCAGACAGAAGAAGTTCCAAGAGTTCCATTTTCATTAAACGCCCCTATATCTCAGTAATCGGAACCATCCAAAAGAAGATACTTAGTGAGTTGGCGAAAGGCGAACGCTCCAGCAACGGCTTCATCGATCGCATTTTGTTCGTCATGCCTAACCTTCAGCAGAAAGCGAGATGGAGTGACCGAGAGTTGCCCGATAATATAGAGCGAGATTGGCAAGCTATCATTCAACACCTTATTGATATGGAGTGTCCAATAAATGAGCAACAGGAAATCGAGCCCCATGTCTTATCATTCACTGAAGAAGCTAAGGCAAGGCTCTATGAATGGCAGCATCATTTCTCCGAGCAATGCGACAATGAAACAAATGATGCCATTGTCAGCATCTATTGCAAGCTGGAGATATACATCATCCGTTTCTGTCTGATTATTCAATTGGCACGATGGACGTGTGGAGAATGTGATAAGGAAGCCATCGATCTGCTGAGTGTAGAGCGAGCCATCCGATTGACAGAGTATTTCAAGAACTCTGCCATATCAGTGCAAAATATCCTCAACGAGAATATGCTTACAGCTCAACAACAAGCAATCGTCAACCATCTTCCTGCAACATTCACCACGGCGCAAGCTCATGATGTCGCCAAAGAGAACGACATGAAGTCAAGGACATTGGAAAGATTTCTGAATGATAACATCGGAGTTCTATTTCGCAAAGAGAAGCATGGAGAATATTCAAAGATTAACTCGTGACGGTATTGTCGGTTTTGTCGCTTTTGACGGTTTTAATACCAAAAGCGACAAAACCGACAGAACCGCCACATAAAAAAAGAAATGAAATGAGTACACATAGATTCATATTAGAGCCATACAAAGGCATCGCTACCCGACATACATGTCCAGAATGTCATAAGAAACGTAGCTTCGCCCGATATATTGACACAGAAGGGAAGATTGAGTTTCCTCCTTACGTGGGTCGTTGCAACCATGAGCAAAGTTGTGGTTATCACTTCACTCCCAAGGATTTTTTTGAGAAGAATCCCGAAAAGAATGAGACATTCACAAAGGATGATACTATTTCATATAAGAAGAGAGAAATGCCGAAGCCATTACCCACTTCTTATATAGACGAGAACATCATGCGAAGTTCTCAGAAATGTTATGAGGCAAACAACCTTTTCTTGTTTCTATCTTCTCTATTCGGTGAAACAGCTACTCTTTCTTTGATGGAGAAATATCATGTCGGAACTTCCAAACACTGGACTGGTGCCACGGTATTTTGGCAAGTTGACAATCAAGGCAAGGTGAGAACTGGTAAGGTAATGCTCTATAATCCAGAGACAGGTAAGCGAGTAAAAGAACCATACAGCCATGTTTCATGGGTACACTCGCTTATCCCCCACAAGGATTTCAATCTCTGTCAATGCTTCTTTGGTGAGCATCTTATCAATGTAGCCAAGACCAAGCCTATAGCATTGGTTGAAAGTGAGAAGACAGCCTTGATAGCCTCCTACTATCTTCCTCAATTCTTATGGATAGCAAGTGGTGGTAAGAATGGTTGCTTTAACACGAAGTCGTTATCTGTTCTGAAAAACAGAGATGTGGTCTTATTCCCTGATTTGGGAGCGACAACAGTTTGGCAAGATAAGCTGCCAATGATGCAAGTTCTCGGCATCCGTGCAACACTTTTCGACTTTTTAGAGCATCAAGCCTGCGAAGAAGATAAAGCTAAAGGCTTAGACATTGCTGATTATTTGCTCAAAATCAAGCCTGCAGAAGCAAAACTTCAAGCCCTCTTCAAACAGAATCCTGCCATTCGGAAGTTGATAGATGTCTTCAAACTCGAAATTGTTGACGAGCCTCAACCACGTTTCCGCACTCCTAAAAGGCAACGTGGTTTCAGACTCTGAGATGATTTTAAAAAATCGAGGTATCTGACGATAGCAAGTTATGTTTTGAGTTACTCAAAACCTTTCGAGTTACTCTCGAAAGCACTTGCCTATCGGTAGATACCTCTCCAAAGTCGAGTATCTGAATCAACCTATCGGTAAGCATTGATTTGCAAATATGATAATGACTTACTGACGTACTGATTCATTGTCGTATTGATATACAGACAGAAAGTATTGTATATATGTTTATATGTATATCATTCATTTGAACAAACGTTAGAACGTTCTATCCAGCCATTTTTTTACACACCTTATAGCTCTGATTTGTTCGCTTTCGCTAAACTTAGAATCGTCATTCGTTTCATTTCCTTCCAGAACAGCTTCATAAAGAACAAGAAAATAAAAATCGCAAGGGTTTACCATTCGTTCCATAATTAGTGGAACTATTTGTTTTCCCATTGATTTGAGAGGAATGAACTCAGGCAATTTTGCATATGAATGTATGCTTGCACTGTATAGTGTCTTAGGATTATGGTCTATTGCAAAATTCCATTTATCCACTAAAACTGCAAAACGATTTCTTATGCTATCTGGTACTTGTGAAGCCAATTCTTTTATTTTCTCTTTTTCTGTATTTGTTAGAAAATCCCTTGTTGATAGGCTGTCTTGTTTGTTGTCAGCATTGGAATTCCAAATATTCTCTGGTTCATGTACAGTTTGCAATGGTACTTTAACAATAGAGTCAGAAGCCACTTTCTCATAGTCATTTGGTGAGTGATTGGTTTGTTCCTTAAAACTTAAAAATAGAAAATTTCTTCCCCAACCATTACCGAATATAACATCTAATGGTTCCCCTGTATCTTTCCATATTCTGACTCTTGCTGCAAATCCAAAATCAAATTTAACGGCAGTACTATCATATGTAAAAGTTACAGTATAGAACTTTCTTCCTATCTGTTTTCTTATTTGAGGGCGGCTGTCTCCGTAATCCTCCTTTTTGAAAACTTGAACATCCGATACGTTAGCCTCTTTAAAAAATGGAACATATGCAGGACCAAAGGTCAAAGCCACGTTTCTTGCGTTATTTACAAGAGTACTATTGTCTAAGACCTCTGGTCGCTTGCATGAACTCAAGAATAGTGTACATAATACCGCTATTCCACAAACTACAATCATTATAGATGGTATTTTTTTCATAATTCGTAATTTTTAATGTTTATATATGTGTGAAAATATAATTATAATTGACTGTTTGAATGCAATTTTTAATTTGCATTTCGCATGAACATGTTACCAATGACTTGATTATGTCTTTGCCTTCTTATTTTAAAATTGCACTTTCACTATTTTGATGTTTGTAATCTGGTGACTTTGATGTCTTCTTGCCATAGTCAAAACTATAAACAATTTTCAGATTTGCATACTGATTATAACTACGACTTTGATCTATTTGTTTGAAAGAATAATATGATGCAGATAATTCATCTACAATGTTATTCTTCATCATGAATAAATTGTTTGCATTAGCTTCGATAGCCCAATTCCCATGATTCCACATTGCTGATAGTTGATACCGCCAAAATGTCTTTCTACTAATCTGGCTGTCTATCAAATCTCTTGCCGGTGACGCTATGGATGCACTAAAAGAAAAATCCCGAACATAGTAATTTATCATAGCAGTCCCAGAGAATGCAGACAAATTACGATGCTCTGCTCCTCCTCGAACTAAATGTTCTATCCATTGACCAGAAACTTTCATGTTAAGCGAACCTGAAGGTTTATAGGTTATAGACATATCTGCACTGGGACGATGATAGATACAGTCATCTCTAAAAGTGCTAATAAGATGCCCGTCTCGAATATAGTAATCCGAAATAATCGAATGATTCTGGTAAAAGTATGACACTCCCGTTTGCAAAGCGAATTTGTAAAGGTTCAATGTATGGCTTAATCGCGGATTCAAAAGAATTGAATTATCCATGTTAGAATTACCTTTGAGAATGATGATAGGATCAATCTGCTGTTCTACATTGTTAATCGTATTTATTCTCGGATAGGTGTTTCCCAAAGCGAACATAAATTGAAGTTGCTGTACTTTATCTATCTTATAAGTAGCCCTTGCTTGAAGTCTCGGAGTAAGATGATTGATTGACTTCATCCCCTTTAAACGATATGTTAGAAATGACAGTCCAGGATTAATATCAAAGAAAAAACTCCCTAAACGTTGGGAATAGTCTGCAAAAAGGATGGTTTCGGACGAATGCAAATTTTGATTATATGCAGAAGTCCCAATGTATTCGGAATCACTAATTCTCATGAACTCGTATAAACTGAAAGCCAATCTATTTCTATGACTGAACGCCATAGAATAGTTTGCATTCGCTTTGATGTAATAATAATCTTCCTTGACAAGTGAACGAAACGACACATTATCATCGTTATAGAGACGGTCATAATCGTTTCGAGAATAATATCCATCAAAAACATAATCCAACGATTTTGTGTTAGAAAATGTGTGCAATCCGTAAAAATAGGCACTTGGACGATAAGATTTGTTTCTAGTGTTAATGTCCAAAATGCTACCGTTCTTGATTGCAGCAGCAGTTTTCCAATACTCCGTCATTCCATTATTGACACCGTTTTTTGAGGCATTCCATGCCATACCACCTCTAAGCATCCAAATATATTTTCTTCCTCGGTTGCTGATTGATGCCTGTACATATTCTTCCGTTTGCCTATTGTCTGCATTATTGTAATGCTGCAGTCTATTCAGTTGATAATCAGGGAAAATAAAAGTCTCATTCTCGTCCATAGACGATTTTGGATTTTCCAAAGAATATCCAGCCCAAAGGTTCAAACTTTTGGTTCCTGTGACAAATTTCGAAATAAGATTGTAATCACCATAGAGATAGCCTACATTCTGAGACGCATCAAGTTGCGTGTAGCCACCATTGTTGAGTGGTTTCATTATTATGTTTATAGCATATGCATCTTTTGCAAATTTACCAGTCGGCACATCAAAATATTCCACTCGAGAAACGTCCTTCGGTCTTAAAGACTGTACCTCTCGAAAATCAACTTCACGCCCATCTATATAGAGAGTCGCAGCCCCATTGGGAGTTGTCACACTTCCAGTCGAACGCTCGACAGACACTCCCGGAATCATGAGATTGCTCAACAGATCATAACCAGTTACAGCATGTTTACGTTGCTCTTTTGTAGGAATAGCAAGGATATGATCACCTTCTCTTGTAAGATAAGATGATTTTACAACAACTTCACCAAGTTCTTTGCCTTGGATAAAAGTTTTAGTTGTATCTGGTTTTTGTGCATAAGTTACGTGTAGGCACAAACTCATTATGATGACTAACAATGCTTTCATCTATTGATTTTTTATTGTTTTTATTATATAACGGCGAGACTATATTATTATTGTTATATATGATAGCTAAAAATGATTCGGTAACACTTTCAATGCGCTTATTTTGCGACCATTTGTATTATAGTCAGAGGTGAAAATGGCATGAATGTTATGTTCAGAGTCTATCTTATAGTTTACGTTTGCATCGTAACCATAAGCTTTCTTGGTTGCCTCAAGTTCGTTGTCCGTCATGCGCTGATAAATCACCATGCCGTAGAATGGTTTCAGATTTCCATTCTCATCGGTTGCATCGCCCAGTTTCTGCATGGTGTGCATTTGCAAATAATTTGACTCTGTTTTTGTGAGGAGTAAAACTTGCATATAGCGGCTTTGCATACTTTGACTTGCAGAACCGCGCATGATGAATCCTGACACAGCATCATAAAACCATTCTGTTTTGTTATAGAACTTACCATCGGTATCGCCATGGTGGAAACCTATCAGATGACCGTCTGACTCAAACCAATAATCCATATATCCACCGCCATAAACTGTCTTGCGGTAGTCTGTTTGTGAAAGTCTGCCGTTATCCTGCACTTTATACATGCCTATGACTTTCCATCCATAGCCCTTTACCTTATTTTCAATGTCAGCAGCACTTACGGGCTTTAATCCTTTAAACACACAGCATCCATCGTTGTTAATAATATAAGTCCTATCGAACTCATAGTCAATAACTGTAACTGGTCCGCTAGGTTCCTCAGTCATATCACAACCTGTAAAAGAAACGATGCTGAGCATCGCCATCATAAAAATCATTCTAATTTTCATACGCTTCTTGATATTAAAGGGTTATAACTATTCAATAAACGCAAAAGGAATCAAAAACTTGCATGAGATTTCAAGATTATTTTATTCCTTGTGTTATTTCATCAATACAGGCTTATTATCGTAGCCGTTCATCTTGTTTGTCACTATTGTCGTTCCAAATAACCTCTGGTTCATGTACAGTTTGCAATGGTACTTAAACAATAGTGTCAGAAGCCACTTTCTCATAGTCATTTGGTGAGTGATTGGTTTGCTCTACAAAGGTTTTCTTCTTGGAGAGACAGGCATGACGGAGCTTACTTTGTTCTACACTCTTGAATGGTGGCAGTAGGCATTTCGTAACAGTGTCAAAGACGTTATCCAAGATTCTAAGACAATTGGTTGCAAGCCTAAGTAATGCGATATGCGCTTGCGTATCTTGTCTGCTTTCAGATTATGTAAACCATGTTCACATTGCCCATTGTCTGCAACTCATTGACTGTGATACATGAAGTGGTGCGATTAAAATTATCGAAAAAAGCAACTATGGAATAATATTTTTTAAGATAATAGTTTGCTCTAATCCAAATTAAATCTGTATCTTTGCAACCAGATAAGCGTTCTGTAACACAAGAAACGGAAGAGGCTGAGAAACAATGCATTGCATTTGTTTCCAGAATCTTACAAAAAAGGCTAAAAAGGAGCGGTACAACTTCATCGCTAACAGGCTGAGAATAAGCACATTACATTTGTTATTCATTTTCTCTGCACTTGTAAAAAGGGTAGTTGTACCGTTTAAAAGATAAAAGCTTAACTATCAGCAACATCCACATGTTGCATCGGAAAGTAAGTATAAATAGGGTGTGTCATAAGTCCATAATACATGCTCGCAAGTCCGTTAGGCGTTGGGGTCCGATAGGCGTTGGGGCCCGTTAGGCGTTGGGGCCCGTTAGGCGTTGGGGCCCGTTAGGCGTTCCTGCGGATTTGCAATCCGCAGACAAAAAAGGTTCGACCACTTTAATGCGGATTTGAAATCCGCAGCCGTAGGCTTTTCATATCGCCAAAATCGTGATGCAGCATTCTCGCTTGAGGCGGATTACAAATCCGCAAGGGAATAGGTCGAACCTTTTTAAACGGCGGATTGCAAATCCGCCGAAACGCCTAGCGGGCTTGCGTTTCTAATAGAACGCCTAGCGGATTTGCGAGCTTTATTATGGACTTATGACACACCCTCCTTGTTTTATACATTACTCGCCAAATTCCTCCTTCACATCAAAGCAAGGGCAATCCTTGGCGGCGAACTCATTGTGGCCATGAACTGTCGCCTCGGGATATTCCTCCTTCAGCTGCTCTATGAGCGCTTTCAGCGCCGCCTTCTGCTCGGGGGTTCGGGTATCCTTCGGCTTGCCATCCTTGGAAAGCCCGCCGATGTAGCATACTCCGATGCTCACGGTGTTGTGTCCCTTACAGTGGGCGCCAACTTCCTCCACTGATCTGCCCACGTGGATGCTGCCGTCACGATAAATCACGAAATGATAACCGATGCAGAAAAAGCCACGCTCACGATGCCAGCGGTCTATGTCGGCTACGGTGTAGTTACGACCTTCTCGGGTCGCACTGCAATGAATGATGATTTCCTTAATCTTACGCATGATAATCTTGATTTTTAAGAATCGATTGGAATTTTAGAAATACCTTATTGAGGGGAATCTACTGGAAAATAAGCAAATACTTCAGTGGAATTTCGTCAACGCCCCAATCTCTGATATACAGATTAATATGGCAAGGGCGGCGGCGGTTCATCATGAGCTTCATGTACTTCTCCAATAGCCTGCAAAAAGAATCGTAGCATTCTGCCGTTTGAGTTACGATTCCCGTATAACGGGACTTGCCCAGAATGATACTCTTATATCGCAAGCGAAGCGGACCATTGCCTGGCACGAAGCGAGGTCGGTGACCTGGAGAACGAGGCACAGTAGCTAATCTGAACTGAATAACCGGCTTGATGACGATTTCATATTTCCCTCTTTCATAATTCTTTTTCTTCTTTTTCTCCACCTCCTTCATTTGTCTTACAGGAATGAGAGAAATCTTGTAACGGCCTGCTGGCAGACAATGGCCAGGGCGCTCTAAGGTGTCGCAGAAAATCTTGCCACCTATCAACATTGTGCCATCCACACTCCATGGAGTGAAGCGGCGACGGAATATATTGATGTTCATGATGATTTATAATTAATAACTGATAATTGAATTTCGGGTCCATGATCGGTCATTAAGGTTTGGAGTATAGAAAAACCTTAATGACCTTCATGACCGGATTTAAACCGTAGAAGCAACTTTCTGATAGCGTGCGTCGGGCAGAACACTAATCAATCCCTGGCGTTTCCAGTTCTTCAGCATCTGTCTTACCGATTCGTGAGTAACACTGGCCCCCTTGATGGCAACGCTCTGCTGCTGAGCCTGTTCAAAGGTGAAGCTAACATCCAGGCGCTCAAAGATAGTATCGTTTCTGCCACGACGGATGCGGTCTGCCAGTACCTGTTGTCCGCAATAATCTTTCGACGAGAAAGCAGCTTCGATGCGACTGCGGAAGAAGTAGAGTGCATTCTCCAGCTGATAGTTGGCCAGCACATCAAAAGCAGAAAGCATGACCGGCGTCTGCATCTTCACGATCAACTCCTTCCATAAGAATGGATTCTGCTTCAATTGCGATTCAGCTTCCTCGGCACCATACTTTCTAATCAGAAATTCCGCTACCTTGCAGAGCATGATGCAGGTCATCATTCTCATCGTAGTAGGACAGATTCGAAAACGCTGACGAGCTTTCACTTTGTCATCATCTTTCATTGTCTCCATTCTTATCTGCTCCAGCCATTCCCTACCCTTGGCTTCCAGTTTCGGCAGTTCTACTTCGCCTGCCATCAGTGGCAGCAAGTGGGCTATCTGCAGAATATTGCTTTGTTGGCGTGGGGTGAGCACGAAGAGGTTGTCGGAAAGTGGTGTAAAGGTATTATCCGGTGTGCGGGCTACTACAATACGGCTCTGGAATCCGTCCGTATAATTGTTCACCACGCGATAAAGTGCATCGGGCGTTCCGCACATCACCACGTTCCATAACAGTCTGTCTATGTGAACATTCACAGCATCTGCACTTCTTGCTTCTCGCTCATAGCTCGTACCGTCGTAAGCCTGGCGGAGCATCACGGAAAAGTCACTCATCGCTGATTTCCACTTCTGTGCCACAGTGTCAGCTTCCGGAGTGAACGAAAAGGCGTGTTTGCCCTCGGTGTTAGCCAAGCGCTCAGCCAGGTTAGCCACGGTATTGTTCAGCGTCAGACATCTTACGGGGAGTTTCGGCTCTTCCGGCTGCTCCTTCTTGTTCTTCGCCGCACGCTTCTTGGCTCTCCACTCGTCCTCCTTCTGTTGGTACATTTTGTCCATCGCTTTTACTTCCGAAGTCCATACGTTAATCACTGGGTCGATACTTCCCTTGCCAGATGCAAAATCACCTGCAATATAGGAGATGAGATTCAGCGAGTTCATCTTGCCGTGGATGGAGATTTTCACGCCCGTAGCCAGCATTCCGATTGCCGGACAGATGGCGGTAATCACGGGCAGGGCTAGAGCTGGACCTACCGCATTTACCGAGTCACGCACCCCCTGCGGCAATTTTGGTAAAGCGTTGAAATAGAACTGTTCGTCCTGTGCATTCGCCTCGTCCAGCGCATTGATCAGTTCTTCGTTCTCCTTGAGCGATACGCCTTTCAGAGTAGCCTGCTTCAGCTTTTCCTGTCTCAGAGCAGACAGCACATCCTTCAGTCGCTTAGGCATTTGCGTCAGTTTCTCGCCGAGTGCCGACTTGATGCAAGCCATCTTCTCCTGCTCAGAAAAACCATCGTAGCAGGGAATGATCTGTGCCATCAGATTGCCGTCAAAACCGCAGATGTGGCGCAGGTTCACGGCAAGCTCGAAGGTCAAAGTGTTGCGATTGGAACGCATAGGTTCCTGACCGTCATTGTACATCTGCCACCACTTCTGGATGATTTCAGAATAAGGGATTCCGAGGTAATCATTGCCGGAGGATGAAGAGGGTGATGGAGAAGCAGAAGCAGGCTGAGCCTGATTCTTAGAAGAATTCTGAGGATTCTGAGAGCCTTGAACCTTCAGATCGTTCTGATTAGCTTGATTCATCAGAGGATTCTGAGTCTTCTCCTCCACTTCTTCCAGCCAAGGTTTGTAATGCTTGTTCGCCTTGTGCGCTCCTTCCGGAAGCTCCTCCCGTCCGAACCTTTCTCTCTCCTCCAGAACCTTGGCTTCAGCAGCCACAGACGCCTCGTCATAAGCATCCTGAAAGAGACGAGGAGAAAGGAAGAGCAGGTCTTCACCATCCGATGAAGTAGTGAAATAGACACGATTAATATCATGCGCCGAAGTATCCATTTCGCACTCCAGCATCGTAGCGATGCGTACCTGGTTCTCCAGGATGGTCTTGCCCATTTCTCTCTTGAACACCGCATGACCGCCCTGTCTTGCGCTCCTCTCCAGCATCAGCAGCCCGAACTTCTCCGGTTCCTTCAGCAGCAGTTTGGCTGCCTTGGCGAAAGCCTCCGGCTCGTCCATGTCGAATCCGAAAGCCGTACTTGGCAGCTTCGTTCCCTTCACCACCCCTTGCGGATAATGTCCGGAATAATTAAACTGCACCAGTCTACGTTTCGCAGCATCGTTTCCGGCACGGGCAAGTCGCAGATTAGCCTTCTGCTCGTTGCTTCCACGCAGCTGCTTGTACTCCTCTTCCGAGGTGATGGAGCGGGCAACCTTGTGCCCATTCTCCACCTTAATTAAATAACAACTCATCTATCTTTTCCTTATCGTTTCAATTGATAATCCACAACTGCATCAGCAGCCTCTTCTGCCTCCTTCACGAGAGTATTGGCAATATTGATTCCCTCGTCGCAGAACACCTTTAAGGTGAGCTGGATAGCCCCATCCTTGGTCTTGCTCACACGTCCGTGAGCCAGCTTTCTGATCAGTTCCGCCTGCGAGCGGATTCTTGGTTTCGCCATGAAGTCGAAAGTACCGTCCGTCAACTGCTGGGCAATTCCCTGCGAGCGGAACCCCTCCACCTTGTTTCTCACCCCTTCGTTTTCAGGTGAAAACATGAAACACTTGCCTTCGTCATAGAAAGCCACACCACCCAGCTGCACGTGCTGGCAGCCGTTATTATTCACTTGCTGGTTATTTACCTGCTGTTTGTTTGCTTTTTTCATAATCTGAATTGAATTTTAGGAGAAGAAACATCCGGATTGTTGCGCGCTTTACCATGGAAAATCCTCCTCTGTTTCAACTCAGTTTTTTTTACTTTTTTGCCTCCTTTTGGCCTTTAACGGGGGACCAGCGATGGAATCGCTGGGAACGGGGGCGGTAAGGGGGTAAGGGTCTTTTTACCTTTTTACCCTTTTACCTTTTTACCTTTTTACCCTTTTTACCCTTTTACCTTTAAAAAGCCTTTTTACCCTTTTACCTTTTCAATGTCCGTAACCAGGATATCCTGGTAAACCTGCCCATTGTACTCACGAGTCGTGAATCGGAGCGTAACCGCCACCAATGTTCCCGGAGCGAACTTGCACTGGGCAATATTGCCGAGCATTGCCGCAGCATACTGGTTCTCGTACTTGCCGCCCATCTCCTGGAGGATGATGTTGCATTTCATCATCTGGCCGTTCTCACTCTTCTGACTCTGTACAGCGAAAGCCTCGCCCTGCTGCACCACTCTCATAAACATTCCGTTCATAATCTATAAACCGCAAGGTCTAACCTTCCTTTAAGGTTTTCTTTAATCCGCCCAACCTTGCTAAAGCTGGTGCAAAGATAGGAAGTCTTTAAATGTGTTGGAACAGTTGGTGAAAGAATGCCCCCTCATCTTTTCACCACTTTTTATTTCAGCTCTGCTTCAAGGATGTTTTTCATCACGATAAGCAGGCTGCCGGCTCCAACGCCCCCATTGGCCATTCGCCTTTCATATTCCTTATTAATAAGGTTGAAGAACAGTTTCAGATAAAACCGTTCCGTAGCATTCTTCATCTCCTTCCCATCTCTGATGTTCCTCAGCGTAGGATAGTTGATGCTGCTGTCGAGCCTTGCCAGTTTGCTGTGCGTATAGCCCAGCTTTATCACGGCTTCGTAGGCAATGCCCAGAGCCGTAGGCTGATGTTTTTTATCTTCCATGATTCCTGATCGGTATTGCGAGAGAAGCCGTGGATTCCCGATGGCCATCTTCAATCACGTTGTGAGGTTCCCCGCCTCCGCTCAGGTTAAACTAAAATAAAACACTCGGAAAAGAGAAAACTGATTCCCCAATCCGAGTGCAAAGATAAGATAAAATTATATAAGTGCCTGAAAAACAAAAAGGTCATTTCCGGACGACCGGAAATGACCGAAAAAGACCAGCTTTTCTTACTGATTATCAAAGGGCTGTCCTTTTGTTATCTTTCAATTTTCATAAAAACTCTTTTTCTGTTACGAAAGTATATGTCATAACAGCTTTTATTTTTGCCAAATTGTTATACTCTTACGAATAGCAACTTTTCCGTATTTGGCCATTTGCTGGCTACTATTACCTTTTTTCTGTTTTAACGTATAGATTTTAATAGGTTTAAAGCCTAAATTCTCTGCTAAACTTGTACAAAGATAATCTACTGGAATTACTTCACCTGCATATCTTACATTATCATTAACAAATGCAACCCTTGCTCCGGTTTTACATACGCGATATAATTCTGCAAATAGGAAAGACAATTCCAGAAAATACCCATTTACCATTCGTAAAATGCCTTTGTTATTTATCTCCCCATTGGCGTTCCTTGCTTGTAAAGCAGCATTAACTTCATTAAGAGCTTTATTCTCTTTAACGATATTGAAAATTTTCTCAAAATCAGAAATGCGTCCAATCTTATTATAATGCTCCTTTAAAATATCAATTTTACTTTTGCTTTCAACTGTACATGATAGTAAAGTTTGTCTCAATTCTTTTATTTGAGCATTATCAACTCCTAAATAAGCTAATTCCAAGCCGTAAGTTCTTGTATAGTCATAACGGTTGCAATATGGCGGGGAAGTGATAACACCAGAAACGCTATCATTTTCAACATCAGTAATATTAAACAAGACACTGCCTTCTTTATAGTTACATGAGGCTTTAAATGAAGTATTAAGTTTTTGGTATTCAATAATATCATTAACCATTTGAGAAAACTCTAAATATAGTACCTCTTTTAAAGTAGGAAGTTTACCTTTGTCATTTTTATTAACAAAAGGTTTTTTCCCAGCTTCAACTCTTAATTTATTAATTTCTATTATCTTAGGACATCTATGATCCCAACTCAAATACTGTCCAGACTTTATCGTAAAACTGATTCTTTCTAAGGAATTTAATATACATAACTTCACTAAATTCTTTGCATTGTCAGAATGCCCAGAATTATCAAAATATTCAGTAAAATATTCAATAGCAATTCCTTCTGCTTCAGGATATGCTCCTTGGGTAATTGTTATATAAGGTGTACACTTATTAAAACCTTCAGGTACTGTCAAAGATGCTATTTCTGATAAAATTTGCTTTAATTCATTAACATCATATTGATAAACAACACTCTTAGCTTTTATAGAAATTTTTGACATGGGTAATATATCATAGCCTATACTATTTACTCCTTCAAGAGCACAAACCAAGGCTGTAGTACCTGAGCCCATAAATGGGTCCATTACTAAATCCCCTTCGCCAATTCCAAATTCATCCAATAATTCTTTTACTAAAATTGAAGAAAAACCTTCTCTATATTTTAGCCATCTATGTAAGCTTTCATTCTTATTAAGCTGATAACTCACTTTCTGCCTATTGAATTTATCTGTAATTTCTGTAATTTTCCAATATTTATTTTCTAACTCTACTCTTTCAGCATCAGGAAAAAAATTATTAGCAGAAAAATGGTCAAGTTTCCATTCTACTGCATTTAATTCAGTTTTCATTTCTGAAAAGAAAGGCAAAGTTCCTTCTATAATTCTACAATCCATTCACAATAATTAGTTAATTGTTCGTTATACGTTAAATTGGCCGCTTTTGATAAAATGCCACTTTCAAGCTGTCTAAATATTTCTGTAGCCATTTTCTTTTCTATTGCAGCTCCAACAAAAGAGGTTTCAATATTATAGCTAGAGAAAGACTCTCTTATTCTACTTAAAGCCGTATTTCCTGTTTTCCAATGTTCATCAGCCCCTGCAGGATCTATACCTCCCTTTAATTCTCCAAACATGATAGCCTTATCTGCCTCAGAAACTATAGCACCGGCATTATATGTTGCAGGGGTTCCTTGATAAAGACAAATATCGACATTATTTCCAACTAAAGGAACAGTAGCATTGAAAAACAGAACTCTACTAGTAATGGGATTTTGCCAACTTATGGCACAGATTTCATTGGCATAAGCAAAAGCATCTTCATAGCTTAAATCTTCCCATTTATTGCTTCTTTTAGCATTTTTTCTCAAAACTTGAAATGAACTATTTTGTAAAGATAAAACTGATAATATTTTTCGTTTTAGCTTCATTTCGGCAACAATACCTGCAAAATTGCGCATAGAGCCGCCTAAAGAATCACCTTTGATTAACAAATAACGGTAAACCAATTCATCTACAAAAGTATTACCTGCTGGTACTAAGAATTCTTCTATCATTTTCTTTATAGCATCAGTTTTATCAGTTTCGCTAAAATACTTTAAAGACTTATCAGACAAACCAGAAGCTGTCAACAAAGCTTTATGTAACTTTGGCATATTTAATAACTCCAAAGGTGTTTTTGCTAGAGATGCATTTACTTTAAGAGTTTTTGCATCTTCTATATATGGCAAAGCCTTTCTGTTCTTTTCCAATGCAGCTTCAATAAAACCCGCTCTAGTTTGTTCACGGGTAGTTATTAAATCCTCCGCACATTTTATGCAATTATTATATTTCTTCATATCCTTTCTTGTTTTATCAACAAAGATACTAATAAAAATATAAAAACAGACATTTTAGTCTAAATTTTAAAATACTTTAAACATGTCTGGGTTGTTAATTGATGATCAGATACTTCTAAAATCACACAAAGCCTTTCAACGCATGTTTTATGTTTTTATACGATATTCTTAAACTCCTTCACGATGTTCTCGTATGCCGCACCATCGTATGGATGCTGGCCAGGTTTCGTGTAATCAGAGAGACTCGACTTCGGAATTTTTGCAAATCCCTCAACGTCATCATATTCACAGAATGAGGGTCTCCTGATAACGCCAGCATCAATGGCAGCCCTCACAGGCATTGCCAGATCCTTAGCCTTCGTTTTACCCGACTGATATTTCTTAATCTTGGAAAGGATAAGGTCGGCATTTTTACTATCATTAATGAAGGGAAAAACAGAAGCTGTCGGGTTGTAATTCCTGACTCCCAATTTCCGCTTCAGCATGTTCACCTCCTCATCAAACATGCCCGAATGCATCTCGTTCAAATCGCGTAATGGATTGAGCACCTTTTCGATTGTATCATCAGAATACTCGCATACCTGCTGCAGAAATGGATGGAGAAAATCACGAGCCTCAGCTTCAGTAGTGCCGTCAGTCTTCATACTCTCCAGTTCACAAGTCAGCAAGTTGGTCTTCTTCCCTTCCAACCATTTCTTCTGTTCCTTTTTAGCACAGATATCGAGCATCGGAAAAAAGAGTGGATGGTCAACCCAGCGGTCATAAATAATCCTGATGACTGCATCAGAATCAACCCCCTTGTACTTCTTGCCTACAGCCCAAAACACCCCGGTAGCCACCATCATGATGAGCATTGCCTCATCCTTATTATCAGCCTCATCCAAGATATCATCCATCTCGTCAGCAATACCCTCTATGATATCCGGCAACTGCAAAACGTCTCCCACGAAGGATTTTGCCGAAAGATACAGTTCTGCCGGGGCAAGCGTCGTATACCCCTCCTGATGATACTGCCTGAGCGCATCTACGAAAATAATATACACATCATCTCTGAGCAAGTCTCTTCTGGCCTGCTTGAGCTGTTCTTTTTCCAAATGAATAATCATAATCTCATTATTAATCTGTTTTGCCTTCACATGCATCAACAGAGGTGTTTTTCATAGCGTTCAGCATCTCTACGATTTCAGTTTCAGCCTTTAATATATCATTATGTTCTGCCTTTTCACCATCCTTTTTCTTGCCCGTAAAAAGCATTTCCAAAAGTTTTTCATCCAATTGCTTATGAACGATTTTGTCCGTATTCTCCTCGTCTGATTCTACAAAACAATGGTAAGTAGTCCCATCCTTGGTAACCAGTTCTACGGGCGTATTCGTGGCACGTGAAAGCGTAAGCATATTCTTCATGTACACGCTGCTTTTGTCAAGATAAATAGCAGTATTTCTATCCTCGTTGTTCACTTTGAATAACTGGTTATATTTATCCTCTTTGGCTGCCAGAGCCAGAGCCAGTAATGAGGGTATGAGCGAATCATCAAAATAATCTCTCCCCTGTTTTTTGAAATCTGCTACTCGCTTAAGTATTTCTTCCTTGCTCATATCGGGCACATTGAAGAGCATGTCTCTTGTTACATTCTGCAGTTTCCCCCATGCCTCAAACAAATCTTCCGGATAATATTTGGGTAGAATCTCCAAGCTGTAGCAGTAGTCACCATAGAGCACTCTATTCAACTTTTCTGTCAATATTTCTGCCACTCTTTTCGGTGCAGGAAAAGCCTTACGGCGATTCTGTATAGCCACTGTGCGCAGCCCCTCGCGGTTATCAATGATGACAAAACAGGATGGTTCATTCTTAGTAAGGGCATTCTCGTAATGAATTTCTACAGAGATATCGAAGGAATTGGCAAGCTGCATCAGGATGATATTGGGGTTACTCTCCAAATGATAAACGCGATGGTTAAATACTTTGGCATAGGGGATGCCTTCCTGCTGCTGTTCCTCAGAAGGATCACCTTCGCCGAAAACGATGGTGGAATCCTCTGCGAAGAGAGCTGCCAGATGGCTCTGCCTATTTTCCCAATCATAGGGGGCAAAGTCATACTTGTATCTGATATAATAGTCAGCAAACTGGGCCATATTGAAAGTTTTTAAGTTTCTAAAATTGTTTTAAGGGTACTTAGTCATATAAGATGCCCTATTCTTACGCAAAGGTACAAATAAAAAAATAAAAAAAGCACATTATCACGTTATTTAACGTAAAAAAATAAGAACGGGAAATTTTCTCTCTTCCGGTCATTAAGGTCATGGTCATTAAGGTCATTAAGGATTCGGGGGGAACGGAATATATATATAGTATAATATTAAATAATTTAATATTATACTATAAGAAAAGAGAGCGAGCGGAAAGTGCTTAATGACCTTAATGACCTTGACCTTAATGACCGCTTTTTAGGGTTCTGCTGGTTTTTCATCACTCATTCTGAGAGTATACAACATTGCTGCAAGAAACTTTGCATAAAATCTCAATAGAACTCGTTGTATTACAGCTACTTATATCATTTTCTACAAAGAAAGTGGGGGTAAAAGCTTGCAATCGGGGCAAAAATGTTGTATCTTTGCACCAGCAATCGAAGGAAACGCCTTAGGTGCCTGATAACGGGCATCTCTTACGACCGAGGCGGGGGATAAATGATGACAGGCGCCGGTCATCAATGACGACCCCGAAAAGGACAGGAAACGGGGCTTCCGGGGAGTTGCAAAAATGAACCTTTTAACACAAACGACTATGATTAATTACAGCATCGTAATGCGTAGCGTGAACGCAAATCTTCTGGCTATCAACCAGGCAAAGTCACGCATCAACCAGGCAAAGAAGGAGGGCAAGGAGCCTGAGAAGGAAGACCTCGACCTCGTGAAGACCGAGAAGCAGAACGCCTTCGCCGTGTCACAGTACACCGACATCATGACCATCGAGAAGTTTGCCAAGCACATCACCTCCCATGGCAGTGTGTACTCCAGAGCCGACATCAGCGCCATCCTCTACATGGCAGTAGACTGCATGAGAGAGATGCTGCTCGAGGGCAAGAAGGTCCGTCTGGGCGACCTGGGTGACTTCTCCGTCCTGCTTACCTCAAAGGGTGCCGAGGATGCCGATAAGTTCACCGCGCAGAACATCACCGACGTGAAGGTGCAGTGGGAGCCTGGTCAGCAGTTCAAGACCCTGCGTGACGAAGCCGAGTTCAACCTCGTGGCTAGCCGAAGTGCTCAGGCAGCCGTTCTCAAGGCAATCAAGGAGGGCAAGACCAGCGTAGACCTCAATGCTCCAACCACTCCGGAGGGAGGCGGTGACGGAACCAGCGGCGGCGGTTCTACTACCACCGGAAGCAGCGAGAATACCGGAGGTCAGGGCAGCGAGAGTTCCGGCGGAACGGGTAGCGAAGGTTCCGGCACCGACCAGGGCGGAGACGTAGGTCTCTAGACTGAGAGTCGGGCGGGTTCGGGAGGAAAGTAAAGTATTAATTTTTTATATTAGGCAGGAAATTGTTTAACCTTTAAATTAGAAAGACTATGAAAAGAGACACATGGAAGATGGTGTTGCAGATAGCCATCAGCATCTTGACGGCAATCGCAACCACGCTCGGAGTGACTAGCTGTGTAGGCTAGAAGTTGAAAATGAAGAATGGCCGTTCTCCTCTACCCCATGAGGAGGCGGTCATTTTTTCGTATTCCGGTCATTAAGGTCACGGTCATTAAGGTCATTAAGAAATTATAAAAGGAAAGTAGAGGGAAGACAGCAAAAAAATCATCTTTTTTTTGCTCGTTTCCCTTTTTTTTATTACCTTTGCCTA
>OLWE01000446.1_pt1 | contig 25013 bp, 24 predicted proteins | sample 1673591 | NCBI WGS metagenome assembly OLWE01 (sample SAMEA103958116, study PRJEB25191) | human gut metagenome | biome: human-associated habitat [ENVO:00009003]; feature: intestine environment [ENVO:2100002]; material: feces | place: Germany | collected 2013/2015 | reverse complement strand
CCCCCTCCTGCCCCCGGCAGGAGGGGGTTCCTCATCCAAGGCTCCCCTCCCAGGGGAGTCTTATATTGTGCAAAGCCTGCCCATGCTGCGGCATGGGCAGGCTTTGCTGTTTTAATATGCTTCCTGCATTTTCTGCAGGACGGCTCCTTTTGCCGGGATGGACGGGATCGCGCCGGACTTTTCGGTCGAGAGGCTCGCCGCGGCGGAGGCATAGCGGGCCATGTAGGCCAGATCCTCCTGCGTCAGCTGCTCCGGCGTCTTGCCGAGCTCCAGGAAGCGGGAGACCGCGCTGCCGCCGAAGATGTCGCCCGCGCCGGTCGTGTCGACCGTGCGGACCTGCGGGCAGCCGCAGCGGTATTCCGCCTGCGCGTTTTTGAGGAAGCACCCCTTCGGCCCAAGCGTCACCATCACGAGCTTCGCGCCGAGCGCGAGCACGCGCTCCGCGCCCTGCTCCGGGCTGCAGCCCCAGAGGAACTGCACCTCTTCGTCGCTGATCTTCACCAGATCCGCCTGCCGCAGGCCCCAGAGGATCTGCTCCTTGGCCTCCTGCTCCGTCTTCCAGAGCGGCGGGCGATAGTTGGGGTCGTAGGTGACGAGCTTGCCGTGGGCGCGGGCATAGGCGACGGCGCTTTGGGTCGCGCTGCGGGCAGGCTCGTCCGTGCAGCTGAGCGAGCCGAAGTGGAACACGTGCGTTTCATCGAGCATCGCGGGGTCGATCTCGTCCCAGCGCAGCTGCGTATCCGCGCCGGGCTTGCGGGCGAAGGCGAACGAGCGGTCGCCGTGCGCGTCGAAGGTCACGAAGGCCAGCGTCGTGAACGTGTCCGGGTCGATCCGGATGCCGCAGCCGTCGATGCCCGCGCGCTGCATCGTGCCGACGAGCAGACGGCCGAAGGTGTCGTCGCCGACCTTGGCGAGGAAAGCGGTCTTTTTGCCGTAGGCGCTGAGCGCCGCAAGGAAGTTGCCGGGCGCGCCGCCCGGATTGGCTGCCAGCGTGGGATAGCCGGCCTCGTCTTTGGAGCGCTCTGCCAGATCGACCAGCAGCTCGCCCAGCGCGATCACATCATACATGGTTGGTTCCTCCTGTTTTGTCTCAGATACTCAGAAAAGCGGACTGCGGACCTCGCCGATGGAGACATAGCCGTGCAGAATGGCGTGGATGTCGCTGCCTTCCCTGCACTGCTCCGGCCCCGGATTTGACACGCGGATGGAAAGCGCGCCTTCGGCCCGGTCATATTCGTTGTCATAGAAGCTGCACGCGGCCGGGACGCGGCCGCGCAGGATGCCCTTGCAGGCGGACGCAGCACAGTCCGGGAAGTTGACGTTCCAGAGCGTCCCGGGCTTCGGAAGCGCCTGCAGCAGCTCCTGCAGCACGCGGGGAAGATACACCTCCATTGCGCCCGGGTCGCAGAACTCCCGCGCGGAAAAGGCGATGGCGGGGATGCCGTTCATCACGCCCTCGAGCGCGGCGCCGATCGTGCCGGAATAGGCGATGTCAAGCCCTGCGTTCCAGCCCTGATTGACGCCCGTCAGCACCACGTCCGGCCTGCAGGGGACGAGGGCCTTGACAGCTGCCTTGACGCAGTCGGCCGGGGTGCCGCCGACGGCCCATGCGGCCTCCACCGGGACGAGGAAATCCGCCTGCTCCACTGCAAGAGTGCCGCGGATGGTCAGCTTCTGCGACATGCCGCTGCACTGGCTCTGCGGCGCGGCGACGTAGACCCTGCCGAACGGCAGCGCCGCCGCGGCCAGCCGCGCGATGCCCTCCGCCCGGATCCCGTCGTCATTCGAGATCAGAATGTTCATAAGCTCTGCTCCTGTTTGTTTTTTGTCATTCTACCATGGATCGCACCCGGACTCAACCGCCGCGCGCATCATTTTTTGCAGGCGCCCTGCCGCCTTTACATTTGCGTGCGGATGTGGTAAAATTCTCAAAAGTATTTGATCCGTATCCCATCCGGAAGGAGCCGAACTGTATGCCGCTGAGAAATGTTGCTGAATACCTCGAGCGCTCCGCTGCCCGCGTGCCGGACAAGGCTGCGTTTTCCGACGCCGCAGGCGCCGTGAGCTACCGGCAGATGCTCCATGACGCGCAGGCGCTCGGGACCGTGCTGGCCGGCCTCCCCGGCTGCAGGAATGCGCCGGTGGCCGTCATGATCGGCCGGACTGCGGCGAGCGTCACCGCCATGCAGGGCGTGCTGCAGAGCGGCTGCTATTATGTCCCCATCGACGAGCAGATGCCTGAGGCGCGGATGCGCAGCATCCTCGGTCAGGTCCACGCGCGCGCGATCGTCCATACGGCGGCAAACGAGCCGCAGGCCCGCGCACTGGCGGACTGCGCGCCGCTCGTCTCGCTTGAAGAGGCTTCCCAGCACACGCCGGACGAGGCGCTGCTGCGGGCCCGGCGCGAAGAAATTCTGGACATCGACCCCGTCTACGTGCTCTTCACCTCCGGCTCGACCGGCACGCCGAAGGGCATCGTCATCCCGCACCGCGCGATCCTGGACTTCACGGCCTGGATGACGGAATTCTGCGGCTATACCGAAGACGAGGTCTTCGGCAATCAGGCCCCGTTTTATTTTGATCTTTCCGGCAAGGATGTGTACCAGACGCTCTCGCTCGGCGCGAGCTGCCGCATCTTTGAGAAGAAATATTTCACCTTCCCCATGCTCCTGCTCAAGGCCATGGAGGAGACGGGCGTCACCGCCATCAACTGGGCGACCTCGGCGTTCCATCTGGTCGCGGCCTCCGGCGCGCTCACAAAATACGCGCCCACGCACCTGAAAAAGGCCGCGCTCGGCGGCGAAGCGCTGCAGGCGCGGTATGTGAATTTGTGGAAGGCCGCCGTGCCCGGACTGCAGGTCGTCAACATGTACGGCCCGACCGAGACGACCATCGACTGCGCCGCCATGCACCTGACGCGCGAGTACCGCGACGACGAGCCCATCCCCATCGGCCGTGCCTGCCGCAACAAGCAGATCATCCTCCTGAAGGACGATCTGACCGAGGCGCAGCCCGGCGAGCCGGGCGAGATCTGCGTGCGCGGCTCCGGCGTCGCCGCGGGCTACTTTGCAGACCCCGCCAAGACGGACGCGGCCTTCATCCAGAACCCGCTCTGCCCCGATTTCCGCGACATCCTCTACCGCACCGGCGATATGGCCGTGCTGCGGGAGGACGGATACCTCTATTTCCTCGCCCGCCGCGACGGGCAGATCAAGCACATGGGCTACCGCATCGAGCTGGGCGAGATCGAGGTCGCCCTGCACAGCCTCGCCGGGATGCAGGCAGCTGCCTGCCTCTATGACGCGGCGCGCGACCGCATTCTCTGCGTCTACGCGGGCGGCATGGAGCCGGACGCGCTGGCAAAGGACCTGCGGAAGCTGCTGCCCAAATACATGCTGCCGAACCTCTATGAAAAGCTCGAGGCCCTGCCCTACAACGCCAACGGCAAGATCGACCGCGTGGCTCTGAAGGAGCGGTATCTGCATGCAGAGGGCTGAGAGCTATGCGGCGCTCGCGCCGCTTCTGTCCGCGCAGCTCAGGCGCGGCGTTGTGACCAACTGCTTCCTCTCGGCGGAGGACTATCAGCGCGAGCTGCCGCGCGGGCTGTATTATGAGGAACGCGAGGGGTGCCTGCTTCTGCTGCGGCAGCGGCCCGGGCACCTGATCCTGAACTTTTACCTGCAGCCCGGCGGGACGTTTTTCCTGCCGGACGTAAAAAAGCCCGTCGTGACCGAACTCAGCTGCCGCGCTAAGGACGCGGACGCCATGTCCGCCGCGGCAGAGCAGCTGCGGGGGCTCGGCTTTGCCGAATGCTTCCGCCGTCTGCGGCGCGCACGGCCCGCGGCCGAAGCCGCGGAGGCAGAGGAAGCGGCAGACGCATCCTTTGACGCGGTGCGGGCGTTTCTTCTTGCACAGTTTGACCCGCTGACCGGCTGCATCCCGCCGGACGACGCGCTGCGCGCGGCCGTGGAGGCAGGAGAAATGCTCTGCCTGACAGACGAGGCTGGGATCACGGGACTTCTGCATTACGCGCCGGGGCGTGCGGCCTGCGAGATCCGGCATCTGGCCGTGCGGGCGGACTGCCGCGGGCAGGGGCTGGCGCAGCGGCTGCTCGGCATGCTGCGCGCGCGCACAGGCGGGCAGAAATGCACGGTCTGGGCACGGCAGGGCAATACGCCCGCCGAGCGCTTTTACGAAAAGAACGATTTCCGGCCGGACGGATGGACCTCCGTCGTGCTGCGGCTGGACTGAAAGGATGGTTTCCCCATGAAAAAACAGATCATTGAAATTCTGAGCGAAATCTGCCCGGGCATCGATTTTGAGACCGAGACCGCCCTCATCGACGACGGCCTGATCGACTCGCTCGACATCGTCGCCGTTGTGACCGAGCTCATGGAGGCGTTCGACGTCGAGCTCGGCGTCGACGATCTGACGCCGGAGAACTTCAACAGCGTCGAGGCCATCGAAGAGCTCATCGAGAGCAAGCAGAGCTGAGATGTCGTTTGCCTCGCTCCCCTTCGTCGGGCTCGTGGCAGCGGGCGTGATCCTCTATTATCTGGTGCCGAAGAAGCTCCAGTGGGTCGTGCTGCTGCTGGCAAGCATGGTGTTCTACCTCGCAAGCGGGGTCAAAAGCGCCGTGTGGCTCGTGCTCGTCGCCGCCGTCACCTGGCTGACCGGACTGCTGCTTGCCCGGCAGAACGCCCGCCCCGCGCCCGACAAGCAGACGAAGGCCGCCGTGCGGCGCGTCAAAAAGCGCATCTGCGCCGTGTGCGCCGTTTTGTGCTTCGGGCTTTTGTATCTGATGAAATACTGGAACTTCACGGCCTCCGCCCTGCCGTCCGCCCTCGGGGACAAGCTGCCCCGGTGGGATTTTGTCGTGCCCATGGGCCTGTCCTATTTCATCTTTCAGGCCGTCGGCTACGTGATCGACGTGTACCGCGGCAAGACGGACGCGCAGAAAAATCCCCTTCGCTACGGCCTGTTCGTCTCCTTCTTCCCGCAGATGGTACAGGGGCCCATCAGCCGCTATGACCAGCTCGCGCCGCAGCTGACGGCCGAGCGGAGCCTCGACTGGCGGGATCTCAAATTCGGCATCCAGCTGTGCCTGTGGGGCTACTTCAAAAAGCTCGTCATCGCCGACCGGGCCGCCGTGCTGGTCAACGCCGTCATCAAGGATAGCTGCCCCTACGGCGGCGCAGTCATCGCGAGCGGCATTCTGTTCTACTGCATCCAGCTCTACTGCGATTTTTCCGGCGGCATCGACATTACCCGCGGCGTCGCGCGCCTGTTCGGCATCGATATGGCCGAGAACTTCCGCCGCCCGATCTTTGCCACGTCGCTCACCGACTACTGGCGGCGCTGGCACATTACCCTCGGCGCGTGGATGCGCGACTATGTGTTCTACCCCATCTCGCTCTCCAGGGGCTTCGGCAAACTCTCCCGCTGGGCCAGAACGCACATCGGCGGCACGGCGGGCAAGATCTTCGCCACGTCGCTGGCAACGTTCATCGTCTACTTCATCATCGGCATCTGGCACGGAGCGAATTTCCGCTACATCGCCTTCGGCCTGTGGAACGGCGTGCTCATCACGGCGTCTTTGCTGCTGGAAAAGACGTTCCTGCGCTGGAAGGCTGCGCTGCATGTGAACGACAAGAGTGCCGGCTGGCGCGTGTTCATGACGCTGCGGACGGCACTGCTGGTGTTCATCGGGCGGTATTTTACCCGCGCGCCGCGGCTGCGGAGCGTATTTACCCTGCTGAAGGCCACCGTTCTGCACCCGCAGCCGGGGCAGCTGTTCGACGGGACGCTCTTGTCGCTGGGACTTGCGAAGACGGATTTTCTCGTCATCGCGCTGGGCCTCATCGTCCTGCTGGTGCTCGAGAGTCTGCAGGAGCGCGGCGTGCTGATCCGCGCGGGGCTTGAAAAGAAGTCCGGCTTTGTGCAGTGGGCCGCCATGACGGCGCTGCTGCTGGCGGTGTTCCTGCTCGGCGTGTTCCGGGCCGGGTATATCCCGTCGGGCTTTATCTATACGCAGTTTTAAGGCGGTGTAGCTATGAGTTCTAAAAAATGGGTACTGGTCTTTCTCGTGACCGTTTTTGTGCTGGCCGCGCTGCTGGCCGGGCTGAATCTCGCGACCGATCCCTTCGGTGCGTTCGGCGACCGGCTGCTTCATTGGTTCTCCTACGACGAGACCAACAACCCCCGCGTGGCAAAGCTCTCCTATCTCGAGCAGCATCACGGGGAATACGATTCCTATATCCTCGGCTGCTCGTCGACCAGCTCGTTTCCGGTGGACGGGTTCAACGAGCTGTATGTCGCCAGCTTCTATAACCTCATCATGTACGGCGCGGACATGCGCGACTGCGAGAAGATCGCGGCCTATCTGATCGGGCACTACGAGGTCAAAAACCTGGTGCTGAATGTGTATCTCGACAACGGTCTGGAGTACGACGAGGAATCCGACCGGCTGACGAAGAACCTCCACTACAAGGAGGACCCGGATACCTCCGCCCTCTCATTCTACACGCGCTATCTCTTCGCCGACCCGCGCTACGCCCTCGCCAAGCTGAAGGCCCTGCGCACCGACACCATCCTGCCGCAGACCTTCGATGTCTTTGACGAGCAGACCGGTTGCTACGACAAGCGCGTGCGCGATGCCGAGCCGATCGGCGCGATGGACAGCTATTTAGAGCGCTATCCTGTCTTCAACGACTATCCCCATCAGTCGCTCTCCCTTCTCTACACCGACGCGTGCATGCAGAGCGTCGCCGCGATCAAGGCCCGGTGCGAGGCCGCCGGGGTCAACCTCGTGGTGGTCGCCGGGCCGGTCTACGCCGAGTACCTGCAAAACTATCAGGCAGAGGACGTCGCGCAGTTCTATCAGGCGCTGGCCGCCGTCACGCCGTACTGGGACTTTTCGTCCAGCAGCGTCAGCTGCGAGCCGCGGTATTTCTATGACGGCACGCACTTCCGCAACAACGTGGGCGAGATGATGTGCGCAAGGATCGCCGGGCAGACGGATCTGTGGATGCCGGACGATTTCGGGACCTATGTGACCGCCGACACGCCCGCAAGCTACTTTACGGACGTCCTGCAGCCCACGGCCCTGACCGACTCTGCGATCAGCACGCGCGTGCCCATCCTCATGTATCATCACCTCTCCGAGGACGTGACGAACGACGAAATGGTCTCGCCGGAGCAGTTTGAAGCGCAGATCCGCGCGCTCAGCGAGGCGGGCTACACCGGCATTTCCTTTGACGAGCTGCAGGCCTACGTCCTGCGGGGCGAGCCGCTGCCGAAAAAGCCTGTCGTCATCACGTTTGACGACGGCTATCTCAGCAACTACACGCTCGCCTACCCGATCCTGCAGAAATACGGCATGAAAGCGACGATCTTCTCAATCGGCGCCTCGTTCGGCAAGGATCACTACAAGGATACGGACTATGCCATGACGCCGCACTTCGGCGCGGCGGAAGCGGCAGAGATGGCCGGCTCCGGCCTTATCTCCATCCAGAGCCACACCTACGACATGCACCAGTGGCCGCCGTATGAAGACGGCTCTGCCGCCGTGCGGGAGAACATCCTCCAGCTGCCCGGCGAGAGTGAAGAGGCTTACGTCGAGGCGCTGACCGCCGACTTTACCAGAAGCCGCGCGCAGTTGGAAGCTGCGACCGGCCGGCCGGTCGATGTGCTGGCCTACCCGGCCGGACAGTATTCCACGCTCGCGCAGGTCACGCTGCAGAATCTCGGCGTCCACATGACGCTCTCGACCAACCCCGGCATCAACACCGTGGTCAAGGGCCTGCCGCAAACGCTCACGGCCATGCTCCGCTTCGGCGTCACGGAGGACCTTTCCCCCGAAGCGCTGCTGGAGATGATCCAATAAAAAACGATGGAAACAGCCGAAGCTGTTTCCATCATTTTTTATATCTGCGTTGCATTTTGTGGTTTTCCGTGGTATCATGCAAGAAAAAGAATCAAAACAGGAGGAAACAGTATGGACTACACAAAACTGCAGAATGGCAGCGACATCCGCGGCGTTGCCATGGAAGGCATCGAGGGCCAGCATGTAAACCTCACCGAGCAGGCCTGCCGCGATATCGGCCGGGGCTTTGCCCTGTGGCTGCGCGCGCGGCTGGGCAAGGACACGCTGCGCGTGGCCGTGGGCCGCGACTCGCGCCTGTCCGGGCCGCAGCTGGCGCTGTGGCTCATGGAGGCAATGGCCGCCGAGGGCCTGCAGGTCACAGACCTCGGCATGGCCTCGACCCCGGCCATGTTCATGTCCACGGTCACCAAGGGCTTCGCCTTTGACGCCTCCGTCATGATCACGGCCAGCCACCTGCCCTTCAACCGCAACGGCTACAAGTTCTTCACCAAGGACGGCGGTCTGGAGAAGCAGGACATCGCCGCGATCCTCGCGCTGGCAGGCGGCAGCGAGCATACCGGCCTCCCCGCCGGCAGCATCGTGACGGGCAGCTTCATGGACACCTACGCCGCGCAGCTGCGCAAAAAGGTGCAGGACGCCGCCGGCTGTGAGCAGCCGCTGGCCGGCATGCGCATCGTGGTCGACGCCGGCAACGGCGCGGGCGGGTTCTACTGCGCGAAGGTCCTCGAGCCGCTCGGCGCGGATACCGCGGGCTCGCGCTACCTCGACCCCGACGGCTCCTTCCCCAACCACATCCCGAACCCGGAAAACGAGGCCGCCATGCAGTCGATCATGGACGCGGTCCAGGAATCGAAGGCCGATCTCGGCATCATCTTTGACACCGACGTCGACCGCGCGGGCGCGGTCCTGTCCGACGGGACGGAGCTCAACCGCAACCGCATCATCGCCATGATGGCGGCGATCTTGCTGCGCGAGCATCCCGGCACCACCATCGTCACCGACTCCATCACCTCCACCGGCCTCGCGGCCTTCATCCGGAAGCACGGCGGCGTGCACCACCGCTTCAAGCGCGGCTACCGCAACGTCATCAACGAGTCCATGCGCCTCAACCGCGAGGGCCACGACAGCCAGCTGGCCATGGAGACCTCCGGCCACGGCGCGCTGAAGGAGAATTACTTCCTGGACGACGGCGCGTATCTCGTCACCCGCCTGCTCATCGAGCTGGCCCGCGCGAAAAAAGAGGGCTACACGCTCGAATCCCTCATCACCGACCTGGCTGAGCCCGCCGAGAGCAAGGAATTCCGCATGAACATCCTCGTCCCGGATTTCAAGGCCTACGGCCAGAAGATCATCGACGAGCTGAACGTCTACGCCGCCTCGCAGCCCGGCTGGTCCGTCGCGCCCGATAATTTTGAGGGCGTCCGCGTGAACCTCGACAAGGCCCACGGCGACGGCTGGTTCCTGCTGCGCCTGAGCCTGCACGACCCGCTCATCCCGCTCAACATCGAGTCCGACTCCGTTGGCGGCGTCCGGCAGATCGCAGCGGAGCTCGCGCCCTTCCTGCGCCCGTTCGACCAGCTGGATACCAGCGCGCTGCTGGCCTTCGCGGGGTGCTGAGCATGCCGACGCCCGCGCGCATCGCGCTCATCACCGGCGCCTCCGGCGGCATCGGCTCCGCCATTGCCCGCCGGTTTGCCGCCGAGGGCTTCCGCCTCACGCTCTGCGGCCGGAACACGGAAAAGCTCGAGTCCGTCCGCGCCGGTCTCCCGCAGGGCACCGAGGCCCTGCTGCTGCCCGGCGACGTCAATGACGCCGGGTATCAGGACGCGTGCCTTGCCGCCGTGCAGGCGCGCTTCGGCGGGCTCGACGTGCTGGTCAACTGCGCCGGAATGGCGCAGAGCGACGCCTTTGAAGACATTACGCCCGCCCGCTTCGACGAGATCATGACGCTCAACTGCCGCACGCCGTTTTTCCTGTGCCAGAAGGCGCTGCCGCTGCTGCGGCAGTCGCAGGCGGCGTCCATCCTCAATATCGCCTCCGTCACCGCCCACAAGGGCTACGTGCGCCAGGCCGCCTATGCCGCGTCCAAGCACGCCATGGCCGGATTCACAAAGACGCTGGCCGCGGAGGTCTATGAACAGGGCATCCGCGTGCATCTGATCTCCCCGGGCGGCGTCTTTACCGATATGGCAAAGGTCTCCCGCCCGGATCTGACCGGCGAGGAGATGATCACCGCGGAGGATATCGCCGAGATCGCCGCCTTCCTCGTCCTGCGCCGCACGAACGCGGTCATTGACGAGATCGAGGTCCACCGCGCGAACAAGGCGCCCTTTGCCTGAGTCCTATCATGCAGAAAACGCCCGGCAGCCGAAGCTGCCGGGCGTGATCTTTTGCTTATTTCCACCCGAAGGTGACCATGCCGTAGATGTAGATGAAGATGATGGCGACCGGAACGAGATACCGGAAGATGGGCTTCATCCACGCCTTGACCTTCAGGCCCTTGCCCGCGTTGGCCTCGGCGACGAAATTGTCCCAGCCCCAGCCGAACTTGTTGCAGCAGTAGAGCGCGAAGACGAGCGAGCCGAGCGGCAGGATGTTGTTGGAGACGAGGAAGTCCCAGAAGTCGAGCCAGGCCGTGCCCTCGGCGAACGGCTGGAAATGGAACACGCTGTTGCCCAGCGCCGTGGTGATGGCGAGGATGAACACGCCCGCGCCGCACACAAGGCAGCCGAGCGGCCGCTTCCACCCGGTCATCTCGCGGACCATGGCGAGGATATTCTCGCACACGGCCAGCACCGTGGACAGCGCGGCAAAGACCATGAACAGGAAGAACAGCGAGCCCCACCAGCGGCCGCCCGCCATGTGGTTGAAAACGGAGGCCATGGTGTCAAACAGCAGGCTCGGGCCCGCGTTGACCTCCAGCCCGTAGGTGTAGCAGGCCGGGAACATGATGAGGCCCGCAACGATGGCGACGAACGTATCGAGCACGATGACGTTGACCGACTCGCCGAGCAGCGAGCGCTCCTTGCCGACGTAGCTGCCGAAGATGGCCATCGAGCCCATGCCGACCGAGAGCGTGAAGAACGCCTGGTTCATCGCGCCGACAATGACCGTGCCGGTGATCTTGGAGAAATCGGGCACGAGATAGAACTTCAGACCCTCTGCCGCGCCCGAGAGCGTCGCGCTGTGGACGGCGAGCACGACCATCAGCACCAGCAGCAGCGTCATCATATACTTGGAGATGCGCTCCAGACCGCCCTGCAGGTTGAAGCAGAGGATCGTGAACGCAACGATGACCGTGACGGCCAGATAGGTGACGTTGACGCCCGGATTCGTGATCATGGCGACGAAGCCGAGGTTTTCGGTCTGGCCGGTCAGGAACTTGACGAAGTAATAGATGATCCAGCCCGTCACGACGGTGTAGAACGCCATGAGCGCGATGTTGCCGAAGAAGGCCACATAGCCGTGGATGTGCCACTTCTGGCCCTTGCGCTCGAGCTTCTGATACATGTGGAGGGGGCTGGCCTGCGCTGCGCGGCCGACGGCAAATTCCATCGTCATGACCGGCAGACCCAGAAGCAGCAGGCACAGCACATAGATGAGCACGAACCCGCCGCCGCCATACTGACCGCACATCCACGGGAATTTCCATACGTTACCGCAGCCGATGGCGCAGCCTGCCGACAGCAGGATGAATCCCAGCCGGGAACCCAGTCTTTCTCTTTCCATCTGATTCTCTCTTTCCATTTTGTTGTTTTAAATAGTGAAAGCTTTAAATTGCTACCTTGATGTTATAGCAGACGCAGACTGGAAAGTCAAGGGCATGCGCGTGTTTTACGTACATTTGCCGTTCAGAAACGGACAGTTTGCAAACATCGCGGTTCATTTTCCCCTGCTTTCGTCAAAATGCCGTCGGCGCTTGACAAGCAGGAACAGCCGTGCTAAAAATAGAATTCCCGGCAGATCAACGCACCGCGTGCCGGGCAGAAAAGAGGATCTTTCGCATATGGATGCAGCACAGCGCGCCGTGCGGCGCAGGGACTTTCTCGCCGGCGTCCGCGACGGCGTTCCGATCGGCCTCGGCTATCTCGCCGTGGCGTTTTCGCTCGGCATTGCCGCCCGCAGCGCGGGCCTCAACGCCTTTCAGGGCCTTCTGATCAGCCTGCTCAACAATGCCTCGGCCGGCGAATACGCGGCCTTCACCGTCATCGCCGCCGACAGCGGCTTTGTAGAGATGGCGCTCATCACGCTCATCACCAACGCGCGGTATCTGCTGATGAGCTGCTCGCTCAGCCAGAAATTTTCGCCCGACACGCCTTTGTACCACCGGCTGCTCGTCGGCTACGACGTGACGGACGAGCTGTTCGGCATCGCCATCGCGCGGCCCGGGTATCTCGACCCCTTCTACTCCTACGGCGCGTTCGTGCCCGCTATTCCCGGCTGGGCCATCGGCACGGCGCTGGGCGTCACGGCCGGGAGCATCCTGCCCGCGCGCGTGGTCAGCGCGCTGTCCGTCGCGCTGTTCGGCATGTTTCTGGCGATCATCATCCCGTCGTCGAAGAAAAACCCGGTCGTGCTCGGCTGCGTGTGCGTGAGCTTCGCGGCCAGCTGGCTTTGCTCGGTGCTGCCGCTGACGAGCGGCCTTTCCGAGGGCACGAGGACCATTCTGCTGACGATCCTCATCGCGTCCGCCGCGGCGGCGCTGTTCCCGGTGCAGGACGAGCCGGAGGAAAAGGAGGCCGCAGGGCATGAACACTAAGATCTATCTCTATATCGCGGTCTGCGCCGGGGTATCGTTTCTCATCCGCGAGCTGCCGCTGACGCTCATCCGCAGGCCCATCCGCAACCGCTTCCTGCGCTCGTTTTTGTTCTACGTCCCCTACGTGACGCTGGCCGTGATGACCTTCCCGTCCATCCTCCACACCACGAGCTCCCCCATCGCGGGCCTTGCCGCGCTGGTGCTGGGCATCGCGGCCGCGTGGCTCGGCGCGAACCTGTTCCAAGTCGCCGTCGGCTGCTGCGCGATCGTGCTGATTCTGGAATTTTTCCTGGTCTGAAGACACAAAACCGCCCCTGCCGCAACCGGCAGGGGCGGTTTTTTTCGTATTCAGCGCAGCAGGCTCCAGCTGCGGCGCAGCATCAGCCAGGCCGCGAGCGGCCCGAGGATGTAGACCAGCGCGCCCACACCGCCGCCGAGGATCAGCTGCATGACCGTCAGCACGGCCGCAGCCGCGGCCAGGATATAGAACGCCAGCCTCCGCTTCGACGCCAGGAACCAGATCACGCAGCCGAACTGCAGCGCGACGAGCGCGGCGACCGCGAGATAATAGACCGGATACGCCTCAACGCTTGCAAGCAGCGCCTGCAGCAGCTCGGCCAGCGGCGCAAGCTCCTGAAACTGGCTGATGGTCTGGAAATAGACCGCCTGGAACCGGTAGATGAACAGCGTGCAGGCAAAGCCCAGTAGCGTATAGCCCAGGAAAATGGCGCACAGCACCAGCCAGAAGGTCACGCCGCCGCTGAATTTGAGCTTCCCGTCCTCCCGCTGCCAGACCGCGGCGTGCGGCTGCGGCGGCTGGGTAAACGCGGTCCCCTGCGACTCAAACGGCTCCGCCTGCTGCGGCTCCGGCTTTCCGTAGCGCTTGACGAGCGCGCCGCACTCCGGGCAGATGAGGACATTATCGTCCACTTCTTTCCCGCAATTATAACATTTCTGCACTGTGTTTTTCCCTCCGTGCATATTTACAAATTTTATTTTATTGTATCGTGAAACCGGGCGAAAGTCAATGCGGCGGCAGGCAGAGCATTTTTTGCAAGATTTTCAGCACGATTTTGCATTTACTTTCCTTCCTGCCCGGCATATAATACCATCAGAAACATCCGGGAGGGACGCTGCGTGCACTTTACCAAAATGAACGGCGCGGGGAACGACTTCATCCTGCTCGACACCATCGCCGAGCCGTTCGACGAAGCGGCCGCCCCGGCCCTCGCCCGGGCGCTGTGCGACCGCCGCCGGTCGATCGGCGCGGACGGTCTGATGCTCGTGACGCGGGCCGAGGGAGACGCGGACTACCGGATGCGGTTTTACAATTCCGACGGCTCGCTCGGCGAGATGTGCGGCAACGGCGCGCGGTGCATCTGCCGCTACGGCTTTGAGCACGGCTACGCGGGCAGTGTCCAGCGCGTGGAGACGACGGCGGGACTCGTGACCGGCTGGCGCATCGCGGACGATCAGTACCGCATCCGGCTGAACACGCCCGCTGCCCTCGAGCTGCAGAAGCCGCTGGATGTGGACGGCCGGACATACCGGTGCAGCTACGTCGAGCTTGGAGACCCCGGCATCCCGCACCTCGCGGTGCAGACGCCGGACCTTGCCGGGCAGGACGAAGCCGCGCTCCGGCAGCTCGGCCGGAAGCTCCGGTCCCACCCGGCGCTGCCGAAGGGCGCGAACGTCAACTTCTACGAGCTGACCGGCCCGGATACGGTGCTGGAAAAGACGTATGAGCGCGGCGTGGAGGACTTTACCCTCGCCTGCGGCACGGGCACCGGCGCGGTCGTCACGGTGCTGACGCTGCTGGGCAAGGTCAGCGGCCGGAACGTCCGCGTTCGGATGGACGGCGGCGAGCTGGCAGTCGACGCGGAAGCGCATGACGGCCGAATCGAAAACCTGTACCTGACGGGCCCGGCGGCGCTGGTCTGCGCGGGCGAAATTCTGGACAAAACCATTCTGGATCTCATCAAAAAGCAGGAGGAGAAAGCATGAAAAAGGGTAGCTTCTGGAAAAATTATGGATTTCTGATCCTGATGCTGACCGGCATCGTCGCCGGCTGCGTCGTGGGCGCGATCTGGCCCGCAGTCAAGGATGCATCAGGTGAGGTGATCGTCAAGGGCGCAACGGTCCTTGAGCCGCTCGGCACGGTCTTCCTGAACCTGATGTTCTGCATCGCGGTGCCGACGGTGTTCTGCTCCATTTCCTCTTCCATCGCCAACATGCAGAGCGCGAAGCGCGCGGGCAAGATCATGGGCGTGACCATCGCGACCTTCCTGACCACCGCCGCCATCGCCGCCGTCATCATGTATGTGACCGTCCTGCTCATCCCGCCGGTCACGGGCGAATATGCAATGATCGAGGGCGAAGTCGGCGGCACGCTGGGCGTAGCCGACATGATCGTCAACTTCTTCACGAAGCCGGACTTCACCGAGCTGTTCAGCCGCAAGGCCATCCTGCCGCTCATCGTGGCGGCCGTCCTCTTCGGCTTCGGCGTGCAGATGGCGGGCGGCGCGCAGACCAAGACCGCGCAGCTGCTCGACGACATCACCAACTGCATCATGAAGACCTTCAAGATCATCACCTACTACGCGCCCATCGGCTTCTTCGGCTTCTTCGCGTATCTGATCGCCTACCACGGCTCCGACCTCATCGGCGACTACGGCCGCGCGCTCGCGATCTACTACATCCTGAGCTTCGTCTACATGCTCGTCTCCTCCCCGATCTACGCCCGCTTCGGCGGCGGCAAGGGCGCGGCGAAGGCCATGTTCTCCAAGCTGTTCCGGCCGGCTGCCATGTCGTTCGGCACCTGCTCGTCCGTCGCGACGATCCCGACCAACATGGAAGTCGCCAGGGAGACCGGTATCTCCAAGGACGTCTCCAACATCGTCGTCCCCCTCGGCGCGACGATGCACATGGACGGCTCGGCCATGTCCGCGATCATCAAGGTCGCGTTCCTGTTCGGCATGTTCGGCCAGGACTTCACGACCGGCCGCGCCATCCTCGCCATCATCGTGGCTGTGTTCTCCTCGGTCGCCATGTCCGGCATCCCGGGCGGCGGCGGCACGGGCGAGCTGGTTTTGTGCTCCATCTTCTTCCCGGATCATCTGGCGGTCGCCTTCCCCATCGCGCTCGCGCTCGGCAATCTCGTCGATCCCCCCGCGACCATGGTCAACTCCGCGGGCGACTACGTCGTCTCCTTCATCGTCTCGCGCTACGTCGACGGCAAGGATTGGCTGCAGAAGCAGCTGGCAAAAAAAGCGGAAGCGAACGCCTCCGAAGCCAAATAAAAACACCCATTTTCCGCCGGTGTGCCCTGTTTTCGGGCACACCGGCGTTTGTGTCCGTTGACACCTGAAAAATTTTTAGGTTTTCATATTTTTCCCGTTTCACCCTTTTGTGCTTTTTACCTGTTTTGGGACAATTTCGCTGAATAGCAGCGGAAGAAACCGGCAAAATCAATAAAAAAGCACGATGCTGAAAATTGTTGTGGATATTCTTGACGAACCGTGATATACTGCTATTTGGTGAACAATGGCCTAACTGGATACATTGCTTCACCGACGGAAAAATTGTTATTTTTTTAGAAAGAGGTTAATATACGATGGCAGAACTGAATTTGAGTAAGTATGGCATTTCCGGCACCACGGAAATCGTCCACAACCCTTCCTACGAAATGCTGTTCGCGGAAGAGACCAAGCCCGGTCTGGAAGGCTTTGAAAAGGGCCAGGTCAGCGAGCTCGGCGCCGTCAACGTTATGACCGGCATCTACACCGGCCGCTCCCCCAAAGACAAGTATATCGTCGTCGACGATAACTCCAAGGACACCGTGTGGTGGACCTCCGAGGCCTATAAGAACGACAACCATCCGATGACCGAGGAGACCTGGAAGTCCGTTAAGGATCTGGCTGTCAAGGAGCTGTGCAACAAGCGCCTGTTCGTCGTCGACGCGTTCTGCGGCGCCAACAAGGACACCCGCATGGCCATCCGCTTCATCATGGAAGTCGCCTGGCAGGCACACTTCGTCACCAACATGTTCATCCGCCCGACGGAAGAAGAGCTTGAAAACTTCGAGCCGGACTTCGTCGTCTACAACGCCTCCAAGGCCAAGGTCGAGAATTACAAGGAGCTGGGCCTCAACTCCGAGACCTGCGTCGCCTTCAACATCACCAGCCGTGAGCAGGTCATCATCAACACCTGGTACGGCGGCGAGATGAAGAAGGGCATGTTCTCCATGATGAACTACTATCTGCCGCTCAAGGGCATCGCTTCCATGCACTGCTCCGCCAACACCGACATGAACGGCCAGAACACCGCCATCTTCTTCGGCCTCTCCGGCACCGGCAAGACCACCCTCTCCACCGACCCGAAGCGCCTGCTCATCGGCGACGACGAGCACGGCTGGGACGACAACGGCGTCTTCAACTTCGAGGGCGGCTGCTACGCCAAGGTCATCAACCTCGACAAGGACTCCGAGCCCGACATCTACAATGCCATCCGCCGCGACGCTCTGCTCGAGAACGTCACCCTCGACAAGGACGGCAAGATCGACTTCGCCGACAAGTCCGTCACCGAGAACACCCGTGTCTCCTACCCCATCAACCACATTGAGAAGATCGTCCGCCCGGTCTCTTCCGCACCGGACGCCAAGAACGTCATCTTCCTGTCCGCCGACGCATTCGGCGTTCTGCCTCCCGTCTCCATCCTGACCCCGGAGCAGACCAAGTACTACTTCCTCTCCGGCTTCACCGCGAAGCTGGCCGGCACCGAGCGCGGCATCACCGAGCCCACCCCGACCTTCTCCGCCTGCTTCGGCCAGGCCTTCCTCGAGCTGCATCCGACCAAGTACGCCGAAGAGCTCGTCAAGAAGATGGAAAAGAGCGGCGCAAAGGCTTACCTCGTCAACACCGGCTGGAACGGCACCGGCAAGCGTATCTCCATCAAGGATACCCGCGGCATCATCGACGCCATCCTGAACGGCGATATCAACAAGGCTCCCACCAAGAAGCTGCCGTACTTCGACTTTGAGATCCCGACCGAGCTGACCGGCGTCGCCACCAACATTCTCGACCCGCGCGACACTTACGCCGACGCTGCCGAGTGGGACGTCAAGGCCAAGGACCTCGCTTCCCGCTTCATCAAGAACTTCGCCAAGTACGAAGGCAACGAGGCCGGCAAGGCTCTGGTCGCCGCAGGCCCGCAGCTGTAAGGCTCTTGACCGGAAGCTCCGTGTCAGGCGCGCAAGCGGAACTTCTGACGCATTTCGCAAAATTTTAACGGCCGCTTGATTTTACTTTCGGCCGCACATCGGATATACTGGATGATAGCGCGAGACACGCTGCGGCTTCTCGCTGCAGCGTGTCTTTTCCGGTGTATCCCCCAAGAGAATCGAGAACGCCGCATACGGCGTGAAATAATGGAGGAGCACACATGAAAAAAGTTCAAATTACTGAAACTGTCCTTCGTGATGCCAACCAGTCTTTGATGGCGACCCGTCTTCCGTATTCCGATTTTGCCGATATCCTGCCGGAAATGAACAAGGCCGGCTACTATTCGGTGGAATGCTGGGGCGGCGCTACGTTCGACTCCTGCCTGCGTTACCTGGGCGAGGATCCCTGGCAGAGACTGCGCGACATCCGCAAGGCCATGCCCGACACCAAGCTGCAGATGCTGCTTCGCGGCCAGAACCTGCTCGGCTACAAGCACTATCATGACGACGTCGTCGAGAAGTTCGTCGAGCTGTCCATCAAGAACGGCATCGACATCCTGCGTATCTTTGACGCACTGAACGACTTCCGCAACATCGCCACCGCGCTGGAAGCTACCAAGAAATACGCGACCAAGAACACCATCGCCTCCGGCTGTATCTCCTACACCCAGAGCCCGGTCCACACGGTCGAAAAATATGTCGAGATGTGCAAGGAGCTCAAGAACATGGGCTTCGACACCATCTGCCTGAAGGATATGGCCGGCACCATGAGCCCGTACGAGGCCGAGCACCTCATCAAGGGCATCAAGGACGCCGTCGGCGATGTTCCCCTCATCCTGCACACCCACTGCACCACCGGCATGGCTTACATGACCGTGACGAAGGCCATCGAGTCCGGCATCGACGTGATCGACTGCGCGACCTCCTGCTTCTCCAACGGCACCAGCCAGCCCTCCACCGAGACCATGTTCTACGCCCTCGGCCAGTACGGCATCGAGACCGGCCTCAATGAGGACGTCATCAACAAGGTCAACGACTACTTCAAGCCCATCAAGCAGAAGTACGTCGATTCCGGCCGCATCAGCGCCAAGTCCATGGCAACCGACGCGCAGGCGCTGGTCTACAAGGTCCCGGGCGGCATGCTCTCCAACATGATCGCCAACCTGACCGACATGAAGGCTATGGACAAGTTCGACGCCGCGCTCAAGGAGATCCCCGAAGTCCGCAAGGATCTGGGCTATCCCCCGCTGGTCACCCCGCTGAGCCAGATGGTCGGCAACCAGGCCGTTACCAACGTCCTGATGGGCGAGCGCTACAAGATCGTCTCCAAGGAAGTGCAGAACTATTTCAAGGGCCAGTACGGCATCGCGCCCGCGCCCGTCTCTGAAGAGCTGCAGGCCAAGATCCTCGGCGAGGGCGGCAAGCCCGTCGACTGCCGCATCGAAGACGCCAAGCGCACCGGCGAAGACTTCAAGAAGGCCAAGGAAGCCCTCGGCGATCTGGCGAAGAGCGAAGAGGATGTCATGAGCTACATCTGCTATCCGGATCAGGCCATGAAGTTCTTCGAAGACCGCAAGGCCAAGGAAGAAAACGTCTGCACCTACGTCATCGAAGAAGCATAAGCGAGGTGGCCAGAGATGTTTTTTGTCAACGCTGCTCTCAATGATATTTCCATCGGCACGGCCGGTCTTGTCGCCCTGCTGGGCTACGCCGTCGTGTTCGTCGGTCTGATCGCGCTGATGGCTGTCGTTCTTGTCATGGGCAAGATCATGGTCGCCAAGAAGGCGAAGACCGCTGCCGCAGCTCCGGCTCCCGCTGCCCCCGCTGCCGCTCCCGCACCCAAGGCCGCTCCCGTTCTTGCCGCCGGTACCGCCGGTGAATGCAAGTTCTACAACGTCGGCGACCGTGAGGCCGCGATGCTCATGGCCATCGTCGCCAACAAGCTCGGCAAGCCTCTCAATACCCTGCGCTTCAAATCGATGAAGGAGGTCATCTGATATGAAATACAAGATCACACTCAACGGCAAAACCTACGAGGTCGAGGTCGAAGAAGGCCAGGCCATGCTCGTCGACGAGTACGAGGCTTATAAGCCCGCTGCTCCCGCCGCAGCTCCGGCTCCGGCTCCTGCTGCCGCTCCCGCCGCTGCCCCGGCTCCCGCTGCCGCTCCGGCCGCTCCCACGGCTGTCGCCGCAGGCGAAGTTGTCGCCGCTCCGATGCCCGGCAACATCCTGAAGGTCAACTGCTCCCAGGGTCAGGCTGTCAAGGCCGGCGATATCCTCGTCGTTCTGGAAGCCATGAAGATGGAAAATGAGATCCTCGCCCCGCGTGACGGCACGGTCGCTCAGGTCGTGACCACCAAGGGCGCAGTCGTGGATACGGGTGCTCCGCTGGTCGTTCTGGCATAAGGAGGATCAAAGATGTTTAATGTTGGTGATACCCTGTTAAAGCTGGCGACGGAATCCGGCTTTGCGGGCTTCTTCGCAAACGGCGGCTGGCAGAATCTCGTCATGATCGTGATCGCCTGCGTGCTGCTGTACCTCGGCATTGTCAAGGGCTTCGAGCCGCTGCTGCTCGTCGGCATCGCGTTCGGCTGCCTGCTGGCCAATGTCAGCTACTTCCCCGGCCTGGACGCGGTCAACCCCGAGCTGAACGCGACCAACGCCATGTATCATCCCGAGCTCTGGAGCGCCTTCCTGGACTCCACCAGCCCCTACTACCACAGCTACGGCCACGTTCTGTCGAACGCCGGTCTGCTGGACATCTTCTACATCGGCGTCAAGGCCGGTCTGTATCCGTCCCTCATCTTCATGGGCGTCGGCGCGATGACTGACTTTGGTCCCCTGATCGCAGACCCGAAGAGCCTGCTCCTCGGCGCTGCTGCACAGCTGGGCGTGTTTGTCGCCTTCTTCGGCGCGATCTGCCTCGGCTTCACCGGCCCGGAGGCCGCTTCCATCGGCATCATCGGCGGCGCAGACGGCCCGACGGCCATCTTCCTGACCAACAAGCTCGCTCCGCATCTGCTGGGCGCGATCGCCATCGCGGCATATTCCTACATGGCGCTCATCCCGATGATTCAGCCCCCGATCATGAAGCTCATGACCTCGGAGGAAGACCGCAAGATCAAGATGGTGCAGTCCCGCCCGGTCTCCAAGACCGAGAAGATCCTCTTCCCGATCATCGTCACCATCTTCGTCATCCTGCTCCTGCCGTCCACGGCTCCGCTGATCGGCTGCCTGATGCTCGGCAACCTCTTCCGTGAGTGCGGCTGCACCGACCGTCTGTCCGACACCGTGCAGAATGCCCTCATGAACATCGTCACGATCTTCCTTTCCACCTCCGTCGGCGCGACCATGGTCGCTTCCAACTTCCTGAAGGCGGAAACCCTGAAGATCATCTTCCTCGGCCTGGTCGCGTTCGGCATCTCCACGGCCGGCGGCCTCATCGGCGGCAACATCATGTGCAAGCTGTCCGGCAAGAAGGTCAACCCGCTGATCGGCTCGGCCGGCGTCTCCGCCGTCCCGATGGCCGCGCGTGTTTCCCAGATGGTCGGCCAGAAGGCTAACCCCGCGAACTTCCTGCTCATGCACGCCATGGGCCCGAACGTCGCAGGCGTCATCGGCTCCGCCATCGCAGCCGGCTTCCTGCTCGCCGTCTTCGGCTAAGCAATTCCGCAAATCCTTTTCCCGAACCGCAAGCGATGCTTGCGGTTCGGTTTTTTGTGCCACCCATGGCTTCCCCTATGAGGGGAAGCTGTCGCCGGAGGCGACTGATGAGGTGGACAGCGCCGCGCAAATGCAAGTGCCTCCACCTCATTCGTCACGGCTTCGCCGTGCCACCTTCCCCTCGCAGGGGAAGGCTTTGGGATGCTCTGCCGTCAATTTTCACGCGCATTTTCCTCTGGATGCTCATATACTAAGCAGGATCGCAAAAAGGAGGAAGCGTATGGACAGAAGATTTTGTGGGTTTACGGATCACGGGGATCTGGATGATCTGATCTTCCGGGATGAGGAATACGAAGTCAGCCGCCGCTGAGGCGGAAAAGCGTCTTCTCCGCGTGGGAAGGCGCTTTGCCTCTTTACATCCCATTTGTTTTCCTGTATAATATTCTTCGATAATTTTGAAAAGTGTGGGGAAACCATGATCGAATTTGATGAATATAAAGTAAAACTCAACAATATCCGGCCGAAGCTGGACGCGCTGTCCGACTCGCTCGGCATTGAGGCGGCGAAGGAGGAGATCGAACGTCTGCACGCGCAGATCGACTCCGACGGCTTCTGGGACAACCAGGAGGTCTCACAGAAGGTCATGAAGCAGAGCCGCCTGCTCGAGTCCAAGGTCGAGCTGTATGAGAGAATGTGCAGCCAGTGGGACGATCTTTACACGCTGTGTGAGATGGCCATCGAGGAAGGCGACGACTCCATGCTCCCCGAGCTGACCGAGGGCTATGTCCAGCTCGAGCAGGAGATGGAAAAGGCCCGGCTCGAGACGCTTCTGTCCGGCGAGTACGACAACAACAACGCCATCGTCTCCTTCCAGGCGGGCGCGGGCGGCACCGAGGCGCAGGACTGGGCCTCCATGCTCTACCGCATGTACACCCACTGGACTGAGCAGCACGGCCTGAGCTACAAGATCCTCGACTACCTCGACGGCGACGAGGCGGGCATCAAATCCGCCAGCATCCTCATCGAGGGCGAGAACGCCTACGGCCTGCTCAAGAGCGAAAACGGCGTTCACCGCCTCGTGCGCGTGTCTCCGTTCGACGCCAACGCCCGGCGGCAGACCTCGTTTGCCGCGGTCGAGGTCATCCCCGAGATCACCGATGACTCCAAGGACGTCGAGATCCGGCCCGAGGACATCGAGATGCAGGTCTACCGCTCCTCCGGCGCGGGCGGCCAGCACATCAACAAGACAAGCTCCGCCGTGCGCCTGATCCACAAGCCGACCGGCATCGTCGTCTCCTGCCAGACGCAGCGTGACCAGTTCCAGAACCGCGAGACCTGCATGCGCATGCTCCGCTCCAAGCTCATTGAGATCAAAGAGCGCGAGCATCTCGACAAGATCTCCGATATCAAGGGCGCGCAGCTCAAGATCGAGTGGGGCAGCCAGATCCGCAACTACGTCTTCATGCCCTACACGCTCGTCAAGGACACGCGCACGGGCTACGAGACCTCGAACGTGAACGCCGTGATGGACGGCGGGCTCGACGGCTTCATCAACGCCTATCTCACCTGCCTTGCCACGAATACCTGGGTCACAAAGAGCTGATTTTTGCGGAAAACAGCAAATATCCCCTTGCATTCGGGTTTAAATTATGATATGATTTTCTAGCTGTTTAATAGCAGCCTGATTGGATACGATCTCGGCGAGCCGTCTGCCGGCGAAGGGCGGCATATGGTTTGGAGGAATTATCATGAACGCTCTGCATACGATTTTAACGATCATTCAGGTCATCCTGGCTGTCGGCCTTGTTGTTATCGTGACCATCCAGTCCGGTAAATCCGCGGGCCTGTCTGGCGCCATTGCCGGCGGCAGCGGTGATACCTATCTCGGCAAGAACAAGAACAAGGGTCTCGATGCCAAGCTCGCCCTCGCCACCAAGTGGGTCGGCGGCGTGTTCATCGTCCTGACGCTGGTCCTGAACCTGTTCTGATCTGTGATCCAAAGCTGCAGCGATACCCGGCCTGGCTGGGTATCGTTTTTTATCTGCCGCCCCGGGCCCTCCCGGGCGGTTTTTTGGAGGAAGTCATGCCGAAACAAACCTGGAAGACGCTCGCGCCGCAGCTCCGGCTGGTCTGGCAGCTGAGTCTGCCCGCCATTCTGACGCAGATCACGACGATCGCCATGCAGTATATCGACTCTGCCATGGTCGGCGCGCTGGGCGCGGACGCCTCGGCGGCCATCGGCCTCGTGGCCTCGAGCACGTGGCTGTTCGGCGGCGTGACGACCGCGGTGTCTGCGGGCTTTTCCGTGCAGGTCGCGCATCGCATCGGCGCGGGCGAGGACACCGAGGCCCGGACCGTCGTCCGGCACGGGCTGGCGGCGGCCCTGACGCTGGCGGCGCTGCTGGCGCTGCTGGGGCTCGGCATCTGCTGGCAGCTCCCCTGCTGGCTCGGCGGCGGCGCGGAGATCTGCGCGGACGCGAGCGCGTATTTTCTGACGTTTTCGCTGATGCTGCCGTTTTCGCAGCTCAATTCGCTGACCGCGGGCTTTTTGCAGTGCGCGGGCGACATGGTCACGCCGAGCGTGCTCAACGCGGTGATGTGCGGGCTGGACGTGGTCTGCAACGCGCTCCTGATCCCGCATTTCGGCGTGCTCGGCGCGGGAATGGGTACGGCGCTGGCCTGCGCGCTGGTGAGTCTGGCGATGGGTTGGTGCTGCTGCGTGCGCAATGCGCAGCTGCAGCTGCGGCGCGGCGAGACGCATGCGTTCCGGCCGGAGATCTTAAAGAAAGCATTCCGCATCGGCGCGCCGGTGGCGGTGCAGGAGATCGCCATGAACGGGGCGATGGTCGCCTCGACCATGATCCTGGCGCCGCTGGGCGCGGCGGCCATCGCGGCCAACTCCTTCGCGGTGACGGCGGAGAGCCTGTGCTACATGCCGGGCTACGGCGTCGGCTCAGCCGCAACCACGCTTGTCGGCCGCAGCGTCGGTGCTGGTGACGCCGCGCAGGCCCGGCGGTATGGGAACATCTGTACGGCCCTTGGCGGCGCGCTGATGGGCTGCACGGGGCTTCTGATGATGATCTTCTGCCCGTTCGTGTTCCGGCTGCTGACGCCGGTCGCAGAGGTCCGAACGCTTGCGGCGCAGGCGCTGCGGATCGGGCTGCTGGCGGAGCCGCTGTTCGGCGTGTCCATCGCGGCGGCGGGCGCGCTGCGCGGCGCGGGCGACACGCTCGTGCCGAGTCTTCTGAACCTCGGCAGCATCTGGATCGTCCGGCTGGGGCTGTCGCTGCTGCTCGTGGGGAAGCTTGGGCTGCGCGGCATGTGGATCGCGATGGCGATCGAGCTGTGCGTCCGCGGCACGCTGATGCTCTGGCGGCAGAAGACCTCGAAGTTCTACGAAACACAGAGCAGGCTGCACGGAGGCTGAAGCAGCCCAAAGGCTCCCCTCCCAGGGGCCGATTCCCCCTATCAGGGGGAAATGTCCCGAA
>OLWE01000445.1_pt1 | contig 25033 bp, 18 predicted proteins | sample 1673591 | NCBI WGS metagenome assembly OLWE01 (sample SAMEA103958116, study PRJEB25191) | human gut metagenome | biome: human-associated habitat [ENVO:00009003]; feature: intestine environment [ENVO:2100002]; material: feces | place: Germany | collected 2013/2015 | reverse complement strand
ACGCCAGAACGGAAAAGGCGCAAGCAGATGGCGCAGGTGAATCTGGAAATAGTATAAAAAGCGGGATTGCGCATTTTTCACGCAACCCCGCTTTTTGTCCCTATGCAATTCTCAGAAGCGCCGTGCGCGTCTTATTCTCCCATGCCTTGGTCGCGCGCCTGCGCGGTGTACAGCTCGTAGTATGCGCCGCGCTTGGCCATCAATTCGTCATGAGAGCCAGCTTCCATGATGCCCTGATTGCCAATGTACAGGATGCGGTCGCAGTTCTTGATGGTGGACAGACGGTGCGCAATGATGAACGACGTGCGTCCCTTCAGCAGCGCCTGAATGCCGTCCTGCAGCAGCTTCTCCGTTTTGGTGTCGATGGAGGAGGTTGCCTCGTCCAGTATCAGGATGCGCGGGTCGCTCAGCAGCGTGCGCGCGAAAGCAATCAGCTGCTTCTGCCCCTGCGAAAGGCTGCCGCCGCGCTCGTTCACGGTCGTTTTGTAGCCCTGCGGCATTTCGCGGATGAAGTCGTCCGCGCGGACAACCGCCGCCGCCTGACGTACCTCGTCGTCTGTCGCGTCCAGACGGCCGTAGCGAATGTTATCCAGAATCGTGCCGGAGAAGATGAAGGAATCCTGCAGCATGATGCCCATCTGCGAGCGCAGGGAGTGCAGCGTCACGTCGGTAATGTCGTGCTTCACGCCGGATTCATCCGTCAGCGTGATGGAACCGCTGCGCAGGTCGTAGAAGCGGCAGAGCAGGTTGACGATGGTGGACTTGCCCGCGCCGGTCGGGCCGACAAGCGCAATGCTTTCGCCCGCCTTGACGTGCAGGTCAACATCCTTGAGGACGGTCTGCCCTTCCTCGTAGCCGAAGGTGATGTTGTTGTAATCAACAGCGCCGGTAATGGGCGGAAGCGTCTCGGCATTCGGCTTGTCGTCAATCACGACCGGTTCATCCATCGTCTCGAAGATGCGCTCCAGATACGCCATGTTGTTCACGAAGCTGTTGTAGATGTTCGCCAGATTCGTAATCGGCTGCCAGAAACGGCTGACGTACTGCCCCATGGCGAGAATTACGCCGAAGGAGACCACCGCGCCGCCCAGCCAGTACACGCCCGCGTAGTACATGAGGGTGAAAACAATCTGGGTGATGATTTCCGAAGAGAGCCAGACGCTGTTGGAGATGTAAATCGCCTTCAGCCACGCCGCGCGGCACGCCGTCGCCAGCCGCTGCATGATGGAGCAGTTGACATCCTGCCGCGCGAACAGTTCGCTCACGCGCACGCCGTCAATGGATTCCGCCAGATACGCGTTGTAGTTGCTGTTTTTGTTCGACTGATTCTGCCACGCGCGGCGCTGACGAGGCTTCAGGATGATGATAATCGCCACGAAAATCGGCAGACCCGCCACAACAATCGTCGCCAGCGTCGGCTCGGTCGTGTACATGTATACGACGATGAAGATGATATTGATGATTTCCAGAATCGAGTTGATGATGCCGTTGGAAAGAATATCCGACACGCTGTTGACGTAATTGATGACGCGCACGAGGATTTTGCCTGCCGGACGGCTATCGTAGTAGGCGAAAGGCAGCTGCTGCAGGTGCGCGAAGAGGTCTTTGCGGATATCGTAGATGATCTGCTGACTGACGAACGCCATGATGCGCGAGCGGATGACCGTGAAGACGATGCCGACGATGATGATGCCCATGAACGCCAGCGCCATCTTCAGCAGCAGGTCAACGTTTTTCTGCGGCACAGCGACGTCCATGACAGTCTGGGTGATTTTCGGCACGGCGAGGCTCGTTACCGATGCCAAGGCGGACAGAAGCAGCGCCAGCAGCATCTTCCACTTGTGCTTGCCGATGTAAACGCCCACGCGCTTCAAGTGCCGGAAGTCAAACGGGGTTTCCAAGCGCTCGTCTACGTCAAATTTGTTGCGCGCCATGTTACATCACCTCCTGCGGAGCGGTGTCGGGCGTGATGCCGTTTTGCAGGCAGTACGTTTCGTAGTAGTAGCCGCGCTGACGCAGCAGTTCCTGATGCGTGCCGCGCTCGGTCACGACGCCGTCCTTCAAAATCAGGATGAGGTCAGCATCCTTGACGGAGGAAATGCGCTGGGCAATGATCAGCTTCGTGCAGTCGTAGGGGAGCTGACGCAGCTGCGCCTGAATGTACTTCTCCGTCTCCATATCGACAGCGGAAGTCGTGTCGTCCATGACGAGGATACCGGGCTTGACCGCCAGCGCGCGCGCCAAGGCAATGCGCTGCTTCTGCCCGCCGGAAAGCCCCACGCCGCGTTCGCCGATAATCGTGTCGTAGCCCTCGGACAAGCCCTTGATGAAGTCGTCCGCAGCCGCGCGGCGGGCGAAGTCGTGCACTTCATCCTCCGTCAGCGTCTGGTCGCCGAAAGCAATGTTGCCTTCCACCGTGTCGGAAAAGAGGAAAACATCCTGCGTCGCCGTACCGATGCCGTCGCGGAGCTGTTGCAGCTTCCACTTGCGCACATTGCAGCCGTCAACGGAAATGCTGCCGCTGGTCACGTCGTAGCAGCGGGCGAGCAGCTGAATCAGCGTCGTTTTGCCGGAACCGGTCGGCCCCATGATGGCGACGGTCTGCCCCGGCTTGGCGGAGAACGTTACGTCGGACAGCACCGGCTGCGAGCCGTAAGCGAAGGACACATGGTCAAAGGAAATCGCACCCTCGATGTGGTCGTGATTCACCGCGCAGGAGCTGTCCACAATCTCCGGGCGGGAGACTTCAATCTCCATGACCTTGTTCGAGCAGGTGATGAAGCGCTGCCAGTCGTTGAGCAGGTTGCCCAGCTGCCGCATGGGGACGCTCAGCGTCCACGCCAGCTGGGTGAAAATCGTCAGTTCGCCCGCCGTCATGCCGTCGGTAATCATCAGGTAGCCGCCGAAAAAGACGGTCAGCAGCGTCATGGCGTTCGCCAGAATCTCGATGAAGGGGTAGAAGGACAGCCAGCGCTTGTTGATATCCAGATTCGCATCGCGGAAGGCGCGGGAACGCTCGTCGAAGCGGTTCTCCTCGTATTCCTCACGCGCAAACGCCTTCACCACGCGGTTTGCCGCAATGTTCTCCTGCGCCTTCGCGTTCATGTCGCTCATCTTGTCGCGCATGTCCACGAACATCCGCCGCGCGCCCTTGGAGTACACTTTCGTGATAATCATCAGCAGCGGCGTGACGCAGACCATTGCCAGCGCGAGCTTCCAGTTCACCGAGAACAGGTAAATCGACGACGACACGAACATGACGATGCTGTCTACCGCCACATAGTCTATGTATGCCAGAAAATGGCGGCACCAGTCCGTGTCGGCGGACAGGCGCGTCATCAGGTCGCCGGTGCGGTGAATGTCGAAGAAGCGCATGTCCTGATACTGCAGACGCGTGAACAGCCGCATGCGCAGGTTCATCAGCGTGTTCTGGGAGGAATGCTCCAGCAGGACAACCATCAGGTAGCGCAAACCTTCGCGCGTAACCTTGACAATCAGCATCGCCAGCAGCAAGCCGAGGAGCGGTTCGGGGTTCTGCGCGACGATGACATCATCCATCAGGCGCATCGTCAGGTAGGGGTTGATGAGCAGCATCAGCGACGTGACGGCACTGATGATGAGGCCAAGAATGTGCCACTTGTGGTAGCGCTTGTCCATTACGCCCCACAGCCATTTGATATTCTCCATCGGTTACTCCTTATACAGGGTCGATTCGATTTCCTTTGTCACAAAGTCAGCAATGCGGATTTTCCATTCCTCGTCCGGGTGGACTTCGCCGTGAGAGCGGGCAACACTGCGGTCAAAGCCGCTTCCGTAGAAGCTGTCGATGCAGTGCACACCCGTTTTCTGCGCGACTTTCTGGATGACGCTGCGCTTGAGCGGCCCGTGCGCCTCGTCCATCCATTCCTGCGGGGTGTATGTTTGCAGCGGCGTGGCGAGGAAAATCGCCGCGTTCGGGCAGACGGTCTGCAATGTCCGCACCGCCCAGAGCAGCGCAGATGCCATCGACGTGCGGGTCAGGGCGGCATAGGGGAGTTCACAGACAGCCGCAAAGTCATCCGCCGGGGCATTTTGAGGCTGATTGCCGTCATTGGTGGAGATGGCGATGTAGATGACGTCCGGCGTGCTCAGCGTGCCTGTGCCGATACCGATTTCCGCCGGAATCGCATACTCGACGCCATCCACCGTCCAGCGGATGATGCTGCCCTTCGGCGTAAGCGCCTGTAAAACGCGCCGCACCTGATTGGACAGCACGTTGTCCGCCGTGTTCGTGTTCGGCGGCTCGATGAGCGTTACAGGCGTGATGTTCCTATCGCCTTCGTGCCAGTCGGAGCAGGTTGCATACCCGCAGGCGGCATTCAGCACCTCCTGCGCGTTCAGCCGATGCGCCACCATCGTGCCGATACCGCTGACCTGGTCGCTGGTGATGCTGTCGCCCATGCAGCAGAAGCAGCGGATGTTCATGGGGTTGTCCTCCCTTGTAGAAAGACGTGTCGTTCAGTCGTAAGTTCATTAGAAACGGTTTGATGATAGCACGGTTTTTTCCTTGTTTCAAGGGGGCTTTTGGAAAGATTTCGACAATATTTCTTGCCCATCAGTTAAGTAACAAAAAACCGGAAAAAAAGCCACAAAGCAGCGATAAAAACCAGTGACAGGAGTGGCGAAAGCAAGGAGTCCAGAGGGCGACCGCGGACTTCGTCCGTTTTCATTGCCCTCTGGAAGCATGGAAAAGACCAGTTCAACCATGCCTATCAGCATAGAATCAGAAAAAACCACCCAACGAAATCATTTTCGTTCTGGTAAGAAATCAGACATTCTTGACAAAACACAATTTTTGTGTATAATTAAATTATTGCATCATCCATTCCATAGACCCCCAAGACGCTAAGGGAGGAAATAAAACATGAAACACTGGGTCGCACAAGCGCTTTTTCTGCTGATGGCACTCTGCTTGTTTCTGCCCTGCTTCGCCGCAGCGGAAGAAGCCGCGCAGAACGCCGTCACCATCGACTTTGAGGATGGCAACGCCGCCGCGTTCAGCCAGTCTGGCTCCTGCACCGTCGGCGTGACGGAATCGCAGGCACATAGCGGTAAGCAGAGCCTGCGAGTTTCTGGACGCAGCAGCAATAACTGGGATGCCGTTGACCTCTCCGCTGCGTCGGTTGGCATTGAAGCCGGCGCGAAAGTCCACCTGTCCGCCTGCGTCTACGTCGAAAGCTCGGAAGACGGCGCTGTGGCGATTGGCAAGGCGGGCGGCGATTACGCCTACTACGCGCAGGTGAACGTCAAGGGCAAGGAGTGGACGGAAATCTCCTGCGATTTCGAGGCGGACGCGGGCATCAATATCCGCTTCCTCACGGCGTCGGATAACTATCTGGGCAAAAACTACTGCCTTGATGACGTCACGCTGACCATCACCGCGCCCGAAAAAGTGGATTACTCCGACGCGCCGCAGATTCACTACACGTCGGACTTTACCAGCGGCACGGACGGCTGGTATGCGCGTTCTGCGGGCAGTGCTACCATCGAGACGAACGCTGACGGGCTGTACATCACCGGGCGTACCGCGACGTGGAACTCTCCCGGCCGCGACTTCGACCTTGTGCCGGGGCGCGCCTACAACCTGTCCGTGCAGGTGAAGCAGGACGAGATGGATTCGTGCAGCTTCATCCTGTCCGTCGCCCATACCCGCGACGGCGAGGAATCCTATGAGAACATTGTCACCGGCACGGCGAAGAAGGGCGAATGGGCAATGCTGTCCGGCTCGTACATTCCCGGTCGGTATGACAAGTACGTCCTGTACGTTGAGGGCGCGGGCAAGGAAACGTCCTTCACCATCCGCAATTTTACCTGCGACGAGAAGATTGACTCCTTCGACACCACTTCGCTGCCTGTCCTCAAGACGCTCTATGCGGATAAGTTCGATTTCGGCACGGCAGTTGTTGCCAGTGAAGTGGCGGACAGCAAACGCATGGCGTTCTATGGCAGCCAGTTCACCATCATGACCGCGGGAAACGAGATGAAGCCGGATTCGCTGTTGGACATGGCGGAATGCCGCAAGCTCAGCCGCACGGACGACACGGCCGTCGCTGTGAAGTTCGACAACTGCATTCCGTTCCTTGATTGGTGCCGCGACAATGGCGTGAAGGTGCATGGGCATGTGCTGGTGTGGCACTCCCAGACGCCCGAAGCCTTCTTCCATGAGGGCTACGCGACCCACAAGCCGCTGTGCAGCCGCGAAACCATGCTCGCCCGCATGGAAAGCTACATCCAGCAGGTGCTGACGTGGACGAACGAGAATTATCCGGGGCTGATTGTCTCGTGGGACGTTGTGAATGAAGCCGTGGCGGACGGCAGCGACCAGCTGCGCGAATCCAACTGGACAAAGACGGTTGGTCAGGATTTCGTGAACCGCGCGTTTGAGTACGCCCGCAAGTACGCCGCGGACGGCGTGAAGCTGTACTACAATGATTACAACACCCCCCTTGACCCCAAGCTGCACGGCATCTGCGTCCTGCTGGACAGCCTGATTGCGGATGGCACGATTGACGGCTACGGCTTCCAGGCACACTACTCCGTCGGCAGTCCGACGATTGACCGCGTGGATTGGGCGTTCCAGCAGATTGCCAAGCGTGATTTGCTCCTGCGCGTGTCCGAACTTGACGTGGGCATTGACGACACGAGCGAGGAAAATCTGCAGAAGCAGGCGAAGTATTACGGCAACCTGATGAAGATTTTCCTGCGTTACGCCGACCGCATCGAAGCGGTGCAGGTATGGGGCACGGTGGACGACCTGAGCTGGCGCGCGGACGAGTACCCGCTCCTGTTCGACAAGGATGCCCAGCCGAAGCCCGCGTTTGACACGCTGGTGGAACTGGCACAGTAAATCCATCATAAAGGCAGCACCGCACAATCCATTTGCCAGCCGACCACCTCATTTGTGCGGTGTTACCCTAACTTTAAGGAGGCGACGAAGATGAAGAAGAAGAGTTTTGCCATATTGCTGGCTGCGGCGCTGCTGCTGTGCCTGCTGCCGGGAATGGCGCCGGAAGCGAAGGCGGAAACCATCCGCGACAAATGCCGTTTCTGCAACACGACGGCAGATCATGAGATTACAAGATTCGAGCGATTCAACGACGATTATCATTATGTAATTTACATATGTTCACACTGCGGTAAAGGCAGCTATGCCCTATTTGATGACAATCCAATCGGCCGTCACTCTGGCGGCACCGAAACGCCGACCTGCACCACGGGCAAAACCTGCACCCGGTGCGGCACTCAATACGGCAAACTCGGTCACGACTGGGGCGCATGGCAATCCAGGGGCAACAACAGTGAGCATTTCCGCACCTGCCAGCGCGACGGCTGCGATGCGGTGGACACTGCAAGCTGCTCCGGCGACAGCAGTGCGACCTGCATTGCGCTGGGAACATGCACTACCTGCGGCGGGCAGTACTACGGCGCACATGCCTTCCCTGCGAATCAGGGCTGGGATTCGGATGCCGAAAACCACTGGGTTAGCTGCACCGTCTGCCACGAAGCGAAAACTAAGGTGGGTGCACATTTCTTCGTTCAGGGCAACGATAGCTCGTGCCTTAAGTCCGCAGCCACCTGCGTTTCTCCGCCCGTGTACTACACGAACTGCGCTTACTGCTACCGCAAGGGAACGGATACTTATGTACACCCATGGTATGGACCTGACCCGAACAACCACGACCTGGTGCACCACGACGCCAAGGCGCCCACCTGCACCGAAATTGGCTGGAATGAATATGACGCCTGCCAGCGTGAGGGCTGCGATTACACCACCAAGGTGGAAATCCCTGCCCCCGGGCACGATTATACCGAAAAGGTCGTCAAGCCTACCTGCGGAAAGGGCGGCTACACGCTGCACACCTGCAAAAAATGCAATGACAGCTATAAGGATCACCAGACGAAGACGCTGCTGCACTGGTATGGCGAATGGACGAGTAACGGCGACGGCACGCACAGCGCGACCTGCAAGCGCAAGGATTGCAAGCACGTCGGCAAGACCGAATGCGCCATCGTCGAATTCAAGCAGGCTGAAGCGACGCGCACGCTCTGTCCCGTATGCGGCAATGTGAGCGATGGCATACATCTGGCGCTGGTTGAAGAAGTGACGGCGGAGGGCGAGCATCTGCCCTATGGCGAGCTGGTGCTGCGCATGGGTGAAACTGCGAACGGCAATACGCTGCTGAGCGTCTGCTTTGAAGTTTCCGGCAAGCTCTCCCGGCCGAAGGGCGAGGTAAAAATCACGCTGCCCGCCGAGCTGCTGAACGGCGGTACCCTGGCGCTGCTGAATGCCGACGATACGGAAATTGATCTGCCCCACATCGTGGAAGGTGAAAACGCAGCGTTCACGCTGGACTTCACCGATGCAGAAATTCCCACCGCGCTGATTCGCCTGATACCGACAGCAGAATAATCCCATTGCATAGCGTTTTTAAGGCCGTTGCAGAATATGAATCTGCAACGGCCGCTATGGTGCGCCCGGCAGTAGGAAGTGTTACCCGAAGGCAAGGGTGTCCATCGAGAGGCGGAGTCTGAAGGAAGCCGGATGCCAGCGGGCAAACTCCCGAACCGACGAACAGAAATCACATAGTAGATCGTAGAGGAACGGACGAGTGTGCCGAGCAACACAAAGTCCAAGGCTGCCCGAATCCCGTGCGGTAAATGTGGCGGTTATGTGGAAGAAAAAAAGGCGGCTGCCAGGTTTATCCCCCTGACAGTCGCGCCATTGCTTACTTCTTTTCTACTTTGCTGCTGCCGCGGATGGTCGCATCCGGCTTGGCGGCCTGCTTCATGAACGCCGACGGGCTGATGCCGACGATGTTCTTGAACTGCTTGGAGAAGTGGTACGGGTCTTGCATCCCGACTTCGATGCCCGCCTGACGAACCGTGTGCCCTTCCTCGCGCAGCAGCTCCTTCGCGCGTTCCATCTTGCAGTGCAGCACATACGACAGCGGCGGCATACCCACTTCGCTCACGAAGCGCTTGCGGAACGTTTCCATCGGCATACGGGAAATTGCTGCCATCTCCGCCAGAGAGAAGTTGTCCTTGTACTGATTGGCGCGCAGGGTGTCCACGACCTTCGCAATCTCGTGCGAAAGCATCGCGTCCATGGCGACAGGCTGACCCCAGTGGCTTGCCAGCATCCCGTACATCAGGTGCTGCAGCTGATATGTCGCGTCGCTGGTGTCCGTGTGGCGGACGATGACCTGCACAATCTGCTTCGCCAAGTACATCTGGCTCGGCAGCGCCCCCTGCTTCAGCGGCATATGCAGCAGCGCGCCCATCTTGCGTACGACCATCGGCGCAAGCGGGCCTTCCAGCGCAATCCACACGCAGCGGACGCTCTCGTCAATCTGCAGGGCAGCGTCGCGGTTGCCGGCGGGCAGGAAGCACGTTTCCTGCTGTTTCAGCGTCAGCTCATGCCCCTGCCAAACCAGCGTCGCTTCGCCTGCCTCCACCGCGAACCAAATCCACTGGTCATGCGGCTTAATGGGGCGTCTCCCTGCCTCAAACATCGCCGTGCCTGCCGCGTGAATCCACGCACCGCTGGATCGGGTCAAGCTGCCCGGCTTGTGGTATCCTTCCACCACCATAGTATCCGCCGCAGCCTCTACGTCTGCGAACAGGTAAGACTCCATGCCCTTCATCCTCCTTCAACCAAATGGCACAATTGTCATTATGGCTATTATAATGCCCAAATCAGTTGATTGTCAAGAGGATTACACGATTTTCCCGAAATTTTTCTGAAAGATAGCCGTGCGTGTCCGAGTCTGGATGAATGCCATCCAATACAGGTTAGCTTCGGCAAACTTTTCGCCCGAAAAACAGCAAATGTACAATTCTGCCCTTGACAAGCGCGGGCTGAGCGGACTATAATAAATGCGAATACGCGGCAATGATGCCGCCGAACGGAGGAATTTTCTCCATGATGCTGTCTGTGCTGTTTCCGTTTACGTTCCCGGCGTTTTTCGCCGGGCAAATTGACGTACCGTGAAGCAGCAGCCGCAGCGATTGAGGAAAACATCAGGCGCGGAAGCTCTTTTGCGGGCTTCCGTGCTTTTTTTCGTCCATTTGAGCCAATAATGATTTTGAGCCAATAATGATTGACGCAGGAGGTTGAACACCATGATTATCGTCTTGAAGCAGGGCACGACCCAGCAGGAAATCGACACCGTCACCAATGCCGTCGTTGCGCGCGGCGTATCCGTCAGCCCGATTGTCGGCACGGAGATGACCATCCTCGGTCTGACTGGCGACACGAGTCGCATTGACCCCGACCAGCTGGAATCCTTCCACTGCGTCGAGCGCATTATGAAGGTTGCCGAGCCGTTCAAGAAGGCGAACCGCGCGTTCCACCCCGCGCCGAGTGAAATCAAAATCGGCAACACGGTTGTCGGCGGCAAGAAACTCGCGATTATGGCGGGTCCCTGCTCCGTGGAGAGCAACGAGCAGATTACCGCCGTTGCGCAGGCGGTGAAGGACGCGGGCGCGACGGTGCTGCGCGGTGGTGCGTTCAAGCCGCGCACGTCCCCGTACTCCTTCCAAGGGTTGGCATACGAGGGGCTGGACATGCTCTGCCATGCCCGCGAGCAGACCGGGCTGCCCATCGTGACCGAGCTGATGTCTCCCTACGACATTGATACCTTCGTGGATAAGGTGGACTGCATTCAGGTCGGCGCGCGCAACATGCAGAATTTCGACCTGCTGAAACAATTGGGTAAGATTCGCAAGCCGATTCTGCTTAAGCGCGGCTTGTCCGCCACCATCGAGGAGTGGCTGATGAGTGCGGAGTACATCATGGCGGGCGGCAATGAGCAGGTGATTTTGTGCGAGCGCGGCATCCGCACGTTCGAGACGTACACGCGCAACACACTCGACCTGTCCGCCATCTGCGCGGTGAAGAAGCTGAGCCATCTGCCGGTGATTGTTGATCCGAGCCATTCGACCGGCAAGAGCTGGATGGTGCAGCCGATTGCGCGCGCGGCGATTGCGGTCGGCGCGGACGGCGTGATGATTGAGGTGCACAACGACCCGGCGCACGCGTTGTGCGACGGTGCGCAGTCGATTACGCCCGCCGCGTTTGTGGACGTGATGGCGGATATTCGGAAGATTGCAGAAGCTGTTGGGCGCGAGGTGTGATGATGAAAACGCCCCTGCTTATGTTAGGCAGGGGCGTTTTTGGTACTGACTTTTTTGTTTATTGTGTAAGTTTGGAGCAGGGGAATGCGCCTGCGGGCGCACAAAAGGGCATGAAAACAAACGAAGTTTGCGGTCGCCCTTTGGAAACCTTCGGTCGCTACCTTCATACTTTTGGGGTTTTGTTTCTTTTTTGAACCGTAGGTTCGTTGGATAAACACGCGGACACTGTATGCAGAAGCGCTCAACTCAATCGCGAGAAGGGTGTCGAGAGGGTCGAAGACCCTTCGCGGGTGCAGGGCAGAGCCCTGCCGGAGTCCAGAGGCAGAGCCTCTGGCGCCTCCCCATAAAAAATGCGACTGCCAGCGCAGCCGCATGATACGTTGGTCAGATGTAGTCGGAAATATAGGGGGCTTCATGCAGCAGCGCGTGGTCAAGACGGGCAATCGCTTCGTCAGAGCCTGTGATGCGCCCGATGCGCGCTAACTTCGCGGCGGTCTTGTAGCCAATGAGCAGGGTCGAGAGCGTCGCGATGCTCATGCGCAGCTCGTAATCCGGGTCGCGGTCGGTCAGTGTGCAGTTCCCACCCTCGAACCAGACGCGGAACGGGCGGTTGTTCCACGGCAGAAAGGCATCATCAATATCCAAATCGAAGCAGACGCCCTTTTCCTCCGGCGAACAGTGGTATAGATGTAGAAACTCTTCCACATCGACGATGCGCCCCATGATGTACGGGCGAATCATCTCGCGGATGTCGCCGTCATCCATCTCAAAGGCAATCGGCTCGTTGAAGTAGGAGTTGCCGCGCACCTCATCAATCATCGAGTCATGCGCGCGAATATACTCCCACAGGCCTTCATGCGCCTCACGGTTGATGTAAATCATTTCCTTGATGTGCATGATATCATCCTTGATGAGGTAGACCATGTAGCCCATCGGGGTAGCATGCTGGTCGTAGTAGACGGCGACGACGGTGTCATCCTCGTCCCAGCGCCAGTATTCCTCCCACGCCAGCGAGTTGCGGAACAAACACCCGTGGGTGCTGCTGGCAAAGCGCGTGTGGAGGTTCATAAAATCCTTGTTCTCCCAGTTGACACGGCGGACATAGCCGGGCGCTTTTGCCTTGGATGGGATTTGCCTGTCCTTGACGGTGAAGGAGATTTTGTTGGAGATGATTTCCCAGCCGAAGCGGCGGTAGAGCGGGATGGAGTAAGGGAACAGCATCCCGAAGGGCTGTTTGCGCTCCCGCATGTGTACCAGCGCCTGGTACATCAGGCGCTTCATGATGCCGCGCCCGGTGTATTCCGGGTAGGTGCAGACGCTGGTGACGAACCCGATGGGGTACACCGAGTCGTAGATATTCGCCTTCAAGGGGTAGACGGCAATCTGCGAAATGAGGGTTTCGCGGTCAAAACAGCCCAGCACGTCCGCGCGCTTGAGCACGGGGCACTTGGACTGCTTGATTTCCTCGTCCTTCCAGCCGGTGTCGAACAGCTCCTGCTCTGTCACCTGAAAGGCATAACGAAGCAGGGCGTTGTACTGGTCAAGGTCGTCGGTCGTCAGCGGTCGTATCTGATAGCCCTGCGGCAAATCCATGCTTTGTTCCATGTAGGGAAACACCTCCTGCGTTACACTGAAATTGTAACGCGAAACGCCGGTGAAGTCAAGGGGAAAAGCGCTGCCGGACTTTTTCAAAATGCGAAGGTTGCACAAATGCGCTTCCTATGCTATAATAAAATGTCCACGGAATGTTCATTAGCGGACATTCCGCGTTCAGACACTTTGCGAATATACCGGGGCGCGCAGGCTGCTCCGTTTTGAAACATTGCAGCAGGAGGTGAGCCGGCACTATGCCGGATACCATGTTCATGAAAGAACGAATGCTCATCACGGGCGGTCACGCGCTTCAGGGAACGGTACACATCAGCGGCGGTAAAAACACGGCGGTGGCGGTCATTCCCGCGACGCTGCTGTGCGACGAGCCCTGCACCATTGAGAATCTGCCGGATATTTCGGATGTTCATGCGCTGGTGGATATTCTTTGCAGCCTTGGCGCAAAGGTGGATTACGAGCCGAACCGCTTCATGACCGTTGACCCGCGCCCGGCGGAAGGCTGGCAGGTCTCCTACCGCGATTCGCAGCGCCTGCGCGCAAGCTACTACCTGCTGGGTGCGCTGCTGGGGCGGCGTGGTCAGGCGGAGGTATACCAGCCCGGCGGATGCGAAATCGGGTCGCGCCCGATTGACCAGCACCTCAAGGGCTTCCGGATGCTGGGCGCAAATGTAGAACAGATGGGCGGGCGCATCAAGGCGAAAGCGGACGTGCTGACGGGCACGGACGTTGTTTTTGACTGCGTATCTGTCGGCGCGACGATTAACGTGATGCTCGCCGCTGCCAAGGCACACGGTACGACCATTATCTACAATGCCGCCAAGGAGCCGCATGTTGTGGATTTGGCGAACTTCCTGAACTCGATGGGCGCGCGCGTCAAGGGCGCGGGCACGGATGTTATCCGCATCTTCGGGCGCGATTATCTCCACGGCGCAAACTACACCGTCATCCCTGACCAGATTGAGACGGGCACGCTGATGATTGCGGCGGCGGCGACGCACGGCGATGTGGAACTGACAGGCTGCATTCCGACGCATATGGAAGCGCTGTCGGCGAAGCTGCTGGAAATGGGCGCGCGCGTGACGGAATCCGACGATACCCTGCGTGTGCGCGGAACGCTGTGCGGCTACCGCGGCGTGAACATCAAGACGCAGGTGTATCCGGGCTTCCCGACTGACCTGCAGCAGCCGATGAGTACGCTGCTGACGACAGCGATGGGGCAGTCCATCGTCCGCGAAACCATCTTTGAATCGCGGCTGAAGCATCTGACCGAAATTGGGCATATGGGCGCACACGTTCAATTCGTGGACAACGCGACGGCGATTATCGAGGGCGTGCCGGAGCTGTACGGCGCACCGGTAACAGCCACCGACCTGCGCGCGGGTGCGGCGCTGGTGATTGCGGGCCTGATGGCGCGCGGCGTGACGGAAATCTACGAGCCGGAGTACATCGACCGCGGCTATGAGCATCTGGAGGACAAGCTGTGCTCGCTGGGCGCGGAAATCCGGCGCGAGAAGTTCGAGTGACGGGGTTCCGAAGGATGACCATGAACTGTTCAAAATTCATGGCTTCGGATATTGATATATGCCAGGCAGCATCACATCCCTTGCTGTTGGATGCGCTGACTGCGACGGCTCCATGAATCAGGCGCTTGGCTGCTGATTCCGTGGGACAACCTGCGTGCCTTCGAGTGAATTAGAGTGTGTTTCTCAATTCACCCGGCAGCATTTTCGGCATCTTTTCTTGCACTTCTGCGTCTTCAAACCTCGATTTACCGCCAGTAAACCTTCGGTTTTCATCCTTGAATTGCAAGAAAATCTGCTCGAAACTGCACCGGTCTCATTTTAGAAACACACTCTTAGGATAGCAAAACAGCCGCAGAGCAAACAGGAGGTGTTGGCGATGCGGAATCCATTTGGCGTATTGGGGTTGGAAGCGTCTGCCGACGCGGATCAGGTGCGCGCAGCGTATCGCAAATTGGTAAAAACTTGCCATCCCGATAAATTTCAGGACGAAACGGAACGAAAAGCCGCACAGGAAAAAATGATTACGCTGAATCTGGCGTATGAGGAAGCGATGAAGCTGGCGGTCAACCGGACGACGGCATCCGCTGCCTTCAACCGCGAACTTGACCAGCAGGATGCGCTGACACTGGCGGCAAAGATGCTCCGGCAGGATAATCCTGAAGCGGCACTGCGGCAGCTCCTGCGCGCATCCACCCGCGACAGCGCATGGTACGCCATGCAGGGCAAAGTGCTCATGGCGCTGGAACAGTACGAATCGGCACACCAGTCCTACCGCGAGGCGATTCGCCGTGAACCGAACAACAACCTGTACCGGCAGGGGGCGCTGGACGCGGCGGTGGCGCTGAAAAAGTCGCGGACACCGTGGGGACGCATTCAGAAGCTGATTCGCCGCTGGAAAAAGGAACACGGAGGGGAAAAAAGATGAAAAGGCTGCTGTCGCTGCTGCTCTGCGCGGTACTGGCGCTGTTCTGCGCGACGACCGCACAGGCGGCTGGCGTGTCCATCACGCTTACGGCATCGGAATACGCGCTGCATTATGCCTTTGATGCGGGCGCGCAAGACCCGTTCGTCATCCTCGAATACGCAACGCCCGCCGAAAAAGGCTGGATGATGCTGTACAGCGAGGACGGGCATTTTGAGGGCGATGTTTCCCTTGCATACTCTGGCGCGGGCGGCAAAACAAGCGTTGCGCTGACCTCGGCGCGCACGACGGGCAGCATCGGCAAAGCATCGACGACGCTTCCGAAGGCTGCGGATTATCAGAAGCCGACCGGGAAAAGCAACGCGAAAGTGACGGATTTCGTGCTGACGGAAACGCCGGAGGGCTTCCACTATGCGTTCAACGCCATTGGAACGGACTACATGCTCCTCTACTGGCGAAGCAAGGAACAAACCGTCACCCAGCCGGTTTACCCGGACGAAAACGGGCATTACGAGGGCGACGTCGTCAGTGAATTGACCTTCGCGCGGACGCAGTTCACCGTGCAGGTGAAAAGCGGATCGGGCAGCATGAAGAAGGAAGCGACCGTGCGCAAGGGCTATCAGGCGCCGGAAGCGCCGCAGCGGCAGGAGGGGCGCTTGAGCGGCGTGACCGTCTGCATTGACGCGGGACATCAGGAAAACGGGCGCTTCGTCAATGAGCCGATTGGGCCGGGGTTGTCCGGTTCAACCAGCGGCAAGGGCGGCATGGCACAGGGAACCAAGACGAATCGCCGCGAGAGCATTGTCTGCCTGGAAATTGGAATGCTCCTGCGCGACGAGCTGCTTCGGCAGGGCGCGAACGTCGTCATGACCCGCGAAGATCAAACGACGTTCCACACGAACATAGAACGCTGTGAAATCGCGGAAGCGGGCGGCGCGCAGATTATGCTCCGCCTGCACTGCAACAACTCCAGCAACCACAGCAAGCGCGGCATACAGGTTTACGGCCCGCTGAACAGTGACTATGCCAAAGCGGTTGCGGATGCGGACACCTACCGCGAAATGGGGCAGAAGCTGCTGGACGCGATGAAAACGCGTGTCGGGATGACGCTGGCGAACTCCACGGGCATGGTGCGGCTGAACGACAACTATGTCGGCAACAACTGGGCGAAGATGATGTGCTTCCTTGTGGAGATGGGGTATTTATCGAATCCGGCGGAGGAATATCTGCTGGTGACGCCGGTGTATCAGCAATGGCTGGCGGAAGGCATGGCGGACGGGGTGTATGAGATTGCGGTCGCCCGCGGGTGGGTGCAAGCGCAGTAAGGTGCTGCGCTTGGATTGCGCCCCCTGTGTGTGGGAGCAAACGCCCTTTACTTTATTGGCAATTTGGCTTTGCCGCAGGAATTTCGCCTCTGCGGAGGCGACCAAAGGGCAATAAAAACAGACGAATGTCTGCGGTCGCCCTTTGGAAACCTTCGGGGTGCACACCCATGTTTCTTGGTTTTTATTGCGGCTTGGAGGAACGAAAGGTTCACAAACTAATTTATTTCGACAAAAATCAAATAACTTAGATGGGGATGCGAAGGAGTCCAGAGGGCGATCGCAAAGCCCTCTGGTCGCTCCCGCAGGAGCGAAACCCTGTATAAACATGCGGACACGGCATGAGCGTGTCACCAACCGAATCGCGCGGAAGGGTCAAGGGAGGAACTCCCTTGTGGAAAGGAAAACGTATGAAACGGAAACTGCTGCTGATGCTGCTGTGCGCGGCGCTGGGATTGGGCGCTGCGCAGGCGGAGGTGTACCGGGTGGAGAGCGAGAAGGATGTGCCGGCGGATTGGACGGAGAAGGATACGCTGCGTCTGACCTGCATTGACACGAACCGCTCAGACGCGATGGTGCTGCAATCCGGCGGGGAAGCCATGATGGTGGACAGCGGCGAAGGGCGCTATCGCAGGCGCGTGTATGCGACGCTGGATGGATATGGCATCACGGAACTGAAGTATCTGCTCAACACGCACTGCGACGATGACCACCTGCACGGCTTCATCTACCTTATGTATTCCGATTTGTATCAGGTGGATGCGTTCCTGTCGCCCAACACCACGACGTATGTGGACGAAGAGGGCTACCATCAGCAGGCGGTCAAAGCGACGGGGACGAAGAACATCCCCTATGTGCAGATTGGCGACGGCGACGAATTGACGCTGGGCAACGCAAAGCTGACGATTTTCCGCTGCCCCCTGCCGACGGGGCAGAACAACCGCAGTGCCGCCTGCATGGTGCAGTTCGGGGATTCGCGGGCGTTCCTGACCGGCGACATTGACAACGAGACGATGCAGTGGTACGCCGCGACATATGGCGAAAAACTCCGCTGCGATATCCTCAAAGCGCCTCATCACGGGTTGGCGACGATTCCGGACAGCTTCGTGGAGCAGACACAGCCGCAGGTGCTGTTCGTCCCGAACCGCTCCGCCCTCAGCACAAAGGTGACGGCGGGCTGGGTGAAGAACCACATGCCGGGCGCGGCGCTCTACTTCTCCGGCGACGGCACGGTTACGATGCTGACCGACGGCACGGACTGGTATATCTGGCAAGAACCGAATTACGTCGACCCGCAATAAGGAGGGGCTGCTGATGAAACGCATGATGCGTCTGCTGTCGCTGGCGCTGTGCCTGATGCTGGTGCAGCAGACGGCGTTTGCCGCGATTCCGGAGGATTACGTCGTCCGCCACGGCGACCGCGAATCAAAAAAAATCGCGATTACGGTGGATGACGGCTGGAACATGGATGCTGTGTATAAAATCCACGAATTGAGCATTGAACTTGATTTCCCGGTGACGTGGTTTATCGTCGGCAAGCTGTTCTGCGCGGAAGACCGTGAACTGTGGGAAGACGCGCTGGCACACGGCGATGAGTTCGGCAGCCATACATGGAAGCACGCGCAATTGCTGGAATACTCCGAGTCCAGTGCGGATGCGCAGGTGCGTCTGTCGCAGGAGCGCGTGGACGAGGTGCTGGGCTACCACTATCCGCTGCGGCTGCTGCGCCCGCCGTTCGGGCACTATATGAACTCCGAGAAGAATTTTCTGCCGATTTTCTATGCGCACGGCGTGGAGAAGGTCGTCCTGTGGGATGTGGCGCAGACCGAACCTTATCAGGCGTTCCGCGACACCCAGAACGGCTCGATTCTGCTCTATCACGCGCGAATGGCAGACTATGAGTGCCTGAAAACGCTGATTCCCATGCTGCGCGACGCGGGATTCGAGTTCGTGACGGTTTCTGATTTGCTGGGGCTTGAACCGCTGGTGCTGGACAAGCCCGACGATGCGGAAGCGACCGATGCGCCCGAAGCAACAAAGCTCCCGGAAACGACGAAAGCGCCGGCAGTGACGAAAGCCCCGATGCCGACGAATCCGCCGAAGCCGACGGACGTGCCGAAGCCAACGGAAGCGCCGAAGCCGACGGACGTGCCGGAAGCGACGGACGTGCCGGAAGCGACGGACGTGCCGGAAGCAACGGACGTACCGAAGCCGACGGACGTGCCAGAAGCGACGGACGTGCCGGAAGCAACGGACGTGCCGGAAGCAACGGACGTGCCGAAGCCGACGGATGTGCCGAAGCCGACGGATGTGCCGGAAGCGACGGACGTGCCGGAAGCAACGGACATGCCAGAAGCGACGGAAGTGCCGAAGCCGACGAACGTGCCGGAAATAACGAATCCGACGGAAGAAACGGAATAAGCAAACAGCTCCCTGATGGCAGCAAAAATCTGCTTCATTGGGGAGCTGAATTTTTGTCCAAAAACGGAAAATTGTACATTTGTCGTATTATATAAAAACGGGTCAGGGGAAAATGCTTCCCTTGACCCGTATTCGGTTACTTATCCGCCGGACGGTGCGTTGCTTCCCAATGGTCATAGTCATCCAGGAAACTGTACTCCTTTTCGCCGATTTTCCAGCCCGGCATGGTGTCCAGACTGACGGCGTGAATCGCGCTGAAGACGTTCTTCTCTACATCGGGGTTCGTCTCCCGAAGCGTTTTCAGCAGCTGCTTGATTTCCGCGCGCTTCGAGTTGCCGATGCCATCGCCGCTTTTGTCGCGCTCTTCGGTCAGGCGGCAGGCGCAGGCGATAAAGTGCAGGGCGTTGAAATCGCGCCAAGCGCAGATGTCCTCCTCGTGGATGCAGTACATTGGGCGAATCAGCTCCATGCCGGGAAAATTGCGGCTGTGCAGTTTCGGCAGCATGGCTTGCAGCTGGGCGCCGTAGAACATCCCCATGACGGTCGTCTCCACAACATCGTTGAAGTGATGCCCAAGTGCGATTTTGTTGCAGCCCATTTCCTGCGCACGGTCGTAAAGGAAACCGCGGCGCATCCGGGCGCAGAGGTAGCAGGGATTTCGCTCGGCGATTTTCGTTGTCTCGAAAATGCTGCTGTCAAAAATGCGGATGGGGATTTCCATCAGGGCGGCATTGTCGATGATGCGCTGGCGGTTTTCGGCATTGTAGCCGGGATCCATGACGAGAAACTCCGTCTCGAAGGGAATGTCGGTGTGGCGCTGCAGCAGCTGCATCATTTTCGCCAGCAGCATGGAGTCCTTGCCGCCGGAGATGCACACAGCGATGTGGTCGCCGGGAGCAATCATTTTGTACTGCTTGATGCCACGGACGAACGGCCGCCAGAGCGGTTTGCGGAAATCGGAGAGGATGCTGCGCTCGATGCGTGCAGCAGGGGATAGGGTACGCGGCATAGGGCGTACCTCCTTTGTCGAGTGAATTGGTGTGTTTACCGCGTCTATTGTAGCATACTTTCCTGCGTTTGTCATGGAGAAAATTCGCCGATACCGCATACTGTTTCCGGATCGTTCAGTCCTGTCCATCCTCATTTTTCTTCGGCGTGATGCGCGATAAGACTGGATTGCGATAATAACCATCGGGGTCAAGCTGCATGGTTTTCATAAGCGCCGCCGCATCCAGTTCCGCATTGTCCAGCCCATCGTACATTTCAACAGGCTGACCGCCGCAGTTTGACCAAAGATGGCTGTGATTGTTCAATTCACAGAGGCGGTTCGCGAATGTTTCAAACTGCGGCTTGGTAAACTGAATGCCGGCTTCTTCAAGCAACTCCACATAGTAAGAAAATTGATCACAGACAAACGACAGCAGAATTCCGCGCTGGATTTTTTCCATGATGCGCTGCAAGTATGGCTTGTTTGCTTCTTCGGAAACTGCTTTTTTGCGCCACGCCGCCTTATAATCGTCATACTCCCAGTGGTCATCTCTTGTCCAGAATACAACCTCTGACAACGCCTTGCCGCGCAGAGGCGTGCCGTCGGGCGCAGTGGTTTTGGCGTTCGGAGCGACATGGAGGTTTGCCAGAAAGAAGCGGAGAGAACGCGCTTCTGGCGTTTCCCAGAAATAATTCGGGTCGGCATACGCATAGAACACATCGTGTGCGGGAACGACACAGGGCTTATCGTCCTGATAGCTCAGCAGCTTGTAATACTCATTCAAGCCCCAAATGTTCGGGTAAATCAGCATTCTATGAACCAGCTCGGCATCCTGAATGCTGATGGACGTCTCCTCTTCGTACAGGTCAGGCAGCAGCATGATGGCATAGGCATGCTTTTCAACGCGCACAATTTCCGCAAAGGAAAAGAAATCCTTGCGGAGAATCTTTTTCTTGGCAGTCAATTCCGGCTCAACATGCTGAAAAAGCTCCCATGCGTGCCAGAGTGTCATCGTCCCATAAAGATTGGCACAGGCATCAAGGAAACGGTGGAGGAGGCCAAGACGCGCTTGCCCTTCTGCGGTGCTGTTGTCAAGTCGATGATGGGTGTCGATGGCAAGCCGTGTGTATAGGCGCGAGAGTTCTGTTTTGCTGACGGGTTTGGGCATTTTGACGCTCATGCGGATTCCTCCCTTCAAGCGGAAAAACAACTGCTTTCATCGGCGATTATAACACGAAATCACGATGGGGGCAAAGGGAATTTTCTTTTTTGCAAAAGCGGTGGAAAATGCGGATTTTCCCTTGACGGACAGGGCGAATTTTGCTACAATAATCCTTTGGCTGAGGGGCATTTTCCTCTCGGCTTCATAGGGGACTGATACTATTTCTGGATTCACCTGCGCCATTTGCTTGCGCCTTTTCATCCGGAAATAGTATGAATACGGAAAGGAAAGCAATATGTCAGAAAAACAGGAACAGCAGAACACGGAACGCAGCCGGATGCTGGGCACGATGGAGATGCGCAAGCTCGTGCCGACGGTGTCCGTGCCGATTATGGTGTCGATGCTGGTGCAGGCACTGTATAATATCGTCGATGGGATTTTCGTCGGGCAGTATTTGCCTGATGCGCTGACGGCGGTCAACCTCGCTATGCCGATGCAGATGCTGATGATTGCTGTTTCGACCGGCATGGGTACGGGCATCAACAGCTTGATTTCACGCCGGCTTGGCGAAAAGCGCCCGCATGAGGCGCGCGATGCCGCCCGCCACGGCATCCTGATTGAGGTTGTCGGCTGGCTGCTGTTCGTTATCGTCGGGCTGTTCTTCGCCCGCATGTATATTGGCATGACGAACCCGAAGGCGGAAGTGCTGGAAATGGGCACACTGTACCTGCGCATCGTCTGCACGCTCAGCTTGGGGCAGTTCATGTCCATTTGCTTTGAACGCATGATGCAGGCGACGGGCAACACAACGCTGTCGATGATTACCCAGCTGTCCGGCGCAGTGACGAACATCATCCTTGACCCGATTCTGATTTTCAGCTGCCAAATGGGTATCGCCGGCGCGGCGGTTGCGACGGTTATTGGTCAGGTTGTGAGCTGCACCGTCGGTTTCGTCCTGAATCAGTGGAAAAACCGGGAACTGCGCCTGACGCATGAGGGCTTCCGTTTCGACTGGAAGACGGTGCAGAATATCCTCGTCGTTGGCATTCCGTCCACCATCATGCAGGCGATTTCCTCCGTCTGCACAACGCTGATGAACATGATTCTGGCAGGCTTTGGCGATATTTATGTGAACGTTCTGGGCGTATATTTCAAGCTCCAGTCGTTTGTCTTTATGCCGGTGTTCGGGCTGTGCAACGGCATGGTGCCGATTGTGGGCTACAACTTCGGCGCGCAGAAGAAAAAGCGCGTCTACGAGTGCGTCCGCGTGTGTCTGGTGTATGCGCTGGTGATTATGGCGGTTGGCGCGCTGCTGTTCCTTGCTGTGCCGAACCTGCTGATGATGCCGTTCGACTCCTCGGCGGACAAGGCGCTGACGGCGGAAGGCTGCGTCGCCCTGCGGATTATCTGCTCGCACTTCCTGATTGCGGCGGCGGGCATTACGCTCAGCACGGTCTTCCAGGCGGTCGGCCGCGGCACATACAGCCTGATTATGAGCCTGTGCCGCCAGCTGATTGTGCTGCTGCCCGCGGCGTGGGCGCTGTCCCTCATCGGCCCGAACGCCATCTGGTGGGCGTTCCCGATTGCGGAAATCGTCTCGCTGACGATTTGCCTGCTGCTCTACCGCAAGTGCGACCGCGAACTGATTGCGCCGCTGCCGGAAGAATAACGGTATTTATACTATTTCCAGATTCAACTGTGCCATCTGCTTGCGCCGCGAATTTTCATCTGGAAATCGTATTAGGCAACACCGCCCGACGCGCTGCCGAGTTGCGCGGTGCTGCCATTATAGAAGAATCGCCCGATGCGCGGGAAATGCTCCGCACGCATCGGGCGATTTCTTTATCATGACTGCATTTTGCAAGGAACTATGATATCCCTTGTCAGATGTACAATTCAGACTGTCAAAGACGCCGTTTCGCGCAGCAGTGAAGCGGCGTCAAGCATATGCAAGAGAGCAGTAAAGCATGGCATCAGGTGTTGTTTCTTTTCTATGTTCGTTTTTCAGGGACTTGCGCAATCACTGTACAGATGCTATAATATTGTCACAGTGATTGAACAGACTGGAAACGGGAAAGAAGTTCCGTATCTTTTTGTGGCAGATGGAACGCTGACAGCAACGAATGTCGTTCTGTCAAGAACCACAAAATGAATAGTAAGGATACGTTAAAACAAGGGAGGCAAGACCTATGAAACCGTATTGCATGATCAGCAATGCAAAGACCTTCGCTTTCTCCGCAGAAAATCCCACAGGAGCCAGAGCGGGCGGTTCCAAAGGAGAAGACTGCACCAAGCTCAGTCCGACCGTGGCGATTCGCGCAGGGGAGACGGTGACGCTGGTGGACACCGACGGTCCCGGAATGATCCAGAGCATTTGGTTTACCGGCTACGTTGGACACAGCTTCGTGATTCGCATGTACTGGGACAACTGCGAATATCCTTCCGTGGAAGCGCCCATTTCCGCATTTTTCGGAACCGCATACGATGAGAATTTTGTGGACAGGGATGGAAAATACGCGGTGCTCAACTCCGCACAAATCCTGGTGGCTCCCGGACGGGGACTGAACTGCTACTGGGAGATGCCTTTCAAAAAGCACTGCCGGATCACCATGGAAAACCGTGGCGAAAAGGATCAGAGCCTGTATTATATCATCACCGGCTGTCACTGTGAGGTGCCTGACGAGATCGGATATTTCCACGCTTCCTACCGTCAGGAGCATCCCGTTCAGAAGGGGCGTTCCTACACCATTATCGATGGTATTCAGGGAAAAGGTCAGTTCGTGGGCGTGACCCTGGCCACCGGAATGAACGGAAACAACACCTGCTGGGTGGAAGGCGAAGCCAGAATGTACATAGACGATGATAAATATCCTTCCATTCACTATACAGGCACAGAGGATTATTTCTGCGGCTCCTACGGCTTTGGAAATGATGTGCAGATTAAGTCCTATCAGACTTATAGCGGTCTCTACAGCGGAATGTACGCCATTTACGGTGATAACCGTGCATTTTACAACGGGCAGCAGAGATTTCTGCTGTACCGCTTCCACATCGCTGACCCGATCCACTTTGAAATCGGATTTCGCATGACGCTGGACAACATGGGATGGACTGGACCGCGGTACGACGACTATACTTCCTGCGCATACTGGTATCAGACGCTGCCGTCCGCGCCGCTGAAACCGCTGCCGTCGGACAAAGAGATGATCATGAAGTGACCGCCGCAGGCGAACGGGTGAAAAGCATCACAAAAAATTCAGGGTGTCAAGCAAAAGCGCTTGACACCCTGTTGACTTTAATAAGCATGCGCCAAGGTGCATTCGGAAATAGAATTACCTTGCAAGCACCTTCTGATGATAGGCGCATTTTCCGCAGAACGGACACGTTATCTTGCGGGCTGTGCCGCGATGCAGTGCCATCACGACGGCTTTCATGGTCGGCACATAGCGTTTTCCACATTCGGGGCATTCGTAATAGCCGGTGTCATGCTCGATTTTCACGCCGACAAAGCAGATGGCAAAAACAACCGCAGCGCCGAATGTCAATAAGGCGATTCCGAGGGCAAGATGGTCTTTCGCCAGATAGCATCCGCCAAGAATCATCGTGAGCGATACCGCAATCGTCATGCAGACAAGCACTTTTTCCAGCTGAAGAATCCGCCGATTCGCTGATTCTTCCTGCTGCTTCATTTCCAGAAGCAATGCATCGAAAGCCTTCTGATGCGCTTCCATCGTCATTCGCTCCCCGCGAAAAAGCTCGCTCAGCTGAATGTTCAGCAGATCGCATAATTCGGGCATAATGGCTGCATCCGGCAGATTTCGCCCCGTCTCCCTTAATTAAAGATATTGTTGGGTAAAAAAGAAAGGTCAGTCGATTTTGCCGATGAAGCGGTAGTAGATTTCTACTTCC